>ERZ773224.4311-NODE-4311-length-11117-cov-96.006780_pt1 | contig 11117 bp, 17 predicted proteins | sample MGYA00580526_ERZ773224 | MGnify/ENA primary metagenome ERZ773224 (study PRJEB29015, sample SAMEA2737743) | human gut metagenome | biome: human gut; feature: human-associated habitat; material: faeces | place: China | collected 2012 ... | reverse complement strand
CGCCCGCCTGCTGCTCACCAAGGAAGACCTCAAGGCCATCGGTCAGCTGCGCGGCACGAACGAGAAGCGCCGCCTGTTCACCATCGAGCCGGACATGGCCAACCCCAACGTCGGCGTGATCCGCGACGGCGGCGTGGTGATCCCCTATACCCTCTGCCCCGACCTCACGAGCCTTTCCGGCTCGACCGCGAGCGCGAGCGCCGCGATCCAGACCATGATCTACGGCAACCCGCTCAACTATGAGCTCGGTCTCTTCTCCGATTTCACCGTGCGCGTGGACGAGAGCTACAAGGCGCAGGAGCGCCTGCTGACCATCCTCGGCGACGTGATGGTGGGCGGCAACCTCGTGGTCGACAAGGGCGTCGTCGTTGCAACGCTGCCTAAGAGCGGGGGCTAAGCGATGCTGCCCGAGAGGCTGAGCGAGATCGCCGTTTACTGCAAGGTCGACGCGGACGACGCGGAGCTGCCTGGCTATATTGACGCGGCGGAGGGCTATATTCTCTCCGGCGTGTGCAGCAAGCCGGAAGACGGGACGCCGCGCTTCGCGATGTATCTCCTCTGCGTCAAGGCTCTGACGCTTGAGCAGTACGACCGGCGCGGCATTTCCATCGACCAGGCCGCCAGCGAGAACCGCGTCGTTCGGCTCATGATCAACCAGCTCAAGCTCAGCGAGCCTGTGCCCGATTCGGGCACGGGCGAGGGAACGGAGGGAGGCGTGTGATGCACGTTGACGCAGGAAAGCTCTCAAAGCGCATCCAGCTTTTGCGGAAAACGACGGCAAAGGACGCCGACGGCTACGACGTACCCGGCGAGCCGGAGCCCGTGCGCGAGACCTGGGCGCAGTTCTCGCAGACGAGCGGCACGGAGCTGATCCGGGCAAATGCGGAGTTCGGCGAGGCAAAGGTGCGCTTTCTCACGCGCGCGAACCCGGAGCTGCTTGACCGGCGGCTCCTGATCCGCTACGACGGGCGCGACTACAACATCCTCTACGTCAACACCTACGGCGACGAGGGAAAGTACATGGAGTTCTGGTGCGAGCGCATCACGCAGGAGGGCAAGGTATGACGCTGAATGAAAGAATCATCGCAGTCGTGACGCCGATCGTGCCGGTGTGCGTGCCGGATCTGCTGGTCACAGAGTCGGGCGAGACACCGCCGGAGGAATACTGCACGTTTGACTACACGCAGACCGCCGGTCTTGCCGGCGACGACGGGACCGACGTCGGGCTCGCGCGGGTGCAGCTGCACTACCTTGCGCCGCTCAAGGCGTCGACCGTCGCCAAGCGGCGGGCGCTGACCGCGGCCATCGAGGAAACGGACGAGTTCTCCCTCCCGACTATTTCGCCGGCGACGGACGAGCTCGGGCAGCACTATGTGTTCGAGTTCGACGCGCTGACCGGGGACGAGGACGATGGCGCAGTTTAAGGCGGATGGCATCGACGGTCTCGCGCTGACGGTGCAGGAGATCGCAAAGATCCCCGAGGACGTCAAGCGGCAGATGCTGACCGCGGGCGGCGAGGTGGCAGCCGAAGCACAGCGGCGGAAGATCCGAGCGCTGGGGCTGGTCGACACCGGCAAACTCGCCGGCAGCATCACGGTCAAACAGAAGCTCTACGTCGACAGCCGCAAAAATAACGCGCCGGCAGTGCTTGTGCTGCCGAGCGGCTCACGCGGCAAGCCGGTCGTCCGCAAGCCGCGCAAAAAAGGCGCACGCCGCCGCTCGACCAACAATGACGTCGGTTTCATTCAGGAGTTCGGCGCGCCGCGGCGCAACATCCCCGGCAAGCAGTGGATGGCCCAGGCGAACGCCGAGTGCGCCGACGCCGTGACCGCGGCGGAGTTCAGCGTCTATGACGACTGGCTCAAATCAAAAGACCTGTAAGGAGGGCACACAATGGCAAAATATGGCGCATCCTATCTCTATTTCGCGCCGTTCGCGGAGACCGACCCCGACACGAACGCGGCGAAGCTGCCGAAATACGGCACAAAGGTCCACCTTGGCTCGCTCATTACCGTGGCGGACACGGTGAACGTGCAGTCGGCGGAGATCAGCGGCGACAACGCGGTCGAGGACCGCGTGGACGAGGTCGCGGATTACGACGTTTCCACCTCCGTGACGGAGCTGGAAAACGCGGTTGCAGCCGCGGTGTTCGGCTCCAATCTGAGCTCGGACGGCGATCTGAGCTACAGCTTCGACGACGAGTCCCCGCAGGGCGGCCTCGGATTGATCTCGAAGCGAAAGTACAAGGGCAAGGTGTTCTACAAGGGCATTTTCTATCCCAAGGTGCAGGCCGTGCGGCAGGGCGTGACCTACAACACCAAGGGCACATCGATCCAGCTGACGGGCGACGACCTGAGCTTCCACGGCACGGTGCCTGCCTGCCGCAAGAGCAAGATCGAGTCCAAGGCCCTTGACACCGAGGCCGCGGCGCAGGCCTGGATCGACGGCAAATTCACAGAAAGCGCGAGCTGAGACAAACGGGCGGGGACCTTTCTCCGCCCGTTTCCGGCATAGGAGACAAATATGCGAAAGACCGAATGGAAACTCAAGGGGCACACCTTCACGCTGTGCCTGAACGCCGCGGCGCTCACGGACATCTATGACCGCTTCGGCACGGAAAAGGAGATCCCCGACCTCTACCGCGGCAGCGACAAGGCGAGCTTCGACGCGCTGTGCTGGCTTTTGTGGAAGCTGAGCGAGCAGGGCGAGCTCGTGCGGCGCTGGGAAGGGCTTGATCGGCGGCCCATCGTGCCGGAGAGCTATTTCCGCGCGAATATGGCCCCGTTCGACGCGCTGGACGCGAGGCGCGCGCTCAGCGCGGTCTATGAGCAGGCCTTCCGGCGCGAGCGCGACGAGGACGACGAGGAAGAGGAAGTCGACCTCATTTTGCAGGAGCTTCAAAAAAAAAACGAGAATTTAGCGCTGCTGCTGCGCCAGGTAGGCACGCAGCGATTGCATCTGAGCCTGCGCGAAACGATGATCCTGACGCCGGGAGAGCTCGTTGATCTCCTCGCGCTGGAGGCGCGCAGAGTCCCCCGGGAAAGGAGCTGGGAGTAAGTGGCCACACGCACCATCGCCACGCGGCTGACGCTGGAGGGCGAGAAGGAATACAAAAAGGAGCTCGGCGAGGTCAACCAGGAGATCGGGCTGCTGAGCGACAAGATGAAGCGCGCCGACGCGGAGTTCCGCGGGCAGGCGAACAGCATCGAGGCTCTGACCACAAAAAACGATCTGCTGCGCGAGGCGCAGCAGAAGCAGATCGACAAGATCGCCAAGCTGCAGACCGCCATTGAGGACTGCGGCGAAGCCTATGGCGAAAACGATGAGGCCGTCATGCGCTTCAAGCGGCAGCTGGAAAAGGCGGAAACCGACCTCATTGACCTCAACGACGAGCTGAGCTCCAACGAGCGCTACCTCGACGAGGCCCGCACGAGCGCCGACAAGTGCGCGAAGAGCATCGACGAGTACGGCAAGCAGGTCAAGGACGCGGCAAAAGCCACCGACGACTTCAACGGCGCAGGCGGCGGCAAGGGCGGCATCGGCGATCTGATCGGGCAGCTCGGCAGCCTCAAGAAAATGCTCGTCGGCGGCGCGGTTGTCGCCGGACTCAAGGCGGCGAGCGACGCCATCATCGGCATTGTGGACGAGACCGAGGAGTACCGCAAGATCATGGGCACGCTGGAGGCCAGCTCGCAGGCGGCGGGCTACACGGCCGAGCAGACGGCGGAGTCCTACGAGTATCTCTACGGCGTGCTCGGCGACACGCAGACCGCGGCGACGACGGTCGCAAACCTGCAGGCCATTGGTCTCGCGCAGGACGACTTGCGCGACATGATCGACTCGGTCATCGGCGCGTGGGCGACCTACGGCGACTCCATCCCCATCGACGGCCTCGCCGAGTCGGTCAACGAGACGATCCAGGCGGGGAAGGTCACAGGCACCTTTGCCGACGTGCTCAACTGGGCGGGCGTGAGCGAGGACGAGTTCAACGCGAAGCTCGCCGCGGCGAACGATTCCACCGAGCGCGCGCAAATCGTGCTCAACCAGCTCGCCAATCAGGGGCTGCCGGAAACCGCCAAGGCATGGCGCGACGCCAACGAGGACGTCGTGGCTTACAACGAGTCCCAGATGAAGCTCGACGAGGCGATGGGTGAGCTCGGCGAAACGCTCGCGCCGGTCGCAGCGGGCTTGAAGAACGTCTTTGCCGAGGGCGTCTACGCGGCGGCGGACGCGGTCGCGTGGCTGATCGAAAAAATCGAGACGGCTATCAACTGGCTCAAAGATCTCAACGACCGCATTTCCAACAGCAAGGAGTGGAAGGATTTCACCACGGGCGAGCACACGCCCTCGAGCGACTACCAGGCGCTGCTCGACAGCTACAAGATCGACGGCAGCCACGCCGAGGGCCTTTACCGCGTGCCCTACGACGGTTACGTCGCCGAGCTGCACCGCGGCGAGCGCGTGCTCACGAGCGGCGAGGCGGACGCCTACAACGCCCTCGAGCGCTACGGCGGCACCGGCCGCACCATGACCGCGCAGGACTTCCGCGCCTCGCTCGCGCAGGCGGTCAATGCGATGGCGGCGATGAATCGCGACATGAAGGTCACCGTCGTGAGCACCATGAATGTCAACGGAAAGGAGTTCTACCGCGAGACGATCGAAGACCTGCGCACCGTGAACCGCTCGACGCCGGAGGTAGGTGAGACGGCATGAAGAAAGTACGGACGACACAGCTTATCCTGGACGGCGTGGCGCTGCCCTACGTCTCCGGCGACCGCTACAGCGCGCATCCGGCGACGCTCAGCCGGCAGGTCGAGATGATCTCCGGCCGCGTCGTGAGCGAGGAGCGCGGCAAGGTCTGGCGCATCACTTACAGCGCCGACTACATCGACGACACGACCTGCCGCGCGGCGCTCGCGGTCCTCCGCGCCGGCACGCCGTTCACGGCAGCCTTCCTGCCCGACAACGGAGACGAGCTCGTCAGCGCGGAGGTGCTCGTCGAGAGTCTGACCGACCCGACTTTCGCGTTTACCTCCCACGGCGTGCCGCGCTGGCACAACGTGGGGTTCACGCTGCGGGAGGTGAGGCCGCATGATTGAGTCCTCGGCGGCGTATCTCGCCGCCATCACCGGCGACACGCGGCGCGTGCTGCTCAAGGCCGTTATCCACATCATCGACCCGGACATGCAGCTTACCGGCGGCAGCGCGGACAGCCTCGCGCCCTGGGCGAAGACCGCGGAGCTCTACGACTACCGCTTCACGACGGCCCGCTACGCGACGCTGGAGCAGGACCGCTGGCTGCTGGACGGCTCCTTCGACATTTTCCCGGACGACTATCAGGTGAGCGAGCACATGGGCGTCGCGGACGCGCAGCTCTCCGGCGCGGACGGAAGCTTTGCTTCCCCCGCCTGGGCGGCGATCACGTTCTCCGACGTCAGCGTGCTGCAGGCATTCTCGGTTTATTTCCCGTCCGACCCGCTGGAGGGTGTGGCCGAGGACTTCACGGTGGAGGTCCTGAGCGCCGGGCAGACCTTTTACAGCAAGACCGTCACCGGCAACACGGCGAGCGCGGTCGCCTTTGAGGGATTTACCGTGCAGACGCCCGACACCATCCGCGTGACCGTGACCAAATGGAGCCTGCCCTCGCGCCGGATGCGTGTGGTGGAGATCCTGCCGGGCGTGTACGAGGAGTGGACGGAGGACATCGTCGCGGCCTTTGACTGCAAACAGCAGGGCGACGTGAGCTGCCTGTCGCCGCCTTACGGCACCTGCACGCTCAAGATGGACAACCTCTCGCGGCGCTTCGAGCCGCGGAGCAAGTCGGGCCTGTTCCAGAGCATCGAGGAGCGGCAGGGCGTGGAGACCTACATCGGCGTGCGGCTTGCGGACGGTACGGTGGAGTATAAGCGCGTGGGCGTCTTCTATCAATACTCCGACGGCTGGAAGACCGGCGACAACGGCCTGACGATGCAGTGGGACCTTGTGGATATCATTGGGCTGCTCGCCGACCGCGCGTACCTCGCGCCGACGGTGCTGCCTATCACGCTCTCCGGCTGGATCGCCTCACTCGTCGCGCAGCTCGGCACCAATTTTGCAAGCCGCTACACGGTGGACGCGGACTATGCCGACCTCGCGGTCACGGCCTCAAGCCGCGCCGCGGTGAGCGGGAAGAAGTGCGGCGACATCCTGCGCTGGGCCTGCATGGCGACCGGCACATGGCCGCGCGCGGACGCGGAGACGGGCAAACTTGCGGTGGAACCGCTGTGGAATCAAGGCAGCAAGATCACGCTGGAAAACCTCGTCAATTACCCGACCATGAAGGCCAACCAGTCCCTTGCGTCGCTCATTTTCCACCTCTCGGACGGGACGGAGTACGTCGTCTCGGGCAACTCCACGAGCAGCGAGAAGACCGTGACCATCGAGAACCCGTTTCTGCACACGCAGGCGCAGGTGCTCACGGCGGCGCGGCTGATCCTCTCGTGCTACGGCGGCAATCAGCTGGAGCTGACCGGGCGCGGCGACCCCGCAAGTGAGATCGGCGACGTGGACACCGTGTGGCTCGACGAGAGCAGCGCGACCACGGCGCGGCGCATCTACCAGACGTTTCAATTCTCGGACGGCGTGCTGCAGGGCTGCCAAAGCAAGCTCTTGCAGGCGGACGGCTCGTATCTCTACACCGAGCGCGCGGTCTTTACCGAGAGCGGATCGTGGACGGCCCCGGCGGGCAAAACGCGGCTGCGCGTCATCTGCGTCGGGCACGGCGGAGACGGCACGGCTGGCGCGGACGGCGACTTTGACGCGGCGGGCGCGGACGGCACGGACGGTCTCGGCGGCCTTGTTTGGGCGGATACCATTCAGATCAACGAGCAGCAGACCTTTGCCATCACCATCGGCGAGGCTTCCGCCTTTGGCGCATACTCCTCCGCCAACGGCAAACGCTATCCGAACGGGTTCACCGACATCCAAAGCGGCGACAGCTTCGCCCGCACAGGCGTGGCCGTGCCCAAATCGGGCACAGGCGACGGCGGCAAGGGCGGCAGGGGTGGAAATAAGGGCGAGCGGCACAAGGAAAAACAGTACCACCCGGACGGAAGCCCCGCAGGGAGCCGGTGGATCGTGGACGTGGAGCCTGGCAAGGGTACGTCCGGCGCGATTGGCGCAAGCGGCTGCGTGGTGGTGTACTGGGACAAGGAGGAGAGCGCATGAGCGAGACTTATCCAGTATTGATTCCGAGGATCCTTGCCGCAGCGTTTGCTCCAAATCCCGCCGACATAAACACCAAAACCCGGCTTACCGTCACCGTGACGGAGGAGACCGTCTACCTCGAGCCGACAAAATACTACAGCGGCGAAATATTCGCCGGGGAGGTCTAAACTATGGCGATCCAAACAGTCCAAGCGATCATCAACGGTCAGAGCTACACCCTTGCGCTCAACAGCGCGACGGGCAAGTATGAGGCCACCATCACCGCGCCGGGCAAAACATCCTACAACCAGTCCGGCGGCTACTACAACGTGCAAATCAATGCGACCAACGACGCGGGTACCGTCGGCTCGGCAGACGCCTCGACGCTTGACGGATTAAAGCTCTACGTCAAGGAGAAGGTCGCGCCGATCATCACCATCCTATCGCCATCCTCCGGGGCGTATGTCAGCAACAGCAAGCAGCCGGTAGTTTTTACCGTTGTGGACGAGACGGACGGCTCCGGCGTCGATCTCTCGACGCTCGTGGTCAAACAGGACGGCGCAGCCGTCGCATCCTCGGCCCTCGCGAGCACAGCCATCGCCAACGGCTACCAGGTGACTTACACGCCCGCCTCGGCCCTCGACGACGGCAGCCACACCGTCACCATCGACTGCAAGGACCACGACGGCAACGCCGCGGCGCAGAAGTCCACCACCTACACGGTCGACACCGTGCCCCCGACGCTCAACATCACCTCGCCGACGGACAACCTCATTACGGCCTCGCAGAGCCTCACGGTGGCCGGCATCACCAACGACGCGACCTCCTCTCCCGTGGAGATCAAGATCACGCTCAACGGCGCGGATCAGGGCGGCGTCACGGTCGGCGCGGGCGGCGCGTTCAGCAAGGCCGTCACGCTGGCGGAGGGCGCGAATACCATCGTCATTACGGCGACCGACGCGGCGGGAAAGGTCTCCACGGTCACGCGCAATGTGACGCTTGACACCTCGGTGCCGGTCATCAAGTCGGCGACCATCACGCCCAACCCGGTCGACGCGGGCGCGACAATGGTCATCGCGGTGGAGATCGAATGAGCGCGCAGGTCCTGAGCGTCTCGCTGCCGAGCGAGATCATCTATGTGAGCGGCACGGTCAACGGCACGGCCTACACCTGGACGCTCATCAAGGGCGCGTGGACGGCTACGGTCGAGCGGGCGGCGGACGACACCTACGCCGTCGCCCTCACCGCCGTCACCGCGGCGGGCGTCAGCACCAACTACGCGCTCACGCTCTACTACGGCCTTTTGAGCCTCATCACTGACCGCACGCGCGCGGACGTGGCGAATCAGACCGACAAGGGCTTTTACAATGCCTCTGACCTCAACCGCGTGGGCGCGGCGGTGGAGTACATCGCGGGCCGCTTCGCGGCGCTCGGCTACGACTGCCCCGTGACGGTTAAAAAGGACTGGCTGACGAGCGACGCGCCGACCGCCTCGCAGATGGAAGCATACCGACAGAACATCGTCACGCTGCGGAGCCAGATCGCGGTCATGCAGTCCACACCGGAGGCCCCGGCGAGCATGGCGGGGCTGAACTACGTCAAGGCAAACGACATCGAGCAGATTTTGCTCGACCTCAATGCGCTCATTGACAACATCACCAAATCGTGGTACTTCTCCGGCGAGCTGTACGCCGGCGAGGTATGAAAGGAGAGCAATACAATGCATGACAGAGAGCCTACTTACCCTGGGCGGGTAACACTGACACCCGTATATGGGCTGGCAAACACTTATGACATGGAGCGAGCCGACCGGCCCTTGCAGGAGGGCACGCCGCTGAATAAGGCAACGCTGCTCAAGGACACCACCGCGGCGCTGTACGGACTCAGCGCTGATGCCGTGCCGGACGATGCATTCTCCCTGTTGAGCCGCTTCCAAAAGGGACTGGGCAATGAGTATTTGTGGGAGAAAACGACACCAGAAGATGTGCCGCGTTACACAGAACAAGACCAAGCGGCTCCTAATCAAACGCTTGGTCAGTTTAATACGCCTGTCTATTACTCTGATTCTTTCACAGTATCGGGTTCTGATTTTGTGCTGACAAATCCAAGTACGGTAACGCCGCCCCCCAGAAATATAACATCGCTAGATGTCCTTAAAGGCAAATACTTTATTGTCAAAGCCACATCGGGGACAATATTAAGTAAAATGCCGGTTACTGCTTCTGTTGTTGAAACTCCGTACGGCTGGGGCTTGTCCGCTCGCGTTACATATACGGATGCATACATTGAAACTGTTGCAACATCCTATGGCTACGTAAATAGCCCAGACCCTAATGCATATCCTCCTGCTGTATCCGACGGATATACCTACATAGCACAGGGACAGGTAGGCATAACGACGCAGATTGCAACTGGCCGCTACACAGGCACAGGCACCTATGGAAGCAGCAATCCGAACAGTTTGACATTTGATTTTGAGCCTAAAATGGTTATAATCTGGCGCACCTCTAGTCCTTCCAGTAGCTATGGTTTAAGGCCGTCCGCTAGCTCTGCTGCATGGGATGACTCTATCTTCTATGTAAAAGGGCAAAATAAATGCTCTACGCGTAGTGGCAATACAGATTACGTGCAAGAAGTGTCCGTAAGCGGCAACACCTTTTTTTGGTACACGTCCTCTAATACTGCGGGTGGACAGCTGAATGAATCCGGTGTAACCTACAGATATTTTGTCATCGGCTGAAAGGAGTGACATACTACGAAAATCATTGAAATCGCTGCTCTGGAAAACGGAGCGCACAGAAACCAGACAAGCAACATGCCTATTATTCCTGACGGCTGGGCGGTCATTCCTGAAACGATGGAAACGCCCAATTTCCCGTTTGGCGAAGTGACCACAGAGGAATTCAACGGCGTTATGACCGTGACAAGCTGGACACCCGGAACCATGCCGGAGCCTGAACCAAAGCCAGAGCCGGAGCCCCCCACCACGGACGAACGCATCGCGGCGCTGGAGAAACAAAACGACCGCCTCGACGCGCAGGCGACCTACACGGCCATGATGACCGACACGCTGATGGAGGGCTGAGATGAAGGAGAAAATCGCAAGATGGTACGCGCAAGGACTGTGGACAGCCGGCATGGTGTGCAGCGCCGTGAAAAAGGGCATCCTCAGCGCGCAGGACTATGAAGAGATCACCGGCAAAAAATACGCCGATGACAAATAAATTTCAAACAAAAGGAGAACAAAACTATGACTACTACTCGTATCGCCTCTGACGGCAAGCCCATCAAGGTCACGGACATCCCCGCGGGCCTGAGCGAAAACTCGGGTATCAAGAACAGCATCGTGCAGCCCGTCATGGCACGCGACCTTTCCCGCGCCGGCACGGAGATCTATGTCGCCCCGTGCTATAAGCTCACCTACGACGAGGACGGCTACTGCGTCAAGATGACGACCTGCGCCATCCCCGAGGACGTCGCGGAAAAGCTCGCGGAGCTGAACAAGTAAACAGAGCGGGGAATATCCCCCGCTCTATCCTAAGGAAAGAGAGACAACGCCTATGGAAGATTTGGCTGTGAAGCTGCAGGAGGTCAAGGACCGCTCGCTCCGCAACGAGGGGCGCATCAAGCAGTTAGAGGTAGATCAGCGGGCGCTGAATGAATTGGCGCTGTCGGTCAAAGAGCTGGCGACCGACCAGACGAACATGAAGGAGGACATCGGCGAGATCAAGGCCAATGTGCGGAGCCTGACTGCCGTGCCGTCCAAACGCTGGGAGAAGGTCGTGGAGCTGATGATCGCGACCGTCGTGGGCGCGTTCATGGCGTGGCTTTTGACAGGGGGCGCGGTATGAGGGACATCAAAGGCTCCACCTCGGAGGAGGTGCGCATGATAAAGGCCATCCAGCGCTCCGTCGGGGCGCTGGACAACGGCT
>ERZ773224.4310-NODE-4310-length-11119-cov-9.450289_pt1 | contig 11119 bp, 8 predicted proteins | sample MGYA00580526_ERZ773224 | MGnify/ENA primary metagenome ERZ773224 (study PRJEB29015, sample SAMEA2737743) | human gut metagenome | biome: human gut; feature: human-associated habitat; material: faeces | place: China | collected 2012 ... | reverse complement strand
CCAGGCGGTCTGCCGTGAAACGGCAGAATAAAATGATGAAATCATTTTATGAAGAAATAGTATTATTTGCCACAAGGAGGTCAACACATGAAAAAAGTCGGAATCGTCATGGGCAGCGACAGCGATCTGCCCATCCTGCGCAAAACCATGGATACCCTGACGTCTCTGGGCATTCCCTACGAATGTCACATCTACTCCGCCCACCGCACCCCCGAGGAGGCTCGGGATTTTGCCGTATCCGCACGGGCAAACGGCTTTGGCGCGCTCATTGCCGCCGCCGGTATGGCCGCGCACCTCGCCGGCGCCATCGCGGCAAACACCACCCTTCCGGTCATCGGTATTCCCTGCAAAGGTCCTTGTCTCGACGGCATTGACGCTCTTCTTTCCACGGTCATGATGCCCTCCGGTATTCCGGTCGCCACCGTAGCCGTAAACGGGGGCGTGAATGCCGCTTTGTTGTCCGCCCAGATTCTGGCAGTGGAGGACGCAGAGCTTGCCGCGAAGCTGGACGCCAGACGCGCCGCCGACGCGGCCAAGGTGCTTGAGAAAGACGCCGCCCTTCAGGCGGAACTGAACGGCTGAGGGAGGAAAAGCAATGGGCGGTTTCTTCGGGGCGATTTCCCATAAGAATTGCATTTACGACGTTTTCTTCGGCACGGACTACCACTCCCACCTTGGCACCCGCCGGGCCGGACTCGCCTTTTACGATACGGAAAAGGGCTTCCAGCGGCAGATCCACAGCATCGAAAACACCCCCTTCCGCACGAAATTTGACGACGACATGGCCAAATTCAGCGGAAACGCCGGTATCGGCTGCATTTCCGACACCGACCCTCAGCCTTTGCTGGTGCGCTCCCACTTGGGGATGTTCGCCATCTCCACCGTGGGCATCATCAACAACGCCGAACAGCTGGTGGCCGAGACCTTTTCCGGGCCGGGGCATCAGTTCATGGCCATGTCCTCCGGCAAGATCAACACCACCGAGCTGACCGCCGCCCTCATCAACCAGCGGGGCAGCCTGATCGAGGGCATCCGCTACGCGCAGGAGGTCATCGACGGCTCCTGCACCATTCTGCTGCTGACCCCCGACGCCATCATCGCCGCCCGGGATCGCCTAGGACGGCTGCCTGTGCTGGTGGGGAAAAATAACGACGGTCTGTGCGTGTCCTTCGAGTCCTTCGCCTACCACAAGCTGGGCTATCAGGACCATTACGAGCTTGGCCCCGGGGAGATCGTGAAAATGACGGCGGACGGCCTTACACAGCTGGCCGCCCCCGGCACGAAAATGAAGATCTGCGCCTTCCTGTGGACGTACTACGGCTACCCCAACTCCAACTACGAGGGCAAAAACGTGGAGGTCATGCGCTACCGCAACGGCGAGATCATGGCCCGCAAGGAAATGGAAGCCGGCACCATGCCGGACGTGGACTTCGTGGCGGGCGTGCCGGACTCCGGTCTGCCCCACGCCATCGGCTACGCCAACCAGTCCCATAAGCCCTTCGCCCGTCCCTTCGTCAAGTACACCCCCACATGGCCCCGCTCCTTCACCCCCGCCAATCAGGAGATGCGCAATCTGGTGGCGAAAATGAAGCAGATCCCCGTGCCGGAGCTGATTCAGGGCAGGAAGCTGCTGTTCGTGGACGACTCCATCGTCCGGGGCACCCAGCTGCGGGAGACGGTGGACTTCCTGTACGAAAGCGGCGCGAAGGAAGTGCATATGCGCTCCGCCTGTCCGCCCATCATGTACGGCTGCAAATATCTGAATTTCTCCCGCTCCAACTCCGAAATGGAGCTGATTGCCCGGCGGACGGTTCAGAATCTGGAGGGCGACGAGGGGCAGAAGCACTTAGACGAGTACGCCGACGGCACCACCCAGCGTGGCAAATGTATGCTCAAGGCCATCTGCGAGGAGATGGGCTTCGATTCCCTGGGCTACCAGTCTCTGGACGGCCTGCTGGAGGCCATCGGACTGGACAAAGACAAGGTCTGCACCTACTGCTGGAACGGCAAAGAATAATAGATAGAGGAAACTCTGAATAAATCGCCTTCGGCTGAGCAGCGGATCTTTTCCCCCAGCCGTGCAGTTTCAAAAGTGGGAAATACACAAAGTATTTCTCCACTTTTGAAGCCTTCGTCTGGTGGAAAATCTCTCGCTGTCAGCTCTCGCCGATTTATCCAGAGCTTCCTAAATTTCCGGAAAAGGAGTATTATCATGGAACACAACAATTCCCAGTCCGCCAGCTACGCTGCCGCCGGTGTGGACATCACCGCCGGATACAAGGCCGTGGAGCTGATGAAGACCCACATCGCCCGCACCCGCAACTTAGGCTGTCTGGACGACGTGGGCGGCTTCGGCGGCTGCTTCGGCCTGCCCATTGCCGGGATGGAGGAGCCGGTGCTGGTCTCCGGCACCGACGGCTGCGGCACCAAGGTCAAACTGGCCATCCTCATGGACAAGCACGACACCATCGGCATCGACGCCGTGGCCATGTGCGTCAACGACATCATCTGCGTGGGCGCAAAGCCCCTGTTCTTTCTGGATTACATCGCCTGCGGCAAAAACGTGCCGGAAAAAATTGCCGAAATCGTGGGCGGCGTGGCGGAGGGCTGCGTCCAGTCCGGCGCGGCGCTCATCGGCGGCGAGACCGCAGAGCACCCCGGTCTGATGCCCGTGGAGGACTACGATCTTGCGGGCTTCGCCGTGGGCATTGTAGATAAAAAGAAAATCTTAGACAAGACGAAAATGGCGGAAGGGGACGTGGTCATCGCGCTGGCTTCCTCCGGCATTCACTCCAACGGCTTCAGCCTGATCCGCAAGGTTTTCCGCATTGACGAGAACCCCGCCGAAATTTACCGGCCCTGCGATGCGCTGGGCGGGAAAACCGTCGCCGAGACCCTGCTGACCCCCACGAAGATCTACGTCAAGTCCGTTCTGGCGCTGCTGAAAGAAGTTGACGTCAAGGGCATCAGCCACATCACCGGCGGCGGCTTCTATGAGAATATTCCCCGCTCCATCCCCGACGGCCTGTGCGCGAAGATCGACAAGAGCGCCGTCAGGGTGCTGCCCATCTTCGATTTAATTGCAAAGACCGGCAATATTCCCGAGCGGGATATGTTCAACACCTACAACATGGGCGTGGGCATGAGCATCGTCGTTCCCGCCGCCCAGGTGCAGACCGCGCTGGACATCCTCACCGCCCACGGCGAGGACGCCTACGTCATCGGCACCATCACCAAAAACGACGAGGAAAAGGTGATTCTGGAATGACGGCCAAAATCGCAGTTCTGGTCTCCGGCGGCGGCACCAATTTGCAGGCGCTGATCGATGCTCAGCAGCGGAGCGAGCTGGGCGGCGGAGAGATCACCGCCGTGATTTCCTCCAAAGAGGGGGCTTACGCTCTGGAGCGGGCGCGGAAAGCGGGTATCCCCGGCTATGTGCTGCCCCGGAAAAACTTCGACTCCAACCGCGCCATGACGCTGGCGCTGGTGGAAAAGCTGAGGGCGCTGGACATTGATTTAGTGGTTCTGGCGGGCTGCATGGTCATCTTCACCGAAGAGCTGGTGCAGGCCTACCCCAACGCCATTATGAACGTCCACCCCGCCCTGATCCCGTCCTTCTGCGGACAGGGCTTCTATGGGCTGCACGTCCATGAAGCGGCACTGGCCTACGGCGTCAAGCTCTCCGGCGCGACCGTGCATTTTGTCAGCGCGGAATGCGACGGCGGCCCCATCATCGCCCAGAAGGCCGTCCCCGTTCTCCCCGGAGATACCCCCGAGACGCTTCAAAAACGCATTATGGAGCAGGCCGAATGGAAGCTGCTGCCGGAAGCCGTGCGCCTGTTCTGTGAGGGCAGGCTCCGGGTGGAAGGCCGCACCGTTATCATCGAACAGGAGTGAAAACGCTATGAATGTTTACGAAATAAAGTCCATGGCCGAGCGCCTCAGCGGCAACACCTACCCCGGCCGGGGCATTGTGCTGGGCGTCACCCCCGACGGCAAGACCGCCGTGGCCGCCTATTTCATCATGGGACGCAGCGTCAATTCCCGGAACCGGGTCTTCGTTCAGGAGCCGGACGGCATCCGCACGGAAGCCTTTGACCCCAGTCTCATGAAAGACCCCCATCTGATCATCTACCATCCCGTGCGGGAGGCCGGTCAGGGTCTCATCGTCACCAACGGCGACCAGACGGACACCGTCTGGGAATATCTCTCCAAGGGCGAGAGCTGGGAAGCCGCCCTGCGCACCCGTCAGTTTGAGGACGACGGCCCCAACTGGACGCCCCGCATTTCCGGCTTGCAGGCGGGGGACGGCAGCTATAAGCTGTCCATCCTGAAAGCCGCCGACCCGGAGGGCGCGGCATGCGCCCGGTTCTTCTACGAGTACCCCGCCACCCCCGGTCTGGGGCATTTCCTCCACACCTACGTCTGCGACGGCAATCCCGTAATTCCCACCTTTCAGGGAGAGCCGGAACGGGTCAGCATCCCCGCGGACATCGACGATTTCACCCGGGAGCTGTGGGAGAACCTGAACCCCGACAATAAAATTTCCCTGTTTGTGCGCTACACCAACCTGGAAACCCGTGAGTACCGGCAGCGAATTCTCAATAAGCACGTAAAGTGACACCGCGTGGAGGGAATGAACATGAAAGAATTTGAACTGAAATACGGCTGCAACCCCAACCAGAAGCCCGCGAAGATCTACATGGCAGACGGCTCCGAGCTGCCCATCACCATCCTGAACGGCCGCCCCGGCTACATCAATTTCCTGGACGCCCTCAACTCCTGGCAGCTTGTGAAGGAGCTGAAGGAGGCCACGGGCATGGCCGCCGTGACGTCCTTCAAGCACGTCTCCCCCACCTCCGCCGCCGTGGGAAAGGTGCTGCCCGAGAACCTGAAAAAGGCCTGCTTCGTGGATGACATCCCCGAACTGGACGACAGCCCCCTCGCCTGCGCCTACGCCCGGGCAAGAGGCACCGACCGGATGTGCTCCTTCGGTGACTGGGTTGCTCTGTCCGACGTGTGCGACGTGACCACCGCGAAGCTCATCGCCCGGGAGGTCTCCGACGGCGTGATTGCCCCCGGCTACACAGAGGAAGCGCTGGCCATCCTGAAAACCAAGCGCAAGGGCGGCTACAACGTGGTGGCCATCGACCCCGACTACGTTCCCGCCGAGCAGGAGACGAAGCAGGTCTTCGGCATCACCTTCCAGCAGGGGCGGAACAACTTCAAAATCGACGGGCATCTGCTTCAGAACATCGTCACCAAGAACAAAGACCTGCCCGAATCCGCCAAGATCGACCTGATCGTGGCGCTCATCACCCTGAAATACACCCAGTCCAACTCCGTGTGCTTCGCCTATGACGGGCAGGCCGTGGGCGTGGGCGCGGGTCAGCAGTCCCGCATCCACTGCACCCGGCTGGCCGGCTCCAAGGCCGACACCTTCTTCCTGCGCCAGCACCCCAAGACCCTGTCCCTGCCCTTCCGCGCCGACCTCGGCCGCCCCAACCGGGACAACGTGATCGACGGCTACATCAACGGCAACGAGGAGGACGTCTGCGCCGACGGCATCTGGCAGAACTACTTCACCCGTCAGCCCGACCGGCTGACCGAAGAAGACAAGCGGGAATTCCTGTCCAAATTTGACGGCGTTTCCCTCGGTTCCGATGCTTTCTTCCCCTTCCCCGACAACATCAAGCGCGCCAAAGCCTCCGGCGTCAAGTACATCGCCCAGCCCGGCGGCTCCATCCGGGACGATCTGGTCATCGAGGAATGCGATAAGGACGGCATGGTCATGGCCTTCACCGGCATGAGACTGTTCCACCACTAAGGGGGATTGTTTATGAAACTGTTAGTCGTAGGCGGCGGCGGACGGGAACACGCCATCATCAAAAGCCTGAAAAAGAATCCCGAGGTCACGGAGATTTTCGCTCTCCCCGGCAACGGCGGCATTGCGGCGGACGCGGTGTGCGTCCCCATCGGCGCTACGGAAATCGACAAGATCGTCGCCTTTGCCCAGGAGCAAAAGGTAGATTACGCCGTGGTCGCGCCCGACGACCCGCTGGTACTGGGCTGCGTGGACGCGCTGGAAGCGGCTAAAATCCCCTGCTTTGGCCCCCGCGCCCGGGCCGCCATCATTGAGGGCAGCAAGGTCTTTTCCAAGAATCTCATGAAAAAGTACGGCATCCCTACCGCCCGGTATGAGGTCTTCGACGACATGGCCGCCGCCCTTACTTATCTGGACACCGCCCCCATCCCCACCGTCATCAAGGCCGACGGTCTTGCGCTGGGTAAGGGTGTTATCATCGCCCAGACCCGGGAGGAGGCCAAGGCCGCCGTCCGGGATATGATGGAAAATCACGTCTTCGGCAAGTCCGGCGACCATGTGGTCATTGAGGAATTTCTCACCGGCCCGGAGGTCTCCGTGCTGGCCTTCACCGACGGCAAGGTGGTCAAGCCCATGGTGTCCTCCATGGATCACAAGCGGGCGGGAGACGGCGACACCGGCCTGAACACCGGCGGCATGGGCACCGTCGCCCCCAACCCCTACTACACCCCGGCCATCGCCGAACGGTGCATGAAGGAAATTTTCCTGCCCACCATCGCTGCCATGAACAGCGAAGACCGCACCTTTCAGGGCTGCCTTTACTTCGGCCTGATGCTCACCCCCGACGGCCCCAAGGTCATTGAATACAACTGCCGCTTCGGCGACCCGGAGACCCAGGTGGTGCTGCCTCTGCTGGAAAGCGACCTGCTGACCGTCATGCAGGCGACAACCAACGGCACGCTGGCAGATACGGAGGTTCGCTTCTCCGATAAATACGCCTGCTGCGTCATCACCGCCTCCGCCGGATATCCCGTCAGCTACAAAAAGGGCTACGAGATCACCATGACCCCGGAAGCCGCCGCCCACACCTATGTTGCAGGCGCGAAGCTGGAAAATGGGAAGCTTCTGACCTCCGGCGGCCGGGTCACCGGCACCACCGCCGTGGCCGGTTCTCTGGCAGACGCCATCCGGGAAGCCTACCGCCTTGCAAGCGGCGTGCAGTTTGAAAACGCCTACCGCAGAAGCGACATCGGCCAGCGCGCGCTGCAAGCTGGGAATCACTGATAAAATCGCCTTCGGCTGAGCAGCGGGTCTTTTGCCCCCATGCCGCAGGCCGAAAAACGGGAAATACATCCAGTATTCCTCCGTTTTCCGGCCTTTGCCTGAGGACAAAATCCCTCGCTGTCAGCTCTCGCCGATTTCATCAGTGCTTCCCTCAACTCTGAATAAATCACATCAGGAGGAATAACCCCATGGTTTATCGGGTATTTGTAGAAAAAAAGGAAGGTCTGGACAACGAAGCCAAGGGTCTGCTGAATGAGGCTAAGACCCTTCTCGGCATGGAGCGGCTGGAAAACGTCCGGCTGTTCAACCGGTACGACGCGGAAAATATCACGGAAGACCTGTTCCGGTACGCCGTGAAGACAGTCTTCTCCGAGCCGCAGCTGGATACCGCTTCTGCGTCCATTCAGCTTCCCGGCGCTTACGTCTTCGCCGTGGAGGCGCTGCCCGGTCAGTTTGACCAGCGGGCGGATTCCGCCGCCCAGTGCATCCAGATCATCTCTCAGGGCGAGCGTCCCCTCATCCGCACCGCCAAGGTCTACGCCCTGTATGGTGCGCTGACGGACGGGGACATCCGGGAATTCAAAAAATACGTCATCAACCCCGTGGAATGCCGGGAGGCGTCTCTGGACGTGCCGGAGACCCTCGCTATCCGCTATGACATCCCCACGGAGGTGGCGACCCTGACCGGCTTCACGAAACTTAGCCGTGACGAGCTGGCGGACTTTATCGCGAACTACGGCCTTGCCATGGACTTGGACGATATCGCCTTCTGCCAGTCCTATTTCCAGAAGGAAGACCGCGACCCCACCATCACGGAAATTCGCATGATTGACACCTACTGGTCCGATCACTGCCGCCACACCACCTTCGGCACCATTCTCGACCACGTGACCTTCGAGGACGCCCTGCTGCAAAAGACCTACGAGGACTATCTGGAAACCCGGAATGCCCTTGGCCGCAGCGAGAAGCCCATCTGCCTGATGGACCTCGCGACCATCGCCGTCAAGCACCTGAAGGCCGCGGGCAAGCTCCCTAAGCTGGACGAGAGCGAGGAGATCAACGCCTGCACGGTGAAGATGGACGTCACCGTGGACGGCGTCACCGAGCCGTGGCTGCTGCTCTTTAAGAACGAGACCCACAACCACCCCACGGAGATCGAGCCCTTCGGCGGCGCGGCCACCTGCATCGGCGGCGCCATCCGCGATCCCCTGTCCGGGCGGAGCTACGTCTACGGCGCCATGCGCGTCACCGGCGCGGCCGACCCTCTGACTCCCGTGTCCGAGACCATCCCCGGCAAGCTGCCCCAGCGGAAGATCGTCACCACCGCCGCCGCTGGCTATTCCTCCTACGGCAACCAGATCGGCCTTGCCACCGGCATTGTGGATGAAATTTACCATCCCGGCTACGCCGCCAAGCGCATGGAGATCGGCGCGGTCATCGCCGCCGCCCCCGCGGAAAATGTCCGCCGGGAGCGCCCCGACCCCGGCGACGTGGTCATCCTGCTGGGCGGCAACACCGGCCGGGACGGCATCGGCGGCGCGACGGGTTCCTCCAAAGCTCACACCCAGCAGTCGGTAGAAACCTGCGGCTCCGAGGTGCAGAAGGGCAACGCCCCCGAGGAGCGGAAGCTCCAGCGCCTGTTCCGCAACGGCGAGGCTTCCCGCCTCATCAAACGCTGCAACGACTTTGGCGCGGGCGGCGTGTCCGTGGCCATCGGCGAGCTGGCCGACGGTCTGGAGATTGACCTGAACGCCGTTCCCAAGAAATATGACGGTCTGGACGGCACCGAGCTGGCCATCTCCGAATCTCAGGAGCGGATGGCCGTGGTCGTGGAAGCGAAGGACGCGGCGCGGTTCCTCGAACTGGCCGCCACGGAGAACCTGAACGCTGTCCCCGTGGCCGTGGTCACGGAAAGCCCCCGTCTGGTGATGAACTGGAACGGCAAAAAGATCTGCGACATCAGCCGGGAATTCCTGAACTCCAACGGCGCGGCCAAGCACATGGACGCCGCCGCCGAGAAGGCGCAGAGCTACGGCAAGACCGTGACCGGCAGCTTCGCCGAGAACTTCCTCGCCGTGGCTTCCGACCTGAACACCTGCTCCAAGCGGGGGCTGTCCGAGCGGTTCGACTCCACCATCGGCGCGGGCACCGTGCTGATGCCCTTCGGCGGAAAATATCAGCTCACCCCCATTCAGGCCATGGTGCAGAAAATCTCCGTGGAGAAGAAGCACACCGACGACTGCTCCTTCATGGCCTTCGGCTATAACCCCTTCATCACCTCCGCTTCTCCCTATCACGGCGCGTATCTGGCTGTGGTGGAGTCCGTGTGTAAGCTGATCGCCTCCGGCGCGTCCTTCGAGGACACCTACCTGACTTTCCAAGAGTATTTTGAGCGCCTCGGCAAGGACCCCAAGCGCTGGGGCAAGCCCCTTGCCGCACTGCTGGGCGCGTTCCGGGCGCAGACGGAGCTGGGCATCGGCGCCATCGGCGGCAAGGACTCCATGTCCGGTTCCTTCGAGAAGCTGGACGTGCCGCCCACGCTGGTCTCCTTCGCCGTCACCACCGGCAAAACCGGTGAGGTCGTCTCCCCCGAATTCAAGGCCGCGGGTCACAAGGTCTGCCTGCTGACCCCCGCCTACGACGAAAACGGCCTGCCCGAAACCGCATCCCTGCTGGAAACCTTCGCTACCGTCACCGAACTCCTTCGCAGCGGCAAGGCCGTGGCCGCCTACACCCCCGGCATGGGCGGCATTGCGGAGGCCGTGATGAAGATGGGCTTCGGCAACGGCTTCGGCTTCGCCTTCGACGACGCGCTGACCCTTGACGAGCTGTTCGGCTACGCCTACGGCAGCTTTGTTCTGGAAATGGCGGACGGCACCGTGGGCAAAGTCCTGGGCGTCACCACCGCCGACGGCAGCTTCTCCTATCACGGAGAAGCCCTGTCCCAGACTCAGGTTCTCGGCGCCTACGAAGACAAGCTGGAATCCGTCTACGCCTGCAACATCCCCACCCCGGCGCAGAGCATGGAGACCTTCTCCTATGAGGCCACCCAGCGGAAAGCCCCCGCCGTCAAGGTTGCCAAGCCCAAGGTGCTGATCCCCGCCTTCCCCGGCACCAACTGCGAATACGACTCCGCCAAGGCCGTCCGGGACGCGGGGGCGGAGCCGGAGATCATCGTCATCAACAACCTGAGCGCCGACGGCATTGCCCGCAGCGTGGAGCGGTTCGCAGAGGAACTGAAAACCGCCCAGATGGTGTTCATCCCCGGCGGCTTCTCCGGCGGCGACGAGCCGGACGGCTCCGGCAAGTTCATCACCGCGTTCTTCCGCAACGCCGCCGTCAAGGAGGGCGTCACCGCCCTTCTGGAGCAGCGGGACGGTTTGATGTGCGGCATCTGCAACGGTTTTCAGGCGCTCATCAAGCTGGGTCTGGTGCCCTACGGCAAAATCATCGACACCGACGAGACCTGCCCCACCCTGACCTTCAACAACATTTCCCGCCACCAGAGCCGCATCGTCCGCACCCGGGTCGCCTCCAACAAGTCCCCCTGGCTGGCGCTGACCAACGTGGGCGACGTGTACAATGTTCCCATTTCCCACGGCGAGGGCAAGTTCCTGGCCTCCGAGGAGCTGATCCGCCAGTTGGCGGCCAATGGCCAGATCGCCACCCAGTACGTTGATCTGGACGGCAATGCCACCGCCGACGTCCACTTCAACCCCAACGGCTCTCTGTACGCCATCGAGGGCATCACGTCCCCCGACGGCCGGGTCTTCGGCAAAATGGGCCACAGCGAGCGCATCGGCTCCGGCCTGTACAAGAACGTCCCCGGCGAGTACAACATCCGCATGTTTGAAGCGGCGGTCAAATACTTCAGATAACTCCCTTCCTCTAAAAAAGGCGCTGTCTCACAGCTTGGTGAGACAGCGCCTTCTTCATTCTATTTGATTTTCTGAGGTTGGTCACTTAATCCAACCAAATAATCCGCGGTCAGGTTGTAAAATTGACATAGCT
>ERZ773224.4298-NODE-4298-length-11146-cov-4.868001_pt1 | contig 11146 bp, 9 predicted proteins | sample MGYA00580526_ERZ773224 | MGnify/ENA primary metagenome ERZ773224 (study PRJEB29015, sample SAMEA2737743) | human gut metagenome | biome: human gut; feature: human-associated habitat; material: faeces | place: China | collected 2012 ... | reverse complement strand
CTCAGGCACGACTCAAACGGATTTGTACTCGACGGATGCGACGGCAAGCTGCACTACGAGCAAAGTCCGATAGCGTCGTACAGTCTTTACTCCGACTACTTCTGGTATGAAATCGGCGACATGATATGCATAGGAAACCGCGAGTGCCTGTTCTACTGCTTCCCCAGAGAAAAATGTCCTGTGGCGAAAGCACGTCTCGCGGCGGAGGAAATGTACAAAAAGGCACGAAAAAGAGTTATGAGGTGACAGAATTTGATTAAAATCGGTCGTTTTTTGCTTATTGACAAACGTGATAAAAGCTGATATAATCATGGTGAAAGCAAAAGGTAATTTTAACCAATTTTAATCAAATAACGGAGGTTTGACATGAAACTGTTTATTGACACCGCAAACGTAGAAGAAATCAGAAAAGCGAACGACCTCGGAGTAATCTGCGGAGTTACCACAAATCCCTCCCTCATCGCACGCGAAGGCAGAGTATTCAAGGATGTCGTCACCGAGATAACCACGATAGTTGACGGACCCATTTCCGCAGAGGTAGTAAGCCTTGAACACGAGAAGATGGTTGAAGAAGCGCTCGAGCTTGCCGCCATCCACAAGAACATTGTCATAAAGATACCCATGATAGAGGAAGGACTGAAAGCGGTAAAAATCCTCTCCGCAAAGGGAATCAAGACAAACGTTACCCTGATTTTCAGCGCAAATCAGGCAATCCTTGCAGCAAACGCAGGAGCTACTTATGTATCCCCATTCCTTGGCAGATTAGATGACATCAGCCAGCCAGGTATCGAACTGATCCGCCAGATCGCAGAGATCTTTGATATTTACGGATATGACACAGAGATCATTGCAGCATCCATCCGTAACCCGATCCATGTAACAGACTGCGCACTTGCAGGTGCCGATATTGCGACCATCCCTTACAAGGTAATCGAGCAGATGACAAAGCATCCGCTTACCGATCAGGGAATCGAAAAATTCCAGGCAGACTATAAGGCAGTTTTTGGGGAGTAATATTTCAGATTTTCGAAGAAAATCTGAAATGTAGCGTCAGCCCATTGCCGCAGGCAATTTTCATGGGCTGATGTTCACGCATACGGAGGAACGAACATGAACAAACAGGAGCTTCAGCTGAAGGCAAATGAAGTCCGCAAAGGCATTGTGACTGCCGTCCATGCAGCCAAAGCCGGACATCCGGGCGGATCGCTTTCCGCAGCTGATATTTTTACTTATTTATATTTTGAAGAATTAAATATCGATCCAAAAGATCCGAAGAAACCGGACAGAGACCGTTTTGTACTGTCCAAAGGCCATACTGCACCGGGACTGTATTCCGCACTGGCACTGCGCGGCTATTTCCCGGTCGAGGATTTAAAGACACTGCGTCACCTCGGTTCGTATCTGCAGGGACATCCGGACATGAAGCACATTCCGGGTGTGGATATGTCGAGCGGTTCCTTAGGACAGGGAATTTCCGCAGCAGTCGGCATGGCATTGTCCGCCAAACTTTCCGGGGACGATTACCGTGTGTATACACTGCTCGGAGATGGAGAGATTCAGGAAGGACAGGTATGGGAAGCTGCCATGTTTGCCGGATTCCGCAAACTGGATAACCTCGTTGTGATCGTGGATAACAACGGACTGCAGATCGACGGACCGGTGGATCAGGTATGCTCTCCGTACCCGATCAACGAGAAATTCAAAGCATTCAATTTCCATGTGGTTGACCTTGCAGACGGCAATGACATGGATCAGATCGCCGCTGCATTTGCAGAGGCAAGAAACACCAAGGGACAGCCGACCGCAATCATTGCGCATACGGTCAAAGGAAAGGGTGTCTCTTTCATGGAAAATCAGGTAGGATGGCACGGAAAAGCGCCGAACGATGAAGAATATGCGATCGCAATGGAAGACCTGAAGAAAGAAGGTGAAGCATTATGTCAGAAGTAACAAAAATCGCAACCCGTGTCAGCTACGGAAACGCTCTCGTAGAGCTGGCAAAGGAGCATGATGATGTATATGTTTTAGACGCAGATCTTGCAGCGGCAACACAGACTGCAATCTTCAAAAAGGAATTTCCGGAGCGCCACATTGACTGTGGTATCGCAGAATGTAACATGATTGGCATTGCAGCAGGCCTTGCCGCAACCGGTAAAGTTCCGTTTGCAAGTTCGTTTGCCATGTTTGCAGCAGGACGTGCATTCGAGCAGGTGCGAAACTCGGTCGGTTATCCGCACCTGAATGTAAAAATCGGTGCAACCCATGCCGGAATTTCCGTCGGTGAAGACGGTGCAACGCACCAGTGTAATGAGGATATTGCGCTCATGCGCACCATCCCGGGCATGGTCATCTTAAATCCGAGTGATGATATCGAAGCAAAAGCTGCAGTAAAAGCCGCATATGAACACGAAGGCCCGGTTTACATGCGTTTTGGCCGTCTGGCAGTTCCGATCATCAATGACCGTCCGGATTACAAATTTGAGATCGGCAAAGGTGTGACCTTGCGGGAAGGCAAAGATGTGGCAATCATTGCGACCGGTTTATGTGTGTCCGAGTCGCTCGCAGCCGCAGAAAAACTTGCAGCAGACGGCATTGATGCAAAAGTGATCAACATCCATACGATCAAGCCGCTCGATGAGGATCTTGTCGTCGCCGCAGCAAAAGAATGCGGGAAAGTCGTAACCGTTGAGGAACACTCCGTCATCGGAGGTCTCGGTTCCGCTGTATGTGAGACACTTTCGAGAAAGGCACCGACACCGGTAAAGAACATCGGTGTACAGGACTGCTTCGGCGAGTCCGGTCCGGCAGTGGCACTGCTTGAGAAGTATGGTCTGAATGCAGAAGGCATCTATGCTTCTGTCAAAGAATTCGTATAAAAACTTTGTGTGTAACAATATTTATATACGACAAAAGGGACATGCGTGCTGCGTGTCCCTTTTGTTTATTCTATCGTTCTTATTCTGCTTGATCCATATCCCCAAGCGCATATTCAATGCACTGAATTACGACCTTATTGAATGACATATTGTTCTCATTCGCAAGTGCCTGCACCTGGTCGATCAAATCCTTGGGAAGTCTTAGAGATTTATTTTCATATTCTGTGTAATCTGCTTTCAGTTTAAACATATTCTGTACCTCTTTCTATTTTATTTTAGTACATAGTAAAAATATAAGAAATATTATTAAGATATACAGAAATATGATATAAACATATTTAAAATATAATATGTGAAAATAATTATGAAATACAAGAGAACTATTGTTGAATTAGATAAATATTGTATCGCGTTTTATTGACAATAATAAACATAAATAATATTATAAAGATAATATAAATATAATAAAATTTATATTAGAAAACGCAAAGGAGAAAAGGAACATGAAGAAACTCATGAAATCCGTGTTGGCGTGCGCGCTTGCATTCGCAATGGTTTTGACTGTGATGCCGGTCAATACCTATGCTGCGAATAAGAAAGCAGTCGTCGTGACCAACCAGAAGCAGCTTGAGAAAGCGCTTAAGAACGGAGCTACCAACATTGTGATCAAGACAAATAAAAATGTTAAGATTACAATTCCTGCTTCCAAGAAAGCAGCAAAGGCTTCGATTTCCGTACAGGCGAAGAATGCTACGATCACAAACAAGGCGAGTGTAAAGTCTATTGAGATCAAAGATGCAAAGGCTTTCGTCGAGAGCGGAAAGAACAACGATATCAAGATTACAGACAGTAAATTATCACTGACTGTATCAAAGGCATCCAAGGGTGCTGATATCCAGGTCGCAAAAAAGGACGCAGACATCAAGGTTGTAGCCAAAGGTGATGTGGCATCCGTTACGGTTGCAAAGACCGCAAACGTAGCCCTCACAGTTAATAAGACTGCAAAGGTTGATTCTGTCAATGTCGCTGCCAAAGGCGCATCCGTTGACTTAAATGCAAAGGGAACCGTTTCCGATGTAAAAGTCAGTGAGAAAGCAGCAGACACAAAACTGAATATTAATGCATCCGGTAAGGTAGAGAATGTCCAGATCGATGCAAAGGCAGATGTTGCTGTAGCTGGTTCTACAACAGAGGCTGTCAAGGTAACGGTTAACGCAAAAGATACAACCATCAAGGCTGAGACTCCAATCGATACAACTTTAAATGCAGATACCAAGTTGGATCTGTCCAAGGGCGCAGAAGGTTCTAAAGTTACAACTGCTGAGAATGTTAAGGTGGATGTTGCAAACAATACAGCGGACAAGGTAACCGTAACCGATTCAACCGGCAAGGAGACAAGCGTTGATGCCGGAAAGACGGAAACAACGAAGGATGAGTCCAAGAAGGATGATGAGAAAAAGGACGATCAGAAGAAAGATGATCAAAGCTCCGGAAGTGTGACATCTGCGCCGACTTCGACGCCACTTAGAATCGGTTCGGCGATAATTTGGTCTTCAACTGAAGTAAGAGTGTATTTTAACCAAACAGTCCCAAATGAAATAGCAACGGATCAAGTTGTGATTACAGATAAGACGGGGAATGCGGTGAGTGTAGAAAAGGTGGAAAGAGGAAATCCTGATACACAGGCATATTTTGTTACACTTTCCAACAACGCATTGAAAGATGGGGAATATAAAGTTGAATTAACAATTTCCAATCAAAAATTTGTAACTTCGTTTTTGTATGAAGAGAACGTTTGGGCACCTTTGGATGCAGCACTTGAAATTGTAAACAAAGAATTTGCAAAGACTCACACTGTATCGGTTTCAGGATTGGAAAGTGTGGAGATATGCCGGCAAGCATTTGAGAAAGATCTAATGGCAGAAATCGATAAGGATACTGAGGCGAAAAAAGTTCAGGTAAAAGTGGAAACAAGAAACTTCGAGTATGAACCAGATGAGGGAGAAACAATAGCTGATAATCATAAAATGGTTTGCATTTGGATCGGTCTGTATATGGGAGAATCTACAAAATATATGACAGATGAATTTGTAGATTTTGAATGTACGGGAGCGGCTATCGAAGCAAAAGCACCTGAGATTATTGGTGTAACAAAAACTTCTATTATTGTTAAGGCGGAAAACGGACAGGAATATATAGCATTGGATAAAAATGCAGATATAAGTAAGGTTGATGATGAGAGTTGGTATGGATTTGATCGTGCTGACAGTAATGGAAATATTGAAATTAAAGAATTAGAAAGTGATATTACATACGTTGTATACACACGGATTCATGGATTATCACCGAAAGCAGCGGAAAACGAAATTTCGTTATCTAAGGCAGAAGGAGTTTTTGTCGTTTTTAAGAATTGTAATATCTCGCTGGATGGAACTGTTTCTTATGATGAACAGAGCAACGGATTAAAACTTAATATTCCATTTATAGTGAATGATGTTGCTAGTTTTTACGGTGATGAAGATTGTCAAGGAAGAATACTTGTTAAAGAATCGGATGGTTTGAAGCTTGAAGTGGCATCGTTTAATGAAAATGAAATCCAATTTAATTTGTGCGAAAAACCTAGTGCAAAAGAGTATAATATCACATTTCAGTATGTTGTAATTGTGGGTGATAATGGCGTTAAAATTGGTACAAAAGAATTTAAGGCTTGTTTTGCAATAAATCAAGATGATTTGAAAATGATTCAAGAAGAGAAGTAAATGATTAGATTATAAGGAGAATAACATGTTTAACAAAACCAAAGGAAAAGTATTAGCAGCAACTCTTGCAGTAGTAATGGAAGTGACAGCAATCCCGGCAGGCGGTGTTGTTGAGGCACAGGCAGCAAGTAAAAATAAAGTGCTGGAGACAAACGTCAACTTTAATAAAGATGCAGATTCGGGTGATGACAGTAGCGTGTATTTTAATTGGCTTTTGTCCGATGATGAAGTTATCTTTGGAAAATCATATTCACTTAATATGAAATTGTATGTTCCGGCAGCGTTTATGAAGAGTGGTAGTTTATGGATTAAACCGAACATGTCATTTTGGACTGGTGAGGATTTAGAAACAGAAGCTGGATGGGCAATGGCAGCGGATGGATATACATACGATATTAATTCTGAGAATGTTACAAAGTACAATGATTTCTATGTTGTTGATGCCAAGATGCCAATTGATTACTGTGAAGTTAACGAACAGGAAGCTGCGTTCCCAGAAGGAAAGGGACAGATTATTGTAGGTCTCTTTATGTCTGGTACAAACGAGACTTATAAAGGAAGTGTCTATGTTGATGATGTTGCACTTGTGGTTGATGATACTGTAGTTTCTACTGTTGATTATGAAAATGGCAGTGTTGGAAGTTGCACTTATGAACTTAACAGTACAGAAAAGAAGAATACACCAAAAGTAGTTTCTTTCGATGGAAATGCGTTAAAGGTAGCGAAGAACGCTCTCACTGTTAAGAAAGGTAAGACAACAAAGATTAAGGCAACGACAACTCCTGCCGCAAAGGTTACTTATAAGTCTTCCAATAAGAAGATTGCAACAGTAACAAATAAAGGTGTTGTGAAAGGTGTTAAGAAGGGCAAAACCACAATTACGGTAAAAGCAAATGGAAAGACCGTAAAAGTGAAAGTTACTGTAAAGTAAATTGAAATCCTAAATAGGAATAAAGATTGCAAAGGAGTTACGTGATGTAACTCCTTTGTTTTATTATGATATATAAATCACAAGACACAAATGAATAGTAAGAATGTTAGGGCAATGGGGAGAAGAAGGCAAAATTAAAGAATGAAATTGGGCACATCATGCGCAGGTACAATGTAATTGAATACAAAAGTCCTACAGACAATCTGTCGATTGATGATTTTTACAAAACACTGGGATACGCATGTTTGTTTAAAGGCTACGGAACGAACGTTAATCAGATTCCAACGAATGAACTTACAATATCGATTTTTTATGAAGCATATCCACGAAAAATGCTTTTGACAATAGAAATGGAAGGGCATACAACAGAAGAAAAATATCCTGGAATTTATTATGTTTATGATTTCCCATTTCCAGTGCAGATTGTTGTGATAAAGCAGTTGAGAAGTGGAGAACACAAGAGCTTAAAAGTTTTATCACTAAATGCAGATAGAGATGATATTAAGGCATTTTTAAAAGAAACAGAGGATCTATACAGTTTGCGGGAAAAGCAAAATGTTGATGCAGTCCTGCGACTTCGAAAAGGAGAGTCAAAGGAACAACTGCTTAGTAGTGGGGTTGATGAGGACACGATTGAACTCGCATTTACAATTAAGTAGCGGCGCAAGGGAATAATATTTTGGGTATCTGGTCATACTAGTAGCATCAGGAGGTGCTGGACTATGGTTGAACCGGATACGATTAAATTACTAAGAGAGTGTGATGCGGGCATCAAGATGGGGGTAACTTCGATCAGTGATGTGTTAGATAACGTGAGAGATGCGAAGTTAAAAGAGATGCTTACCAAATGCAAGGACAAGCATGATGCCTTACAGGATGAGATTGACAGGCTGCTACAGGAATATCACGATGAGGGCAAGGAACCGAATGTGATGGCGCAGGGAATGTCCTGGATCAAGACGAATGTGAAGCTTGCGATGGATGATTCGGATGCAACGATTGCGGAGCTTATGACGGATGGATGCGATATGGGAATCAAATCGCTCAGCCGCTACTTAAATCAGTATGAGGCTGCGGATGATAAGGCGAAGGCAATCACGAAGAAGCTGATTAATCTGGAAAATGATCTGTGCAGCGGATTAAGAGAATATTTATAGCAAAAAAGTGTGCGGCAGGGCACACTTTTTTGTTATGCCCTTATTGTTGTTTTCTTCTCTTCTTCGACAGTGCTTGTGGATAGAATGATACGTGATGTAAACGAGGACTGAGGTGAAAATGTGGGGAAAAAAAGGAAAATAAAAAGCAGATTACGATCTGTACCGGCGAATATTCCATCTTTGGATCGATTACATACATCAGTCTGCAGGCAGCAGAAGTCAGCAGGAGAATGATCGGTGTTAATTTTTTTGTATGCCTCGCATTGTTTCTGTTTATGCTTCTTCTTCGAAGAAGCGGGACCCCTCTGGCAATCTTTGCTTTGTTTGGGGAACAGTTTTGAAATGAATATATTTGCTTGCGAATTAACATAAAATGGGTCACAATATCTGTAGAAGCATAGAATGGTGTGATTAATGCAGGTAATTGCAAAACTTGCGAAGATCGTTCACAATCATAAACGAAAATGAGGAGAAAAGGGATGAATTATGAAGGGGTTTTAAAATTTAAGGGAACGTGGCGCAGCTATCAGGCGCGTGTCCTTGAACATGTTGGAAAGTATTTAGCGGACGGCAAGATCCATATTGTTGCGGCACCGGGATCCGGCAAGACAACGCTTGGTATCGAATTGATCCGCAGAATGAATGGCAATGCGCTCATTTTAGCACCATCGATCACGATTCGCGAACAGTGGGTGGCGCGCATCAGGGAAGCGTTCTTATGTGACGGCTGCAAGGGCGAAGATTATCTGTCGCAGGATCTGAAAAATCCTAAGGCAATCACTGTGGCAACCTATCAGGCGCTTCACAGTGCGATGACACGTTTTCAGGGAACGGAGAAAGACGGAGAGGATGATGCTATTACCACGGAAGAAGTGGATTATGCGGGATTTGATCTGGTTGCTGCGATGCAGAAAGCCGGCATTGAGATTCTTTGTCTGGATGAGTGCCATCATCTGCGAAGCGAGTGGTGGAAAGCACTGGAGGAATTTAAGAGCAAATTTAATAATATAAAAACAATCTCTCTGACAGCAACTCCACCGTATGATTCAACACCGGCGATGTGGACACGCTATATGAATATGTGTGGTGAGATCGATGAGGAGATCACGATCCCAGAGCTGGTCAAGGAGGGGAGTCTTTGCCCACATCAGGACTATGTGTATTTTAACTATCCGACGAAAGCGGAGGAACAGGAGGTTCGCAAGTTCACGGAGCGCAGCAATGCAATGATGCAGAATCTGATGCGGGATGAACAGTTGCTTTCCTATATCCGGACGCACAAGGGACTGAATGGACAAAGCAGTGATGATCTGCTTTTGGACGATCCGGCATATCTTTCTTCTATCCTGATCTATTTGCAGAGCAGGAATGTGGCTTTTCCATCGAGACTGCAACGGCTGCTTGGAGCCAAACGACTGCCGGATATGAGTATCGAGTGGATGGAGAGACTGTTGCAGGGATTTCTGTATGATGATGCGGACTCGTATGTGTGCGATAAGACGTACCGTGAGATGCTGACCGATCAGTTGAAAGCACAGGGGCTGATCGAGAAGCGCAAGGTCGTTATGACAAGGAGTGCGGCAGTGGAGAAGCTTCTGACCAATTCGCTCGGCAAGTGTAACAGTATCAGGAATATTGTGTTTCATGAGTATCAAACGACCGGGGATGCGCTAAGGCTTCTTGTTTTGACCGATTATATCCGAAAGGAATATGAGAAATCGCTCGGCGATGAGGAGAGTGACGTGAATGCGCTCGGTGTGCTTCCGTTTTTTGAGATGCTTCGCAGGGAGAATGTGAAGAGAGGCGGGAAGATCCGTTTCGGTGTACTTTGCGGAACAATCGTGATCATTCCGGCGGAAGCGAAGGAAGCACTCATGCAGGAAGTCGCAGACTGTGGCAAAGTGACATTTTCAAAAGCAGGTAATCTTGATGAGAGCGATTATCTGAAAGTGACAGCGGTGGGGGATGCGCATTTTCTGACAGGCGCAGTCACCAATATTTTTGCGCAGGGCGCGATGCAGGTGCTCATCGGAACGAAGTCCCTTCTCGGAGAGGGATGGGATTCGCCTTGTATCAATTCACTGATCCTTGCAAGCTTTGTAGGTTCGTTCATGCTCAGCAACCAGATGCGCGGTCGCGCGATACGCGTGTGGCGGGACGCACCGGATAAGACAAGCAATATCTGGCATCTTGTCTGCTTAAAGCCTTGGAATGAGGTGCAGAAGAAGCCGGAGGATGGCATCAGCGAGGATTATGCGCTTCTTGAGCGGCGTATGGAACATTTCCTCGGACTTCACTATACAGAGGATACCATCGAGAATGGAATGGACCGTTTGTCGATTGTTAGGTCGCCATTTAACAAAATGAATGTCAATTCCATCAATAAGAAGATGCTGGCGATGTCCGGAGAGAGGGCATCCTTAAAAGAGAGGTGGAATCGATCACTCGCTGTCTATGATAAGATGGAGGTTGTCGATGAGGATGAGGTTGCCGATAAATTTGTAACCGCTGTGGTGTTATGGGATGCGATCCGGACTTTGATCCTTTGTGGAATTCTATCATTGGCAGGAGTTCTTTTTATTGCAGTATTGGCAGGGGCAACGGATCATCCGATGCTTTCCGCGATCGGAGGTCTGATGATCGTCAGTGGAATTGTTGTGGGTATCACGCGTTTTCCGAAAGTGTTTATGCTCGGAAGTCCGCTCCGTCGATTGAAATCGTTCGGAAATGGAATAAGGAAGGCGTTGGAACTTCAGAATCTTATGGAGGAGTCTCATTCTAAAGTTGTGACCGAGAACGCGGGACCGGACATTCATACGGTGTATCTGTCTGGCGGAAGCGGCAGAGATAAGGCGCTTTTTGCACAGTGTATCAATGAATTTTTCGCTGCGATCGACAATCAGCGATACCTGTTGGTGAAGGCGAGGGGACACCGAGGTTTGGACGGATTCTATGCGGTGCCGGAATGCTTTGCAAAGCGCAAGGAAGATGCACAGCAGTTTGCCAATTGTATGAGACCCTTCATCGGAAATTACGAATTGGTGTATACAAGGAACGAGAGTGGCAGAGCACTTCTTCTGGAAGGAAGAGTGAAAGCGCTTGCGAACCGGGAGGAACGTTGCATCAGCCGTAAGAAAGTAAAGGGGGCGTTGGAGTAGTATATTTTTCATTACATAAAAAGGTCGGTTCATTACATGCAGATGAAGAAAAATAAGTAAAAAGGCGATATAAGTATCAGAAAAAATTGCAAGGAGATGGGACTGGAATGAATATAAGCGCAGTATTATGCGTAAGCAAAAACGCATCAAAGAGAAGAAAGAAGCCCAGAAGCGTCTCAAAAAGAAAAAAGTATTGACTTGGACCCTACCTTAAGTTGTAATATAAACGTAACAGCTTAAAGCAGGGAGGCAATATGAAACAGAC
>ERZ773224.4297-NODE-4297-length-11146-cov-39.460644_pt1 | contig 11146 bp, 9 predicted proteins | sample MGYA00580526_ERZ773224 | MGnify/ENA primary metagenome ERZ773224 (study PRJEB29015, sample SAMEA2737743) | human gut metagenome | biome: human gut; feature: human-associated habitat; material: faeces | place: China | collected 2012 ... | reverse complement strand
GTGTAGTAACGCACATAGGAATCGATGTAGCTCTGCTCCATGCCGCTTGCCAGCGCAAAATCGTAGTAGGTGTCCCAGAAGAACCAGATGGGCAGCAGATTGACCCCGTTGTATAAAAGGCTCGCCGCCGTCCAGGCGGCAGTCAGCCGTTTCGGTTTTTGGCAGGAGCCTTCCTTCCAGAGGATCGCCTCGCAGAGGATCCCCACAAGAACATAATAAGGAAGCAAGAACCAGTTTCCCATCAGCAGGAAAATCACGCCGAGGATCGTCATATAGATCAGCGTCACAAAACGCTTTCCGATCCGGCTGACCATGAGCATATAGACCGGCGCGCAGAGGAACATGGTGATCCCCACCGACAGCACCATGCTGACAAAGTCGTTGGCCATGCAGACCATATTGACGACGAGCTGGATCACGATCAGCACCGCGGAGAGCAATACCGTTGTAATGACATCCTTAACCGTCCACTTTTTCTTTTCGTCCATAAATCCATTCCTCCGTTTTCTGTTAATCTATACTACTGTTAAGAATCCGAGCATCCATGCAGCTATAATTTGCAATGCAAATAAAACAATCGTAAGTACTGATGCTCTATTTTTTCTCTTTACAACATAGCTGAGTTCCGTGAAAATCCCGCAGATGGCCGCTGCAATTCCTATACCTGCCACTATGTTCAACTCCGTCGAAATAATTGTGTAAAGAGAAAACCAATGAAGCATTCCGCCAATCCCCGCCGCACCAAGAATGAGCCCACATATGGGAAGTATGATCCTTTGCCATTGAAAAGAGCTGCGTTTGCAAACAATCTTTGAGCCCAATACAATCAAAATGGCAAGCCACAGAACCGTCAGCAGGATATAACTTCCCAATGACAGAAAGCTGCCGGCAAAGCCGTTTAGAGGTCCCGCGGGAACATAGTCATGCGCCAGTCGGAACGTCATGCTCGTCACCCTACCGTCCGATACAGAGAAAGCAAGGCTTCTTTCCTCCGGGATCGCCTCGGCACAGTAGAACTGATATTCTCCCACAGGCTCGTACAGTAAATCCTTATCGGAAAGGGGCGTTTTCAGCCGGAGATTTTCTTCTCCCTCTTTTGAGATTTGGATTATTTGCATTCGCGCCTGTATCTTGCCTGCATATGACCATGCGGATCGTGCCGGAAGATAGTCGCCAAATAGCATAGAGAAGTCACGTGACCCTACTTCCTGCTTCGGCGGTCGCGCATCCTGCTCGATGACTGCCTCCATGATGGCGGAGCAGTAATCCGTTTCCATCACATTGGTCAGGATTAGGATTGCACGTTCAGCTTCCGGTTCCACCCAAAACTGCGTCTTGAAGCCATAGGTCCCACCCTCATGCCCGAGTATTCCGGGATGATTCGCATACTGCCAGAAGCCATGAGAAAGTCCGGCGTTTGCCCCATAGGAACACCATGTCTCTTTAAACAACCGCTCCTTTGTTTCCGGGCTTTTGAAGAGTCGTGTCTCCTCTCCTGGCGCTTTTGCCAGCCACTCGGCAAACAGAAGCAGGTCTGCGGCTGTGCCATTCATGGCTCCTGCAGGATACAAGCGGAGGTGCATCTCATCCTCCCGCCGAAATCCTTTTCCGGTATAAGAATAACCCTTCGCCTTGTAATCAAGGAGTCCATCCACATCCATCCAAAAGGGACCGACAGAGGTATGCGTCATACCCAGAGGCAAAAGAATATGTTCTTTGATATAATCCTTATAGCTTTGGCCGCTGGCTTCCTCCACGATCAACGCTGCAAGTGCTGCGCCGTAATTGGAATAGGCGCTGACGGTTCCCGGCGGATAGACCTGCTTGGGCTGGTGCGCAGATAGTACTTCTTTGAAGGGAATTTCCTCACTCGCGCTGTAATAGCGCAAATCCAGCAGTTCTTCCTCAAATCCTGCCGTATGGTTCATCAGGTGAAGTAAAGTAACCGGCTCAGCGAATCGCAGATTTTTCAAAAAGCCGTCCGGCAGATAGGTGCGGATATCCGTTTCCAGATCGATTTTCCTATCCTCAACAAGCTGCATCACGCTGACCCACACAAAGGTCTTTGATATGGAACCCCATTCAAAAACCGTGGTCTCCGGGTCCATGGCCGTATTGTTCTCTAAATCAGCAAAGCCATACCCCTTCGCAAATACCGTATTGTCATGCTCCGAAATTACGACACACGCGCCTGGAACCGTTTTGCCAATATATTTTTCGGAAACAGCGTTTGCGCTTGCCTCATATGCGTCCGGTGTACCGGATGCATATGCAGCAGGAGCGAGGAACGCAATCATAATCAGCGCCGCAAGAAAGCATTGGAGGGTCTTGTATCTCATCAGTCTTTCCATAGGGTCATTACTCTATCGTCAGTCTAAAATCACAGCAGTCTCCGCCCTGTCCGAGCGTCTTTGTCCGTCCCCATTTGAGCTTTGGGTGCATATGTCCGTAGGCCTCGTCATCCGCGCGGCAAAAGCCGGCTACAATCTCCGGGCAGCCGTATTTCACACAGGTGTCCTGATAGGGGCAGGCCAGCATGTCGAAGCACATTTCCTCTTGCTCCGTTCGTATCCAATTAGCCCGAAAACCGCAGTCCTCTCCAAAGGAGCTTTTTGTCATTTTGGCAAAGAACCTCGGCACCAGCTTATACAGACCCGGTATCTTCATTGCCCCTCGGATTTTTGAACCAACGCCCGCTGCCCGCTTTTCATAATATCTATTCAGAAAAGCCGCCGCTTCCTCACGGGAGATTCCGTTTCCCGTCATGGCATCAAAGGCGGCGATGGCAGGATAGATGCGTTTCCTCGTATGCATATACATCTTTTTCGGCTCGTCGGCGTTTTCATCCACGATTTCCGCATAACGCCTCCATGCATCTTCTATGATCATGTCTGTCTTTTCCGCGCCATACTGTTTTTCCATTGCAGATACCGCTCCGGTCAAGTATCTTTTGTCTAACCTTCTATCCATGTGCTTTCCCGCCTTTCAGCGTCCAGCCGATTGCCTGGCTGCGCATTCCCACAAAGCGCCTGTATAGGCCGTCTTCGCGCATCAGCTCCTTATGGTTTCCGCGTTGAACGATCCTGCCGTTCTCCAGCACGATGATTTGATCTGCCGTGCGCACGGTGGACAGACGGTGGGCGATCATCAGGATCGTTTTGCCTTTTGTCAGCTCCCGGATGGCCTTTTGCAGCTCCTGCTCGTTTTCGGGATCCACGCTGGCTGTGGCTTCATCCAAAATGACGATGGGTGCGTCCTTCAGAATTGCCCTTGCAATGGAGATTCGCTGCTTTTCCCCGCCGGAGAGGCTGGAGCCGCCTTCACCGATCTTTGTCTGATAGCCATCGGGCAGCGTCATGATAAAGTCATGGCAGCAGGCTTTCTTTGCGACCGCTATGATTTCATCCTCGCTCGCGTCCGGTCTGCCAAACCGGATATTGTTCTCGACGGTGTCCTCAAAGAGATACACATTCTGAAATACGATGGCGAAATTCTTTAGAAGGCTGCCGCTGGTATATTCCCGCACATCCCGGCCGCCGAGCGTGATCTGTCCTTCCTTCACATCCCAGAAACGGGCAATCAGACCGACCAGCGTGGTCTTTCCGGCGCCGGATGGACCAACAATGGCGCAGGAGCTTCCCTGGGGTACGCTTAAGCTGATTTGATGTAATACCTCCTTTTCCCCATATCCAAAGGACATATTCTTCACTTCAATATTGAAATTTTCCGGCACAAGATCAGCCCCGTTTTCGTCCAGGGATGGAATGTCCATGATGTTATCCAGCCGATCCAGGGAAGCCTCCACCGCGCGGGCAATGGAGGACATACTGCCCGCCACCTCCACGGCGGCATAGATCATGAAGCTGGACACAAGAAGCAGCAGGCACTTCTCCGGCGTGATGCTTCCTCCTGCCAGAAGATAGGGTGCAAAAACCAGAATAGCCGCCCGTGCGAGCTTGAACACCGTCTGATAGAGCGCCGTCATTTTGGAAAACGCCTTTTCAAGCACGATATTTGCCTCTTTGCTTTCCTCAATTGCGGCGTCAACTGCTTTTCCGGTGCGCTCCGCCAGCCCAAACGCCTTGACTACGCCCATGCCCTGCACATATTCCAAAACGGCAGTGACCAGGCCAGCCTGGGCAGCCTGGCGGCGAGGCGCGTATTTCCTTCCGACCTTGCCGATAAGCGAATAAACAATGAGCGCCACAGCAAGCCCGGCCAAAGAGATCAGCCCGATCCGCCACTCATAGATCATAAGCCAAACGCCAATCACGATGGCGTGGATAAACCCGCCCGCCACATTTTCCATAATGGTAACGGACTGCTGCTCCAGATCGCCAAGGGTGGTCGTCACCGCCGCAGTGATATCCCCGAGCCTGTTTTCATTGAAATAGCCCATAGGCGCCCTTTTCAGGCGTTCGCCGATCTCCATACGCTTTTCCGACCCGAACGCGAAGCTGCCAAGAGTTCTGGCATTGGCAGAAAGATTGACAAATACAATTCGCCCTACAATGGAAACAATCATGATGCCAAGCGAAATCCAGATCGTGCTTTCAGGCATAACATCGCCGGAAAGCTGCTTCAGGATTCCTGTGAGCACCGTTAGAATGGCCATGATTGGGATCATCTCAAAGAATGAGCTGACAAGGTATGCAAGGAAAGAGCGGATAAGACGCTTCTTCTGTAAGCCCGAGAACAACAAAAGTCTTTGAAACAACCTTATCATCACGCCACCTCCTCTGCGGTATCTTTGCCCTGCATATGGGCTCTCCACAATTCCTTGTATAGATTGCTTGTTTCAAGAAGCTCCTCATGAGTTCCTTCCGCAGCGACATTTCCTTTATCCACGACAAGGATCTTGTCTGCTTTTGTAATGGTAGACAGCCGATGCGCAATGACAATTAAAGTTTTTCCTGCTACAAGCCCTGCAATGGATGCTTGAATAACGGCCTCATTTTCAGGATCGGTAAATGCCGTGGCTTCATCCAGCACCACGATCGAGCTATTCTTTAGGATTGCCCTTGCAATGGCGATTCGCTGCCTTTCTCCGCCGGAGAGGTGGCTTCCTGCATCGCCCGCCAGCGTATCATAGCCCTCTGGCAGAGCGGCGATGAAATCGTGACAGCTTGCTTTTTTTGCTGCTGCTTCGATCTCTGCGTCTGTGGCCGCCGGTTTTCCGATGCGAATATTTTCCCGGATAGACAGATGGAACAGGAAGTTATCCTGCGATACATATGAGACAAGCTCCATTATCTGAGGAAGAGGAATGTTCCGCACATCCACGCCGCCAATACGGACGCCGCCGCTCTCCGCCTCCCAGAAGGAGGCGATGAGCCGTGCAATGGTAGATTTACCGGAGCCGGAGGGACCCACAATGGCCGTCATACCGTTTTTTGCGCAGTCAAAGGAAATTCCATGCAAAACCTCCGTCTCTTTGTATCGGAAGGTAACATGATCAAAGGATACATCGGCGTCCGCAAGGACAGCTCTCTCGGTCGGCCGCACAAGCTCCGGCTCATCCAGAAGATTCCCTACCTCTTTTACGGTGGAATCCACCATGGCCAGGCTGTCGGTGTACTGCAATGCCTGAATCAGTGGTTTTACGAGTCCAAGGGCGAGAATGATGCAGGTAATCAGCGTACCCGCTTCGACTCTTCCGTTTATAAAGAGCCAGCTTCCCAAAGGCAGCACGCCCACAAGCGTTGCCGTCAGGATGGAAAGCCCCATCACATAGTAGCCGTTGGTCTGCTTGAACCAAGTCGCTTTGGCGGTCTCGTTTTCCGCCACGGCGTCGGCGTATTTTTTATATGAGCGTTCACCCTGATTGAACGTCTTCACCACTTCGATGCCGCCGATGTATTCCACCGTTGCGGCATCCATGTTTTTCCCGGCGGCAAGTACTCTGGCATATCTCTTCTCGTAATCCTTCATCATTCCCATATAGCAGAAGGCACCCACCGGAATCGTCACAAGAGAGATCAGCGCGAGTCTCCAATCAAGGCTAAAGAGGTATACGAGCATTAGAATTGGGATTAGGATGTTGGCAGTGAGCTCCGGTACCATATGCGCCAGCGGAAGCTCCAGCTTTTCCACGGTGTCCACGATGATCGTTTTGAATTTCCCGGACGGCGTATCAAGGATCGTTCCCATGGGGACACGGGAGAGCTTCTCTGTTATCGCCATACGGATATTCCGCAGAATGATAAAGGCAGACTCATGGCTTTTCATTGTAGATAAAGTTCCAAACCACACCTGCCCGAGATAGCCTGTAAAAGCAATCAATGCCAGAAACGCCAACTTGCTGAAAGCATAGTCTTCGTGGCAGATCATAATGATCCCGCGGGACACCGCAACGTAGGGGATCATGCCGCATAGCGCCCCCAAAATCGCAAGTATGACGGAGCCGATCAGTTTCCCTTTGCACGGCTTCGCAAAATCCATCAGAATCGTCATCGCCGAGTTTTCTTTTCCCGCCATCATTCCTCACCTCGCAAAAGTCTTACAATCTTTTCTTTCTGCCCACCGGAAAGGTCCTCCACGATTTCTCCGTCCCGGATGAACAGTATTCTTGTGCAAATCCGCATCATAAACTCAATATCATGTGTGATGATCAAAAGCACCTTGCCTTGCGTCGCAAGGCTTCGTGTCAAGGTGCCGACCTCTTCCATGCTTTTCAGATCCAGTCCGCTGGTAGGTTCATCGAACACCAGCAGCTCCTTGCCGCAGATCTCGCTTACCACAACCGCAAGGCGCTGCATCTGCCCGCCGGAAAGAGACAAGGGATGCCGTTCCTTATACGCCAGCAGCTCCACCTTTTCTAATGCGCGGTCAATCTTGTCTTTGTTCGGAGTTTTTATGCCAAGCGCGCATTCCGCCGCCACGCTGTCGGTAAAGAGCTGGTGCCCCACATCCTGCATGACCATGTATGCCTTTTTCCGTCTCAACCGCCGGCTCATCGGTTTTCCGGCCCACAAAACAGTACCGGAGCCGTTCTTTTGCAATCCGCAGAGCATTTTGGCGAGGGTCGATTTCCCGGCGCCGTTGACGCCCGCAATGGCGATGATTTCTCCGCGGCTTGCCTGAAAAGAGAGATTATTCAATACATTCCGGCCGCCGAAACGGACACTGATTTTCTGAACGGAAAGCAATCCATCGGCAGCGATTGTTTTCGCACCGCCCGATTCGGATACCGACAGATCTCTGACACGCAGTCCCATTCTGCGAATATCTGCTTCAGGCAGCGCCTTGAATGCTGCAGCCTCCATGTCCGATGCAATCCGGCCATCCTGCATATAAACGACGCGATCCACAATGTCCATCAGATACCAGATGCGGTGCTCTGCGATCAGAATGGTCTTTCCTGATATTTTCGCCCGTTGGATCAAATCAGCCAATTCTCCGATGGCCTTCATGTCGAGATTGGATGATGGCTCGTCAAACACAAGGACATCGGGAGCCGAAGCATACACGCTGGAAAACGCGATCTTCTGCTTCTCGCCGCCGGACAGTTCAAAGATACTTCGACCCCGGAGCTCGCTAAGATGCAGCTCCTCCGTAAGTTCATCTAATCGGGAGCGCAGAGCCTCTCGCGGAATGCCCCGATTTTCAAGCCCAAACACGATCTCGCTGTCCGTATCCGTATTGAAAAACTGCGTTCGAGGATTCTGAAAAACCGTCCCTACCGCATCCGATAGCGCAGCAATCTCTGTCTCCCGGGTATCCATACCGTTTACGTTCACCTGCCCCGAAAGATTGCCGTGGAAGAAATGGGGAATCAGTCCGTTTGCGAGCCGTGTAACCGTTGTTTTTCCACATCCGGACGGTCCGCAAAGCAGCACGCATTCGCCGGACCGGATAATAAGGTTCAAATCAACGACTCCGCCGTCCCCGCTTTCAGCGTATGTAAAAGAGATATTCTGGAACGATATCATAATCAAAACACCCCTTTCATGCCCGCGTATATCATGCCGGCAACGAGCGCCGCGTAAGCAATTACCACCATCAAATCAGCAAACGAAAACGCGATTTCCTCTATACAGCTTCTTTCACCTGTGTGCTCGATGCCTCTTGTAATCGCTGCCTGCGTAATCTCGTCCGAAATTCTGGAAGCAGAAACAAGCAGGGGAACATAGACATACTCCATCGTCTGTATAGGATGGCTAATCACCCCGGCCGCGGACGCTGATATCCCTCGCAGCGCCATGGCATCCCGTATGGAGGCCCACTCTTCTCTCATGGTCGGGAAATAACGGAGCGTAATGGCAAGAGCAATCGTGAGTCCTTTCGACAATCGGAGCTTTGTGATAGCTGCAAGAAATTTACTTACGCTTGTCGTTGCAATCAGAAAGCTGCCCAGCATAAAACAGGGAAGAAGCTTGCGGATATACACTGCAAACATATAGACGATTCCGCCGAAAGTCACGGGCAGCCTCGGTACGATAAAAAGCTGGATCAGCAGAAGCGCGAGAAAAAATGCTGCGTATTTCAGCGTCCTTTTCAGATTGCCGGAAACGCTCAGAAGTACAAGCGGAATCCCCGCAAGCACACACTCCACCGCGATGCTTTTATTCATAAAAACGGAAACGCTTGTGACCGCGAGAATCAGAAGCTTCGTCCGTGGGTCGAGTCTCATTTATACGACTCCTGCTTTTTCAAAGTGTTTTTTCATAAGCTTCTTTCCAATCAGTCCGCCGATGATCGCGCAGACAAGTGTCCCGATAATCATTGCGGGGATCGCCCACCAGGTAGCCCCGATCGAATGAATCACTCCTTCAAAGGAGGCGAAGTCACCTTTATTCTTCATAAAAGCATCAAACTGTGCGGGCATGACAACCATTGGAATATATGCCCCCATCGGCGCAAGCGCCATGACGCAGTAGGCAAGCAGGTTTTTCTTAAAGGATCTGAAATCAGCGGAAGCGCAGATAAAATCCGCGATCAAGCCGAAAACCAGGAAGAATACGGACATCATCCAGAACATTCCCGTAACAAACAGCAAAATCGCCGCGATTACACCGAGAATGGAGAGAGCTCCCTTCTTCGGTATTTTTGCCACATAGAGCATGAAAACTGTCCCCGTAAAAAGCGCCACGATCATTGGCATAAACGGGAAAGTGACCGGCGTCATCTGCGCAGCACCGCCAATCACAAACGCCACCACAGCATAGATGAGCGAAAAGATGCCCACCGATATAAAGTCCCTTGTTTCCAGCTTCTTCGCATCTGTTTTAAGCATAATAAATGACCTCCAATTTTATATTGTTCAGTTAGAGTAGGCTAACTCGCGTGTAAAAAATTAAAGTTTTTGTATGATTGTGTATTATTCCAGCCGGAGCAAGCCTTCCCAGCCAGAGTTGAAGAACTTTGCAAGCTCCTCAACATACCGCACAGCTTCTTCTTTGGGCATATCATGGACAATCGTCTCACATACCGCCGTAAAATAGGCGCTGGTAATCATGTGGTGAAGCTGCTTTGTCATTTTCCCGGAGAGCTTTCCTCTTTTGCGGAGAAGTGCGTAGTATTCCTCTGAGCACTCTACCTCCAGTTCCACAAGCTCCTCCAAAAAATTTGCATAGCGCGTACCTTCCGCCCGGCAGAGGATCAGCTTAAAGGCATCAAAATGGGCGTACATATATTCCACAAAGACGCGCAAATACTCAGTGGACAGCTTCAGGCTGTCCTTCGTCTTTTCCTCGGAGACAAGATCGAAATGGGCGGCCTGTGCGGCTTTGAACTGCTCCAGCAGTCCCTTTGCTGCCTCGCCCACAAGATCTTCAAAAAGCGCGGCCTTATCCGGGTAATAGCCGTAGAAGGCGCCTTTCGTGAAGCCCGCCTCTGCGACGATTTTATTCAAAGATGCATCCTTGAAGCCTTTTTCCAGGAATTCTTTTTTCCCAACTTCGAGGATCTTCATTTGAGTCTCTGTACGTTCCATTGGTGCCTCCTGATATACCGACAGTATATACTGCTGGTATATTATAGCCGCACTGAAGGAATCTGTCAAGGGGGTTCGCGTGTGTTCCATTCAGCTCATTCCACGTATCGCCCTATCATAGAACGGCGCATGGATACCCCAAATCTTCTTTTTCATACACTTCCGATCACCGCTTTAGCGACCAGTGACCCCCTCCATCAATTCCCTTGGGGAAATGTTTCTGATCTGCTCCGGCGGGATGCGCGCCGGATATCTGCCCTTTTCCAGAATATCGGTCAGGTACTGATTATCCAGGATCATATCGTCCCGAATGAGCTGCCAATTCGCTTTTTTCCTGTAAAGAATCTTGAAAATCAGAAAATTCACCACCGGCCCTATGACCGGCGCCTGCACGCCAAAGCTCTCTGTATGGCGAAAGCGGCAACCCGTATCGGTCCGCTCTCCCTCAAATGAGATGACGGCAGTTTTTTTATCGCTCTCGAAGGCAAAGGAAAAATGATCCCTGTCCCTTTCCGCCCGAATGATCGTGCCGGTGACGTCATAATCCATGCCCATGACGATTTCATGAAAGCGCACTTTATCTCTGGCTTGAATGCCGCCGCTGAGCAGTTCGCATTCCAAATGCAGCGGACTCCACTTGACGAACTCCTCCTCAAAATGGTCCACCCACCACTCCAGCTTTTCAAAAGGGGCGGCGATCTCTGTTGTTTCGGTCAATGTTACCATATGCTTTTCTCCTTCATCGTGCTTTTTCTCCTTCATCCGCGTCTTTTCCCTGTTTGTGTCCATATATGTCCCGTGCCGGCACGCCGTAAAGCCTATGCTGCACAGGGAGCCCGTAATCATCCACGCCACAAAGCGATAGATGTCGCGCCAATCCCCGCCCGGCAAGCGCCGAAGCCGTTTATCGGGGCTTCCCCTCCTTTTCTTTGTTCAACCTCCAGGTTTCTGCCGTCTCGCTTTTAGTTAGCGCATTCTAACTAATTGGCAGAAGAAACGGCAGACTATTTTATGAGTAGTCTGCCTTGAATCCGCCTTGGTCAGACACCGGCCTTGACTATCCCAGCGCCACATCCAGCGTCATCATGACGCTAAAGCCCACGGCAAAGAAAATCGTGCCGATGTTGGAGTGCTTTCCCTGCGACATTTCGGGGATAAGCTCCTCCACCACCACATAGAGCATGGCGCCCGCCGCAAAGCTCAGCAGATACG
>ERZ773224.4290-NODE-4290-length-11164-cov-7.513368_pt1 | contig 11164 bp, 11 predicted proteins | sample MGYA00580526_ERZ773224 | MGnify/ENA primary metagenome ERZ773224 (study PRJEB29015, sample SAMEA2737743) | human gut metagenome | biome: human gut; feature: human-associated habitat; material: faeces | place: China | collected 2012 ... | reverse complement strand
GAAGGCCGCCACGGCGGCGGCACGCCGCCGGCCCTGCGGGTCGCCCGGCTGCGGCACCGGGTGGCCCAGCTGACAAAAGTATGGCCGCCGGGGGTGCCGCTGATGCAAAAAAGCGCGGAAATCCGGGGGAAAATGCAAACCAAGGCTTGACAAGGGGGAGCGAAGTCCCTATAATATTTTTGTGTCCGTCCAAGGGAGGGAGCAGTGCGCCCTTTTACCCCAAAGGACGGCGACCCCTAAACGCAGCGGGGATCTCCCCGAAGAAAAGGAGAGAGGCACCGTGAAGCTGGACCTGAACCGTGTACTGGAACTGCCGGGAGAAGCCGATGTGGTAACGGCGGATGTGGACCTGACAACCGTAAAACACGCAGGCCGGCCCCTATTTACGGCGCCTGTAAATGTGACCGCCAAGGCGGTGAACCGTGCCGGTGTAGTTACACTCGATTGCACCTACCGGTTTACACTGCATGTGCTGTGCGACCGCTGCCTGGCTCCGCTGGAGCTGCCCGTGGACCGAACCGTGAGCCACACCGTGGTGCGGGAGGTGAACGGGGAAGACGACGAGACCTTTTTGGTGGCCGAGAATGGATGCGTAGAGCTCGAGGAGCTTGCTACCAACGACATCCTGCCGGAGCTGCCCCAGCGCTACCTGTGCCGGGAGGACTGCAGGGGGCTGTGCCCGACCTGCGGCAAGAACCTGAACGAGGGCCCGTGCGGCTGCCGAGAGGACAGCGGCGACCCCCGGATGGATGTACTGCGCAGGCTGCTGGAAAACTGATATTCTGACAAAAACAAAGTGAAATAAGCGTAGGAGGAAAAACAAGATGGCAGTACCGAAGAGAAAAAGCTCGAAAGCAAGAAAGAACAAAAGACGCAGCAATGTGTGGAAGCTGGAAGCTCCCGCTATGTGCCGCTGCACCCAGTGCGGCTCCTTTAAGCTGCCCCACCGCGTATGCCCGGCCTGCGGCTATTACAAGGGCGTAGAGGTTATCAAGGTAGAGGAATAACCGAAAAATTAGGAAAATCCCCCGAAGGCATCAGCTTTCGGGGGCGTTTTTTTGCAGGATGTGTACCAAATATTGCATGATGCACAAAAATGAGGGGGAAATTTATACAGAAAAAAGCACAATGGTACTGGTACTGCGGACAAAATGGTGCTAAAATGGGCGTGTCCGAAGCCCCATGGGGCTTGCTCGTGTTTGCACACAAACACGACCCCCTCCCTGCGGGCAAAAAACCAAAAACAAAAAGGAGAGATTGACGTGAAAAAAGTAATAAGCATAGCGCTGGCCCTGCTTATGGTGGCTGTAATGCTGCCCGTCATGGCGATGGCGGAGGGTGCTACTGTAGTGAAAACCAAAGATGAGCTGACGGCTGCCGTTGCTAAAGGTGGCGAAGTAACGCTGGGTGATAATATTACTGCAAGCATCACTATTCCTAAAGACAAAACTGTTACCCTTAATCTGGGTGCGTTTACTTTGACCGGAGATGGCGACCACACCATTACCAACAAGGGTACTCTTACTGTTATAGGTTCTGGTAAAGTAGTAAATACTGATGGCGGCAAAGCTGCACTGTTTAACAATGTCAATGCAGTAGCCAACCTGAATGGCGGCACCTTTGAGGGAACTACCTGGTATGTTATCAAGAACCTTGGTACCATTACTATGAATGGTGCATCTGTAACCCAGAATGACGCAGGCTCCAGTGCCATCGACAATGGTTGGTATGGTAATCCGGGTAATGACTGCAATGTTAACCATCCGGGTAATGGTTATACCGCAAAGCTGACCATTGCTAATGGTAATTTCAGTGGTGGTATGAACACTGTTAAGAACGACGATTACGGCGTATTGGAAATCAGCGGTGGTACTTTTAGTAACACGAATGGCCCTACGGTTCTGAACTGGAATGTTGCTACTATTTCCGGCGGTGAATTTAAGGTAAATAGTACTGCTACAAGTGTAATTGCCAACGGTTCTTTTAACAATGAGGCAGACAAGGGCCAGCTGACCATTACTGGCGGCCAGTTCACCTCCAGCGATAACGGCAATGGCAATCTGCTCGGCTATGGCGTTGGTGGACAGAATGGTGGCAGTGTTACCATTTCCGGTGGTAAATTTACCGGCAAAATGGTTGCCGAAGGCTATCCTTATGAGCCCGTAATTTCCGGTGGTACCTTCTCCGATCAGGAGAACGCTAAGAAGTATCTGGATAATGATAATCTGGTGGTTAACCCTGCTACTGGCAAAGTAGAGCCTAAGTCCATCACCATCATCGTGCCCAGCGAGGGCGGCAACACCACTACCACCCCCAGCACCGATAACACCAAGAACCCCAGCACCGGTGCCAATGACTTTGTAGGCGTGGCTGCGGCCATGGCGGTGGTTTCCCTGCTGGGCGCTGCTGCGGTCATCCGCAAGAAATAAACTAAACTAAAGCGAACGGGCATTTGTGTGCGGTGCCCGCCATAAGGCAAAAAAAGAGCTCCCCGAAAGGGGAGCTTTTTGCGTGGGGTCAGTCATCCCGGTGGACGACCATGTTCCAGCAGGTTTGGCGGAAGGTGATCTTATTCTGCTTGGCGATCTCATCCAGCACGCGGCAGGTGGCCAGCGAGATGGAGAGGTAGCCCTCATTGCCGCCGCGGCGCTTTACCATGCTGATGAAGGCATCCAGCTCGGCGTAGAGGGGGGAGGTTTCATCCTCGATGGGGATGGGCTTCGGCTCCTGGCCACGCAGGCAGAGCGTCAGGGGGGACATGGTATCCCATTTGCCGATGAGGATGGCGCCCTTTTCGCCCTCGATGGCGGAGGGGAGGGGGCTATCGGCGATTTTGCTCCAGCGCCAATCCGCCAGGAAGGTGGGGTACTGGGCCAGCGCACCGCCCTGGGCCTCAAATTCGCCGAGCTTATTGCAGCAGGAGAGGACCTTTTGGGGTTCGCCGGCCATGGCGATGGTGGGGGCGATGCAGTAGACACCGAGATCGGCGACGGCGGCATTATTGAGGCGGGGATCGAAGGCATTGGGGCGGCCGCCGGAAAGGTAGCTATCGTACCGGCTGGAATACTGGCAGTAGCCCGCGGTGATGCGGCGCAGGGTGCCGATCTCCGGGATGAGCTGGTGCAGCCGAGCGAAGCCGGGGGCGAACAGGGTGCGCATGCCCTCCAGCAGGATGACATGGCTATTGTGCGCCTGCAGCACCATGCCGTCGCAATCGATGTAGGTGGTGGCCATGGGCTTTTCGCACAGGATGTGCTTGCCGGCCTTCATCAGGGTGATGGCCTGCTCGGCGTGGAAGAGATTGGGGCTGGCGATATAGACGGCATCGACCTCGCCGCAGGCGGCCAGAGAGGAGAGGTCGGTGAAGGTGAGGGCGGCGCCCCACTGGGCGGCGAATTCGGCGGCGCGCTCCCCGGTACGGGAATAGACGGCGGTGAGGGTGAAATCGGGGTGCTTTTGGGCTTCGGTGAGGAAGGCTTCGACGATGGGGCCGGAGCCGATGGTGGCAAAACGGATCATGGGGGGACCTCCTTGGGTGGTTTGATGAGGCGCGAGGGGGAAGTGGGGCGGGCCGCAGGCCCGGCGGCGGAGCCGCCGCCGCGGACGAAGTCCGCAGAATCCGTCCGGAGGACGGATTGGCCTGCGGCCCGTATCCTGCGGCTTGCAGGGATCAGGCGAGGGGCGGCGTCAGCCCCAGCAGGGCGTCTAAGAGATCAGCGCCGTCCATGCCGGCCACATGAACGGTGGTTTGCAATGCTTCGGCGACATCGTAGGGGGTGGTGTCATCCAGGAACTTATCCTTTTCGTCCCGCAGCATGATCTCCGGGAGGATAAGGCCCTGGTAGAGGGGTTTATCCCGGAGATATTCGATGATATCCCGGCCGCAGACCAGCCCGGTGACATTGACGCCGCCGCCGAAGGTGATATTGGGCACGCCGTAGACGGTAAGCTGCCGGTGGGGGAATTTATCCTTTGCGGTTTCCAAAAGCTCCCGAAGGAGGGGGGCGGCAGCCTCCCCGGTGGCAAGGGCGTAGTGGCTTTTTGCCTCGTCGCCGTCCTCCATCGAAAGGGCGGAGGCGAATTCATCCCGCAAAAGGGCGGTGGTGCCCACGCCGTTGCCCAGCTGGTCAAAGTCCTCGTAGTAGCTGTAATCCGGCAGGGGCAGCCCCGCGATGAGGTAGAGCTCATCGGCGCAGAAGGCGATGCGGCTGCCGTGGCGGCGCAGCATCTCTTCCCCGAATTCATCGGCGATGCGGATGCAGTCGGCGGCTTCCTCGGGGGTCATCATGCGCAGAGGATAAAGGCCCTCCCGATGGCCGGTGAGCCCGACAGGTACTAAGGCGATGCTTTGCACCTCCGGGGCGTACTGACCCAGATCCCACAGGCTGCGGCGCAGCTCCTCGCCGTCATTGAGGCCGGGGCAGAGAACGATTTGGGCATTGATGCGGATATGGTGGGCGGCCAACTGCGGGATATATTTGAGGACCTCGCCGCTGCGGGGGTTTTTCATCAGCTCCACCCGCAGCTCCGGATTGGTGGCGTGGACCGAGATATTGATGGGGCTGATGTGCATTTTGATGATGCGGGCGATGTCCTCATCGGTCATATTGGTGAGGGTGACATAGCTGCCGAACAGGAAGCTCATGCGGCTGTCGTCATCCTTAAAGTAGAGGGTTTCGCGCATGCCGCGGGGCAGCTGATCGACGAAGCAGAAAACGCACTTATTGGCGCAGTGGTGCTGGCGATCCATGAGGTAATCGGTAAATTCCAGCCCCAGCTCGTCGTACTCCTCTTTTTTGATGTGAAAGGTGAGCGGCTTGCTGTCCCGTTCCACTTCGACAGTGAGGGCAGTATCGATCATATAAAAGCGGTAATCCAGCACATCGTGGATGAGATTGCCGTTGACGGCGACCAGGCGGTCGCCGGCCCGGATGCCGGCTTTGGCGGCGGGAGTATGCGGGGTGACGCTATCGATGAGAATGGACATGGTTTTTTCTCCAAAGCAAGTGAGATTGGCGGGGCGGCAGATAAAAATGGGAAAATGACAAGGAGGGGGCCGCAGGCAGGCTTATGCCCGGTGAAGGCGGGCTGATGCCTGTCAAGGCGCGCGACGCGGTCAGGGCCCATTTTCAGTCGCCGCAGACCGCCGGGGGATCGGCGCTGGGCGGGCAGCGGTATTCGAGGAAAACAAGCTCCTCCGGTATTTTGCCCTGAAAAAGGACCTGGGCGCGCCCGCAAAGCGAAAAACCATTTTTCTTGTACAGGGTGGCGGCGGGAATATTGCCGGCCCAGGTATCCAGCCGGATAACGGCGCAGCCCATGGCGGCGGCCTGCTGCTTGATGCGGGAGACGCACTCCCGGCCAAGGCCCTGCCCGGCATACCGGGGCGGGATGCAGAGGGTATGGACCACAAGCACCTGCTCCGGCGGGGCGGGGTACTGCCAACCAATGGTGGCATAGAAATCATCCTGGTGATGATTGAGGATGACGCTGGCGACGGGTTCGCCCTCCCGCTCCAGCACCCACAGCGTGCCGGCGGCCAGAGCTGCCGCGGCAGTTTGGCGGGTGGGGTAGACCCCCAGGGACCAATTGGTGGTGCTGCGGCCGGTTTCGGCTTCGTGGGTGAGCAGTTCGGTATAGTGGCGCTCAATGGCGTCTAAATCAGATTCGGCGGCGGGACGGAACAGCATGGGGACTCCTTTATTATTTAGCGAGGTAATGGATGAACAGGGCAACAGCGCAGGCAAAGGCGACCGCCTGCAGCACGGTAACAGCGCGGGGCACCCGGCGGACAGTGAGGACGAGGGACAGCATGGTGAAGATAGCGGTGATGAGGTAGAGAAGGGTCATGGGGGCTCCTTTCGGGATTTTAAGTAGGTGTGGGAGCTGGTGAGGCGCCCGCAGGGTGCTCCGTCCGAAGGACGGAGCCTGCGGCGAAGCCGCAGAGCCGCCTTTGGCGGCGGCCCTGCGGGCGTATTTTGCGGTGGGCAGGAACTTTGACAAGGGGATTATATCCGAAACAAGACTTTGCGGGGAGGTGGAAAGTCTCCCAAAGATCAATCGGTAAGGATGCCTTCGCAGCTGTCGGCATCGGGGGCGATGGCTGTGAGCAGCACCGGGCGGATGTCGCCGGGGTGGGCGGCGGGGTCGCAGACGGTGACGGGGGTGTAATTGGGGGTGTAGCCGGTGCAGCCCTGCTGCCCGCGGCTTTCGAACAGTACCAGCTGGGTTTGCCCCAGCATGGCGGTGAGGGCGGTTTTTCGCAGCTCGGCGGCCACAGCGATGAGTTCCGCGCAGCGGCGCTTTTTATTGGCCGGGGAGACCTGATCCGGCATGGCGGCGGCGCGGGTACCGGGGCGCTGGCTGTACGCAAAGGCGTGAATTTTGGCAAAGCCGATCTCCCGCGCGAAAGCCAGCGATTCCCGGTGGTCCGCTTCGGTCTCGCCGGCAAAGCCGACCATCATATCGGTGGTGAGGGCGGCGCCGGGGAAGGCCTTTCTCACCGCTTCAGCCACGGCGCGGTACTGGGTGGTATCGTAGTGACGGTTCATGCGGCGCAGGGTGGCATCGCAGCCGCTTTGCAGCGAAAGGTGGAACTGCGGGCAGAGCTTGCCCCCACAGCCCTCCGCCAAGCGGTAAATTTCCTGCGGAGTGAGGAGGTCCGGTTCGATGGAGCCGAGACGGACCCGTTCGATGCCGGGGGTGGCGGCTGCCGCTAAGACGGCATCGGAGAGGTGCAACCCCCATTCCCTGCCGTAATTGGAAAGATTGATGCCGGTGAGGACGATCTCACGGTAACCGTTCCGCGCAAGGGTGAGAAGTTCGCTTTGCAGCTCCGGCATGGGCTTGCTGCGGACGGGGCCGCGCGCGGCGGGGATGATGCAATAGCTGCACCAGTTATCGCAGCCGTCCTGTATTTTAAGAAAGGCGCGGGTGCGCACGCCAAAATCGGCGGCGGAGCAGCTTTCGAAATCCTCGCCTTTTTCGTGCTGCGGGATGCTGACAATGCGCTGACGGTCGAGAGAGAACGCCCGCACCAGCTGCGGCAGGGCGGCGCGGTTGCGTGCCCCGGTGATGATATCGGCTTCCGTGACGGCGGCGGCCTCCCGCGGGAAGGCCTGCGGGTAGCAGCCGGTGAGCACCGTGACGGCACCGGGGTTCTCGCGCTTTTTGCGGCGCAGCCACTTGCGGCTTTTCTGGTCGCCAAAGTTGGTCACGGTGCAGCTGTTCACCACAAAAACATCCGCAGGCTCGTTCTCCTGCGCAATGGTAAAGCCGTTGGCGCGGAACATCTGTTCCAGCGCGCCGGTCTCGTTCAGGTTGACCTTGCAGCCAAGGGTATAAAAACAAACTCGCATGAGGGGATATCCTTTCGACAAAAAACGGGGTGGTGTTTGCATTGCTCTATATTATATATCACAGCAGCAGTGCGGCGCAAGACCGGATGCACAGCAGCAGGCACTTTTTGCTGGAAAGCGGGCAAAACAAAAAGAGACGGGCAAACGCCCGTCTCTCGTATGGAACTTCTGGGTAATCAGGATGCAGCCTTGACGTAAACGACCAGCTTGCCCTTGTTTTCGCCCTCGGTGGCAACCTTGTAAGTGGTCTTGCCCTCGTCGGTATCAACGACCAGACCGGTGTCCTTCAGGTAGCTGCTAACAAAGCCCTTTGCGTAGTCGGTGCTGGACATGAACGGGATGTACGTGGTCTTGGTCTTGTCCTTGTTCAGGTTTTCGACCTTGGTCTTGATGCCGGCGTCAGTGCCCTCATAGATGTAAACGATGGTAACGGGCTTCAGGCTGCCGCAGCCAGTGAACATTGCAGCACCTGCAGCAGCAACAGTGGTCAGGCCAGCCATCTTCAGGAAAGAACGACGAGAAATATTCATAATAGTATCCTCCTAAAAAATAATTCCACAAATTAAAGCAATACGGCCTTTTTGGGCCATCTCCAATTTACACGATAGGGTGGGCAAAAGTCAAGCCCTTTTGTAGAAAAAGACAAAATAAAAAATGCGGGCTGCGGTGCGGGCGCAGGATATTCTAAACAAAAAAGCCCCTGCATACTCTCTCAGCAAGAGACATTGCGCAGGGAGGGACCGAAATGGAGCGGAAAAACTTGGCGCTTTTGTGTGCAGGGGTGGTGTGCTTCTGGCTGTTTGCTCTGGCCTTTGGCACGGCGCAGGGCAATGGGCTGCGGCAGCAAAATCCGGCGGTGCAGGCAGCTGCAGACCAGACCCAGCCGGTGCAGCCCGCGGCGGCACAGCCTGCCTTGGAGCTGCCCTGCCGCGCCGCCTGCCTGATTGACCAGCAGACGGGCACTATATTATATGAAAAAAACGCCGACCAGCAGATGCCCATTGCATCCATTACCAAGGTAATGACCCTGCTGCTTACTTTTGAAGCCGTGCACGACGGCCGCATTGCCATGGACACGCTGGTGCCGGTAAGTGAACACGCCTACCACATGGGCGGCAGTCAGATCTGGCTGGAGCCGGGGGAGCAGTTCACGCTGGACGAGATGATCAAAGCCATTTGTGTGTCCTCCGCCAATGATGCCGCTGTGGCTGTGGCAGAGCTGGTGGGCGGCAGCGAGCCGGGCTTTGTGCAGATGATGAACGCCCGCGCAGCAGAACTGGGCATGGTGAACACCACCTTCCACAATGCCTGCGGGCTGGACACCGAAGGGCATCTTTCCACCGCCCACGATGTTGCCATCATGAGCCGCGAGATTTTGAACACCTGCCCGGAGGTGCTGCACTATACCGGCATCTGGACGGATACCCTGCGCGGCGGTGCCACCCAGCTGGTGAACACCAACAAGCTGCTCAAGCGCTACAACGGCATCACCGGCCTGAAAACCGGCACCACCAGCGGCGCGGGCGTGTGCATCAGCGCCAGCGCCACCCGCGACGGGCTGGACCTGATCGCCGTGGTGCTGGGGTCGCTCTCCAGCTCGGAGCGGTTCACAGCGGCCACCACCCTGCTGGACTACGGCTTTGCGGCCTACGCCGCCGTGCCGCTGCCCGCCATGGAGGACCGGCCTCTTCTTATAAAAATAAAGGGCAGTGCAGAGGAAAGCGTACCGCTGGACTACACCGCTCTGCCCGAAACGCTGCTGATGCCCAAGGAAAACGCCGCCGCCCTCACCGCGCAGCTGGATCTGCCGCAGGAGCTGGAAGCACCGGTGCAGCTGGGCCAGACCGTTGGCACGGTGCGCATCCTGAGCGGGGAGACTCAACTGGGCGAGTACGAGGTGCGCGCCGCTGCCGATGCTGAAAAAATGGACTTTGGCACCGCATTCGGCCTGTTGTGGGACGCTTTGACCGGCTGCGAAAACTGAATGCACGCTTCAGCGTACAAAAGCGCGCTGCGGTAAGCTGCGTGGAACTGTCTGTGTGAACAATTCTGGATGAAGAAACAAAAAAACACTATTAAAATTGTATGAAATCCAAGGATTTTGACCTTGACTTTGCCCGGAGGGAACGGTACACTTATACCAAGATATTTCCTCGCAGGGCAAAGGCCCGGCAAATCGTTTGGAGGTTATAATAAAATGAGTGTCGCACTGAACACCAAACACCTCTCCAGCTTTATCAGCGAAGAGGAATATGCAGCCATCTATCCGCAGGTGGAAGCTGCCCATAACCAGCTGGAAGCAAAGTCCGGCCCGGGCAATGATTTCCTCGGCTGGATGTATCTGCCCCGTGATTATGATAAGGAAGAGTTCGCCCGCATCAAGGAAGCCGCCGCAAAGATCCGCGAGGATTCCGATGTGCTGGTGGTGGCCGGCATCGGCGGCAGCTATCTGGGCGCACGCGCTGTCATCGAGGCCGTCAAGGGCCAGTTCCACAACGAGCTGGAAAATGGCCCCAAGATCTACTTCTGCGGCAACAGCATCAGCCCCACCTACCTGAACAACATCATCAGCCTGTGCAAGGGCAAGCGCTTCTCCATCAACGTCATTTCCAAGTCCGGCACTACCACCGAGACTTCTCTGGCATTCCGCGTGCTGCGTGAACTGCTGGAAAAGGAGATGGGTGTGGAAGAAGCCAACAAGCGCATCTACGCCACCACCGACCGTGCCAAGGGCACCCTGAAGCAGCTGGCCGACGCACAGGGCTGGCCTACCTTCGTGGTCCCCGACGACGTGGGCGGCCGCTACTCCGTGCTGAGCGCTGTGGGCCTGCTGCCCATTGCTGCTGCCGGTATCAGCATCGACGACCTGATGAAGGGCGCTGCCGATTCCATGGAGCGCTTCTCCGTTCTGAGCAAGGACAACGACGCTTACAAGTATGCTGCCATCCGCAACATCCTGTACCGCAAGGGCAAGAGCATTGAAATTCTGGAGTGCTACGAGCCGGACTTCGCCCTGATGAACGAGTGGTACAAGCAGCTGTTCGGCGAGAGCGAGGGCAAGGACAACAAGGGCCTGTTCCCCGCAAGCTGCATCTTCTCCACCGATCTGCACTCTATGGGTCAGTTCATTCAGGAAGGCTCCCGCACCATGTTCGAGACCATCGTGGACGTGAAGAAGCCTGCACAGGATCTGTTCATCGACCCGCTGGAAGGCAATTTTGACGGCCTGAACTTCCTGGCAAACCAGAACATGAGCGTTGTCAACCGCAAGGCCATGGAGGGTACCATTTTGGCACACACCGACGGCGGCGTGCCCGAAGTGCTGATCGAGGTGGACGACCTGACCGCTTACAATGTGGGCTACCTGATCTACTTCTTCTGGCGTGCATGTGCCTGCAGCGGTTATCTGCTCAGCGTCAATCCCTTCAACCAGCCGGGCGTTGAGAGCTATAAAAAGAATATGTTTGCTCTGCTGGGCAAGCCGGGCTACGAAGGCCTGACCGCCGAGCTGGAAGCAAAGCTGAAGTAAATAAAAATGATCTCCCGCCGCAAGGCGTGGAAAATACAGGAGGACTGAACTATGATTAAACTGATTGTTGGTACCAAGGGCTCCGGCAAGACCAAGGCTATGATCGACCAGATCAATGATGCGGTCAAGACCTCCAAGGGCAACGTGGTCGTCGTTGAAAAGGGCATGAAGCTCACCTACGACATCGCTCCTGCTGCACGTCTGATCGACCTGGACGAGTACAAGATCGCCGGCGGCGAGATGCTGTACGGCTTTGTTGCCGGCCTGATGGCAAGCA
>ERZ773224.4282-NODE-4282-length-11180-cov-26.586787_pt1 | contig 11180 bp, 8 predicted proteins | sample MGYA00580526_ERZ773224 | MGnify/ENA primary metagenome ERZ773224 (study PRJEB29015, sample SAMEA2737743) | human gut metagenome | biome: human gut; feature: human-associated habitat; material: faeces | place: China | collected 2012 ... | reverse complement strand
AAAATCAAAATTTTAACTTTGAAATCTTTATATTTAGAATTATACATGATATACTATAAACAGGTGATAAACATGGTAAAGAAATTAATATTAATAGATGGAAACAATTTAATGTTTCGTAGTTATTATGCAACTGCATACACAGGCAACATGATGAAAAATTCAAAAGGAGTACCAACAAATGCCTTATTTGGTTTCGTAAATATGATGAATAAAATAATATCTGAAGAAAATCCATCATACATGGCTGTTGCTTTTGACATAGGTAAAAACTTTCGTAAAGAAGAATATGATTTTTATAAAGAAGGAAGAATAGATACTCCGGAAGAATTAAAAATACAAATGCCTATAGCTAGGGAAATTCTAGATAAAATGGGAATCAAACATTTTGAACTTGCACCATATGAAGCTGATGATATCGTTGGTACTATTGTTAAAATGACCGAAGCAGATAAAGATTTTGCATCAGTTATAGTTTCAAGTGATAAAGATTTACTTCAACTAATCAGTGATGAAACTGAAGTGAAATTATTAAAACAAACTGGTTTTATAAGATATAATTATAAGGCTTTTGTTGATGACTATGGAATTGAACCAATAAAAATGATTGATTTAAAAGCTTTAATGGGAGATCAATCAGATAATATCCCTGGTGTAAAAGGAATCGGTGAAAAAACAGCATTAAAACTTCTTCAAGAATATAAGTCTTTAGAAAATTTATATGATAATATTGATAACATAAAAGGTAAAACAAAAGAAAAATTAGTAGAAGATAAAGAAATGGCTTTCATAAGTAAAAAAATAGCAACTATATATAAAGATGTACCTCTTAATATTGTGCTCGAAGATTTAAAATATGAAAAAAATGTAACACCAGAATTACTTGATTTATTTAAAGAATTAGAATTCTTTTCATTTTTAAAAAACATGGAAATAAAAAAAGATACTAAGACTCTGGAATACTCAAGTATCAGTACCATAAATAATATTTCACTAGACAAAGATATATCTATTGATGTAATGCTAGATAATGAAAACTATCATCTAGCTAAGCTAGTGTCTATGTCTATAAGTGATTCTAAAAATAATTATATTGTTAATAAAGATGATATATTGAATGTATTAAATGAAATAAAGGATTATAACATAACTACATATGATGCTAAAAAAATAATAGTTAATACAGGTATAAAGATAAATTGTGTAAATGATATAATGATTAGTGCTTATCTACTTAATTTAAATACCAAAGATGATTTAGCATACTTAGCAAATCAATCTAATAATGATTTATTATATTATGATAACTTAAAGAAAAATAACTTTAGTGATATAGAATTAGAAATGGTAAAAAGAAGTAGATATTTATTTTCTATAAAGGATGAACATATTAAAGAATTAGAAAATAGTAATGCACTAAGCCTTTACCAAAATATTGAAATGCCTTTATTATATGTTTTAGCAGATATGGAAAAAACTGGTATTATCTGTAACAAAGATATTTTAAAAAACATGTCACTAGAACTTGATGTAAAACTAGAACTACTTACTAAAGAAATATATAATCTAGCAGGTATAGAGTTTAATATTTCATCACCAAAACAACTCGGTGAAGTATTATTTGAAAAATTAGAAATAGCAAAGGGTAAAAAGAATAAAACAGGTTATAAAACAGACATTAAAGTATTAGAAAAACTTGTTGATAAACATCCAATCGTAGAAAAAATACTTGAATACAGAAATCTATCTAAATTAAAAAGTACATATATCGAAGGATTAAGTAATTATATCTTATCTGATGGAAAAATACATACGATATATAAACAAACTTTAACAAGAACTGGAAGATTATCATCAACTGATCCAAACTTACAAAACATACCAGTTCGTGAAGAACTTGGAAGAAACATAAGAAAAGCATTTTTGCCTGAAAATGATTGTTTATTAAGTGCTGATTATAGTCAAGTAGAACTAAGGGTAATGGCTTCTTTATCAAATTGCAAAAGTCTAATTGTAGCATTTCAAAATGATGAAGATATTCATACTCATGTTGCAAGTGAAGTATTTAATGTACCCGAAGAAGCAGTAACAAAACAAATGCGTCGTTGTGCAAAAGCAGTAATATTTGGTATTATTTATGGTATCTCCGGTTTTGGTCTCGGCGAAAATTTACATATATCAAAATCAAAAGCAAATGACTTCATTGAAAAATTCCACAAGTTATATCCAGAGGTTAAAAACTATACTGATACTCAAGTAAGTCTTGCAAAAGAAAAAGGCTATGTCACAACACTTTTTGGAAGAACCAGAGTAATCGAAGAAATAAATAATCCTAATTATTTGATTCGTCAAATGGGGGAACGTATGGCAATGAATACACCAATCCAAGGTACAAGTGCAGATATCATGAAGTTATCAATGATTAATGTTTATAATAGATTTATGCGTGAGGGTATAACTAGTAAAATACTTCTTCAAGTTCATGATGAAATAATCGTAGATTGTAAAAATAGTGAACTAGATAAAATAAAGAAAATAGTAAAAGAAGAAATGGAAAATGTATATAAACTAAGTGTTCCATTAAAGGTAGAAATAGATACTGGAATAAACTGGTATGAGGCAAAATAATGAAAAAAGTAATAATAATTTTATTAGTTATAATATCTTTATTTGGTATTATCTTTGGTATTAAAAAACTTAATACCAAAGATAACCATACTCCAGAAGAAACTCTAGAAAGTGATGTAATAGTTTTTAAAGATAAAAATTTAGAAAATGCTATAAAAAATATAATGGGTACCGATGATATAAAAATAAATGATGCCCTAAATATAAAAAGTCTTTATCTAGATAATTTAAATATCAAAGATATATCAGGTATAGAATACTTTAAAAATCTAGAAGCACTATCCATGAGCCAAAATAACATCAAAGACATAAGTAAAATAAAAAGTCTTACTAAATTAAAAATACTTCTTCTTAACCTAAATAAAATCAAAGATATAAGTCCATTAAAAAACTTAACATCTTTAGAAAAAAATAGTTTATTTTCAAATGAAATCGAAGATGTATCAGCTTTAACATCACTAAATAATTTAACAAATATGCCAACACTTTATAATAACAACATAACTAATCTAGAAGTAATGGCACCACATTTAGATAAGATATTAAATAACAGTTTAAATAATTTTTATACATATGAATTTAAAGATAATGATATAATCTATAAAAGAGATTTTTCAAATCAATATCAAAGTGGATGTAATGATACATATGTAAGATGTGAAAGCTTCACTAATTATGAATGGAATAAAAATAATATAAAAACTTATAAAGAAGCAAAAGAAGTTGCTAAAAATTTTGCAAGTACTTTAACTAGTGATATGACAGACTTAGATAAAGTTATTAAAATATCAGAATTTATAGTTAAGAAAATGGTTTATAAAAGTACAGATGGATTATATGACGGAACAAATGACTTATATTATCCTTTAGTTTTAGGTTATGGACAATGTCATAATTATGCACAAAGCTTTAACTTTTTAGCTAATCTAGTGGGGCTAGTTTCATATTCAGCTTTCGCCGGAGCACTTCATGAATGGAATTTAGTAAAAATAGATGGAAAGTTTTATCACTTAGATTTAACCTGGGCAGATCAAGGAGATACCCTAGATTATAGATTTATTAATGTATCAACAAATACAATTGATACCCTCCATGGATTTAAGTTTAGTTATCCAACAGATATTGAAATATCTTCAAAAGACTTACAAGTGAAAGAAGGAATTTAATTATGCCAGAAATAGCAGAAGTAGAAACAGTAAGAAATACTTTAAAAAGAATGATTCTAAATAAAAAAATTATTGATGTTAATATTATATATCCCAAGATTATTGAAAGTAATATTACTGATTTTAAAAACATTTTAGTGGGAAGAAGTATCATTGATATATCTCGCCGTGGTAAATATTTATTATTTGATTTAAATGATTATGTTTTAATAAGTCACTTAAGAATGGAAGGAAAGTACTTCATTAAAAAAAGTAATGAACCAATAGAAAAACATGAACATATCATCATATCATTTAATGATTTCACAGACTTAAGATATCATGATACAAGAAAATTTGGAAGAATGAATCTAGTTAAAAAAAGTGATGTAAATAATATTGAATGTATTAAAAAACAAGGTATCGAAGCAAATGATAAATCATTATCTAAAGAATATATTTATAATAAGATTCATAATAAACATATACCAATTAAAACATTACTTTTAGATCAAACAATAATCAGTGGTTTAGGTAATATCTATGCTAATGAAGTTTTATTTTCATCCCACATAAACCCAGAAAGAATGGGAACGTCTCTGTCTTTAGCAGAATGTGAAAGAGTTGCAAGATGTTCTAATAAAATAATAGATGAAGCAATCAAGTACGGTGGCACTACGATAAAAAGTTATACTTCATCACTCGGAGTAACAGGTAGATTTCAACAATTTTTAAATGTTCATAAAAAAGAAAATGAACCATGTCCAGTATGTAATACAAAAATAGTGAGAATAAAAATCGGAGGAAGAAGTACCTATTATTGTCCGAATTGTCAAAGGTGAGTTTTTACTCATTTTTTTGTTGTATTTAAATTCCAAACATGATAAAATCAAAATAACAAGAGTAATATTGAAAGGAAGGTAAGAAATGGATTACATTATAACAATCAAAGATATTACTAAAACATATAAAACTAAAAAAAGAGATGTTGAAGTTTTAAAAAATATAGATTTAACATTTAGCTTAGGTAAGTTCTATGCCATAATGGGTCCATCTGGTTCTGGTAAATCAACTTTATTTAATATTCTTGGTTTAGTTGATACCCCATCAAGTGGAGCTTATAAAATAAATGGAATTGATACAACAAAATTAACTGATAAATCTTCATCAATAATTAGAATGAATAATATTGGCTTTGTTTTCCAAGACTTTAATCTTAATCCATATCTTAATGCATTAGAAAATGTAATGATGCCACTTTATTTAAATAAGAAAATAAAAAAAGAAGATAGAGAAAAAATTTCTAAAGATATCTTAACTAAATTAAACTTAGAAAATAGACTTGAACATTTTCCAAATGAATTATCCGGCGGAGAAGCCCAAAGAGTTGCAATAGCAAGAGCCTTAGTAAATAATCCAAATATCATTCTAGCAGATGAACCAACAGGTAACTTAGATGAAAAATTAGAAACAGAAATATTTAAAATATTAAAATCTTTAACTAAAGAAAATAAATGTGTAATAGTGGTAAGTCATAGTGGTAAAATAAAAGAATATGCTGATGTAGTATATACCCTTAAAGATGGAAAGATTTTCTTATGAAATTAAAAGATACAATTAAATTAAATCTAATTCATATATTTAGAAATTCTAAAAATAAATACTATATCTTAGCATCAGTTATTTTATCTACATTACTATTATTCATTTTAAATTTTAAAACAAATATGTATAACTATATAGATAATACCATAATTGAAAATGTTGGTTTTAGAACAATTCTTATTGGTCCTAATTATAATTATGATGATTATGGCTTAAATACAATAAAAAATATTGAACATATAAGTTATACTTATAGTTCTAAATATGCATCTACTTCTATAGAAAGTAGTTTTAAAAATAACTACTTTGATGGAATAATTACACTTATGCCAAGTAAATTAATAGATAATAATAACCTGTCAAATGGCGAAGCCATATGTCCAATTAACTTTTATCCATCATCTTCTGCAGATGAATTACTAGTTGATAATTCAAAGTCTCTTTCTGGAAGAAGTCTATTAAATAAAACATTTACTATTAAATATAATGATTATATAAAAGAACTAAAAATAATATCTTTATATGATTCAGTATCAACATCCACTATAGCAAATACTTGTTATGTTAGTGATAAAGTTATAAAAGAAATCAGAGATTATCAAGAATCATCAAATGAAGGTGTAATATATGGTATCATTGCAGTAGTAGATAAAAAAGTAAATGTAACTGATGTATTAAATAAATTAACTAATCTAGGTTTTGATGCAAGTATAGAACTTGAGGCAGATACCTCGATGTTTAATAACATAAATATAATTTGTAATGCATTAACTATAATCATAAGTCTTGCATTAATATTAATAATATACTTTTATATAAAAAAGAAAATCTATAATGATAATAAAAATATTGGTATACTTAGAAGTATTGGTTTTAATAAATTAAATCTATATCTATATTACATAAATGAAATATTACTATTAAGTCTTATATCATTTATAATATCAGTTATTATATTTACAAGTTTATTTTTCTTAATAAAATATATCTATATAAATAAATATATAAACAAAATAATTCAAATATCACTTTACTTAAAAGATTTTATTATACCAATTATTATAATTATTATATTACCTTTATTAGCAACATCTATAATGGTAATTAAAAAAATAAGATGTAATATTATAGCTTTAATCGGGGGTAAAAAATGATTATAAAAAGCTTTCTAAGAAAAAAAGATACTAAAATATATTTTGTAATAATTACAATAATTATATTAGTTATATCTATACTTTTAAGTTTTATAAAATATTATCAAAAAATAGTGGATGATATTTATAAAGAAAGAAGTACTTTAATTATAAAATCAGATAATGATTCACTTCCCTTTTTAAAAAAATATAGTTACCTAGATAATTTCAAAAGGGGAGTATTTGTAAAAAGTAACAAGAAAGACTCTAATATAACTAACAATGGATTAACTATAACAGAAAATAATAATGGATTAGAAAAAATTTTTTCATATGGACAAAATCAAAATGAAGCAATAGTTAAAAGTGATAAAATTTTAAATGATAACCAAGTAGTCATTGGTATACCAGATGTCGAATATAACAACTATTCTGATAAAGAAATATCACTAATATATGAAAACAAAACTTATACATTTACTATCAAAGATATTTATAAATCAAAGTTATCAGAAATAAAAGTATCAAGTAATGTATTTAATAAATTACTAAGTAATACTAATTATTATTTATATACATCAGATATAAAGTCATATAATAAATCAAGAAACTTAATAAATGATTTAAATAGTAATAAAAACTTAACAAATGTAGATGTTAAAATTGATTCATACTTCTTTGGTTTTGAAAGTAATACTTTATATAAATATAATGATTTATCAAATGTATTAAAAGTAATAACTTACATAATAATATTTATATTTATTATATTTACCATTGTTGTAAATAATAATCAAATTAATGATTTAAAAAAGAATTTAAATCTAGAATACAAGATAGGGTATAACAAATTACAAGTTAAATTAAATTTATTTAAAAGATTATTCTTATTACATTTATTATCAATAGCATCATCTACTCTGGTATTACCAGTAGCTATATTAATCATAAATAAATTATTCGATATAACCTTAACTTTTCCAAATATGTCAATATTTATTATAATGTTTTTAATAATGGATATAATCATTGTTGTTCCTAAAAAAATGTGGTAATATAATATTAAGGAGAACGTATGAAAAAGAATAAAAAGAAATATGTAATAATAGCTATTATATTAATAGCACTTATAGTTGCTTTAATAGTAACTTACTTTGTTATGTTTAAGAAAAAAACAAACAATAATGAAATTGATAACAATGTAACAAATTACAACTCACCATATGAAATTAAAGATAATACTTTGCAAGCATTTGACTTATATTTCATGCAACTTGAAAATAACAAAAAGAATATGGTTTATAGTCCACTTTCAATTAAGTATGCCTTATCAATGTTGCGAGAAGGCACAATAGGTAGTTCAAATAAAGAACTAAATAACATCATAAGTAATTATGATATAAAAACTTATGATACAAATAAGAATTTATCACTAGCAAATGCATTCTTTATAAAAGATGATTACAAAAAGAATATCAAAGATACTTTCATTAAAACATTAAAAGAAAAATATAATGCTGAAATTATCTATGATTCATTTGAAACCCCAGATAATATTAATAATTGGATTAAAGAAAAAACACTTGGATTAATACCCAATATCTTAGATGATGCTAAAGATAATACATACTTTTTAGTAAATGCTCTAGGTATTAATATGGATTGGAAATATGTTATACAAGAAGCATATACAGAACATAACAATTTAAATGTTTATAATGATGGACATAGACATTATGCAGGTTTTGGTGTAAGTTATGCTCATGAAAATTATTTTGTTGGTGTAGATGTCATAAATGATGATTATTATCCAGTACTTCCGTTTGATAACAATAGATTAAAAGTAAAATCAGTAGAGTTTGCATCATCAATTAATAACTATGACATTATAAATGAACTTGGGGAAGCAAACATCAGAAAAATTGTTGGTGAAGAATATGAAAAATGGCTAGCATCTGGTGAATGTGGTGGAAGTGATGAGACAACCGAAGAATTACTAAATAGATATATTAAAGAATTATCTAAAGGCTATAAAGATGTTGGCACGTCTACTGATTATAAATTCTATATTGATAGTGATGTTAAAGTATTCCAAAAAGAATTAAAAAATTATAATGGCTTAGAACTTGAGTATATTGCACTTATGCCTAGAAAAGAACTTTTAAGTGACTACATAAAAAATATAGATAAAGATAAAATAAGTAATTATATTAATGATTTAAAATCTATTGAACTTAATAATTTTGAAAAAGGAAAAATTACTAAAATAACAGGTAAGTTACCATTATTTGAAATGACTTATGACTTAGATATCAAAAGTGATTTAGAAAAACTTGGAGTACAAAGCATATTTAAAGAAGGATATGCAAGATTAGATAAATTAAGTACTGATAAATCATCTTACATAAGTACCATAAAACATCGTGCTAATTTTGAATTTTCAAATGAAGGAATAAAAGCCTCTGCAGCAACAGTAGGTGGTGGAGCAGGGGATATGTCTTGTGAATTTGATTATTTATTTGATGTCCCAGTTGTAGAAATAGATATGAATTTTGATAAACCATTTATGTTTATCTTAGAAGATAAAAAAACAAAAGAAGTTTGGTTCATGGGAACAGTATACGACCCAATAATTGCAGATTATGAATAGGGATTAATTCTCTATTCTTTTTATATAATTTAATATGGAAGAATTAAAAAGATTAAAAAATATTAAAGTAGAAAACTACGTCTGGGTAATATATATAGGTATTATTATTTTAAGTTGGTATGCTAATAACGTAGAAAAAGATTATTTAATAAATAAAGATAAGGAAAGTAAATGTTTGTATCAAGCATTAATGATTTTAATATTTAGTATACTGCTTTTAATATATTCATATTTTACATTTGATTCATATAGTGACTATAAAAGTGTTAAAGAATTTAATAAGAAAAAGGTACTTAGATATGCATCATTTATTGCATCATTTTTAATACTTATCAGTGGTATTATCTTTTTAGTTATAGCCATCACAGATGATAACATAGATACAGAGATTGCATTTAATTAAAATATTTAGTATAATTAACTTGATAAAAACTTGAGGTGGAGTATTATGTGTGATCGCATTACTATAAAAAAGCATGCTAAAGAAGATATGAAATATCATTACTTTAGAAATGTTTTTGTTACATTTATTTGTTTTATTATTTTATCCGGAGGATATAACTTAGGTAGAGATAAAGCTTATACCATTAATTATAACAAGTTAAATAATACTCCGATAGTAAATAAAATGGGTGAAATCGAAGAGGGTTACCAAAAAATAGAACAAGAATTAAAAGATAAATATAAAAATGGAGTAATAGCATACTTAATTAATGAAACAGATTCAAATGGTTCATTTACATATACAATATTTAATGGTATTAATAAACTTATTTTTAGTGAAAAAATATCAACAGGTATAATTATTTTAATTAGTGGTATAGTATTCTGGACTATTAATATAATATTTTTTAAAATAATAGAAATAGGTAAAAATAGATATTTTTTAGAAAAAAGAAGATATTATGATACTAAAATAGAAAGAATAATGTTTCCATATAAAGTTAAAAAGACTTTTCACTTAGCATATATTTTATTTTTAAAATTAATTTATCAAATATTATGGTGTTTTTCAATTTATAATATTATACCAAAGTACTATGAATATAAAATGATTCCCTATATATTAGCGGAAAATCCAAATATTAGTAAAAAAGATGCATTTAGATTATCGAAAAGTTTAAGTGATGGAGAAAAACTAAATATGTTTAAAATGGATTTATCATTAATTGGTTTCCAAGTTCTTAATTTAGTTACTCTAGGTATAAGTAAAATATTTTATTCTGATGTCTATATTAATTTTATTTATGCTGAATATTACATGAACTTAAGAAAAAAGGTAAATGATAAATTATTAAATGATGATGCTTTAGATATAGAATATGGAAAACATTTAGAATATCCATATATTCATAGTAAAAAGTTTATAAATATAGATTATAATAAAAATTATGATTTATTAACTTATATATTATTCTTTTTTACATTTTCATGTTTTGGTTGGATCTGGGAAGTATTCTTAGAATTTGTAAAATCTGGTAATTTTGTAAATCGAGGAACAATGTATGGACCATGGTTACCGGTTTATGGTTGGGGTGGCATATTAATATTGCTTCTTTTAAAAAAATATCGCGATAAACCAGCATTATTATTCTTTTTAGCATTTACCTTATGTGGTATTGTTGAGTACTTAACAAGTATATATTTAGAATATGTTGTTGGTTTAGAATATTGGAATTATAGTGGTTATTTTCTAAATATAAATGGAAGAATATGTCTAGAAGGATTAATTTTATTTGGCCTTGGAGGTGTTGGTTTTACATATATTTTTGCACCTATTTTAGATGACTTTTATAAAAAAATAAATAAAACATTTAAAATAATACTTGCATCTGTTTTAATATGTGGTTATTTAATAGATTTAAGTTATACTCATGAACATCCAAATAGTGGAAGTGGAATAACTAGTGATTTAATAATAAAAAAAGTATAAAAATGTATTGACAAACATAACCAAAAAATAGTAAAATTTTAATAGAATAGAGGCTTCAGAATAGAGGCTTCAGAATAGAGGCTTCA
>ERZ773224.4275-NODE-4275-length-11203-cov-5.307948_pt1 | contig 11203 bp, 7 predicted proteins | sample MGYA00580526_ERZ773224 | MGnify/ENA primary metagenome ERZ773224 (study PRJEB29015, sample SAMEA2737743) | human gut metagenome | biome: human gut; feature: human-associated habitat; material: faeces | place: China | collected 2012 ... | reverse complement strand
ATCTTTCCCTCCTTTCATTTTCCAAAATTGATATTCTTGTTTCGTGGTTATTAAGTTGATTATGTATCTTATTTCTATCTTCTTGGCTTTTATTCATTTGTTCTGATAGAACCTGAATTGTTATATTTAATTTTGTTATTGTATTGTTGAGTTTTACAATTACAGTAAAAATAGGAATCATCGTCGTAATAAAACCTAGAATTAACATTATTGTGTTATCTTGCATCTTCTCACCTCCTACTCTATTACTTCAACTTGTAGGAAAGTGCTTTGCGAGTATTTTCTTAGCTTTACACTTGTTCCTGATGGTTCAATATATACGTGAATTGATACTGTGTCTCCTGCTTTAGCAGGGAATATCATTCCTGGTGCATTATATGTTAGAAAATCCGATGAAGTTCTGAATCCATAATTTGTATAAACTTGACTATTCGTTATATAAACTGCTAATCCCATTATCTTTAAAGAACTTGGAATATATGACATCATAACTTGAGCAGATATTCTAATATAATTTACACCCGAACCAATAACGATTTTCCCATTGCTAAGACTTAACTTGTCTCCAAATTTAAGGTATTGTTCTCCTAGAGGCACTAATACAGCATCGTAGTCTTTAGAAGATGTTATCGTTGTATTATCAGTAGCAAGAATAGCTTTTAGAATATGTTTTTGTTTATCCTGCTTACCATTTATCCAATTTATAACGTTCTTGTTGTCTAGTTGTAATGGTCCTCCTAATTTTTCATTATAAATTCCCCCAACGCTAATTCCTTTATTCTTTAGTGCTGAAAGTAGCACTTTTCCGCTATTAAGAGATACTGGTTCTGTGTCTGAACTCAATTCATCTTTAACTTGAACTTCTATGTCATACTCTGTACCTAAAGTGAAGGTTTGTCCTGTAATTTCTTTTGAGTCACAGCTAAATGTGCCGTTTTCAGTGTTTATTGTAACCAATTGCTTTATTTCAACCCAACTTCCAAATTCGGTCTCTGTCTTGCTCTTTTTTCGAAATTGAATGCTTTTGACTGTGTTGGCTTTGGCTCCAAAATTAATATTTGCATATTTACCAAATAAACTTATTAAGACTGTTTCCCCTACACCTTCTTTTCTTTCAATTTTAACGCTTTGTAAAACAGTTTCGGAATATTCAACAATATCTAATGCTTTTGTTTTGTCTTTTTGGTTTCCTCTGCTATCAACGGCAAAAACTGTTACTGTATTGTCGTCCATATTATTTATAGTTTTTGAAATTTCTGATGTTGAATAATCTAATTTTTCGATTTTGTTGCCAACCACAATATTGTAATATTTAGGTGTAGCACTGTTCTTGGTAGTCATCTTATTTGCACTTGTTATTGTTACCTTTAAATTACTATACTTTCGTATGTACTTTTGATTATTCCCAGTTAAAGTTTTAGTTATTGTATTAGTATCTTCGCAATCGAAATTATTAAATACTGGGTCGCTATTTACTACATGACCTGTAAAATCAACAACTGTACTTGTTCCTATTCTAGTACCACCACTATAAGTTATAAGTTCCACTGTACCATTAGCCTGGTTTTGATTTGGAATTTTAGCAAATAATTCATTTGTATTCCAACTATATGAAGCATCTATCCCTGTTTGTGTTCTAACTGTCTGCCCATTGAATTTGATGACTGCTGTGTGCGTGAAACTAGCACTTTTTCGGTTAGTATATATTGTTATTGTTTCGCCGATATTGAAATTCTTTTTACTTAAACTTACTTCGGAAGTTCTAGGAATTGTTGTTAATTTCTTGGATGTTGACCCAGTTATTGTTCCTGCTGATATACCTGTTTGAAACGAGAAACTAGCATAAACGGTTTTCTCTCCTTGATTATTGTGTGTTACATCTAATGTTTTCTCAAAAATTGTTGTAGTTGAATTTTGAGGTATATTATGACTAAAATCGTATGTTGTTCCGTCTATTGTGCAAGTACCTGGTTTAGAATATCCATTATACGAGCCTCCTGTCGTTGTTACTTGTACTCTAACAGTTATATTACTTTTATTGTTTGCTATATTCTGTGAGTTTTGTGTTATTGATATATTACTTGATACTGCCATATGCTCTCCTTTCTAATAAAGTAACAGCATATTCTTTGAATTGATTTGTTGAGTTTTCAAGAAATAGTTTCCTACTTCTATACTCTCTGTTGCTTGTATTTTGTAAAAATATGCTAAATCCTTATTAATTTGGAATATATTTATTCCTTTATATGTTGCTAGGATTTCGTCCTCATCTATAAACATAGTATTTTGATTGGCTTGAATCCAAAATCCTTTTTCGTCCATTTTATAATTCTTGCCATAAACTTCCCCAGGAAATTGAGTCCATTGAGTACACATAGTGTTATATTCAAGCTTTAAATCAGCAATTTCTACGAATCCCTTTATTGGCACTATGTAATCGAATAGTTCAACACCTAAACTAGCACCAGTTGGCAATAAACTACTTGGAATATCAAGTGTTTCCCACTCTACAAAAGTAGTATCATTGTATTTTGCTCTCTTAACTAAATTTGTTGTTTTATTATTCCAATATAACCCTTTGTAAGGTGTAGGCTCTACATTTCCTGTATAGACTGCAAATGCAGGATAAAATGTTAATGCCACATAACAACTCTTGATTTCTGCTGTATCGTATATTATTGGTGTTTGATAATAGAATCCGTAGAAATATCTATAAGTCCAAACTTCTCTTGAACTTTCGTTATATAATGACATTTTTGTATCTAATATTTCCCACTGTGATGTTTGCGAGTTATATTTTTTAGGTAAGTATATCGTTGTATCTAACCAATTCTTGGTTGTATCTGTAGGTGCTGTGTTACTTACAACTACAGGAATAAAATCTGATTTCTTAGGTATTTCGATTATTTGCTCTATTTTAGTTAAATCTTTTAAATCATCTGGTGTCAGTATAATACCAGGCTCATACAATGAGTAAGGTTTTTCTACTTCTGTAAAATCTGCCTCATTAAGGAACATTAGTCCTACGCAGACATTTCCTTGTACTATACTGTTTTTTATGAAGTGTGATATTGCCATTTTGTTTTCATTTTGATTCAATGTAATAGGTTCTGTGATATTGAATATATGTGATACTGTATAGTCTTGTCTTCCATCAAGCTTAATAACTCGTCCACTCAGTGTATTTTCATTAGCATTTTTGCCGTTCGCCCAATATTCGTTAGAAGTTGTATAAGCGAAGTAGTTTTGAGCACTTAACAATGATTTTCTTGACAGTTCTGATACTTGCCAACCACTGTTGTACACATACATTTGATTTTCTATGTAACTTCCACTATTGGCAGTACAATACCAGTATGATCCTTCAGTAGGATTGTCAGGTGGTGTATCTGACTCTTGATATGGATATTTAGCGTGTGCTAGCCAGAAATTATTATCATTAATCATTGCACTATTTCTAATTAAATTGTTTCCACCGGTTCTTTTAGTTGCAAATTCTAAACTTTGATTGGCTAGCTCCAATGTTGCAAGCTTTTCTTGTGTTTGTTCGTTTATTTCTTTGACTGACTCTTTGATTGAGTCTGCTGTTTGACTTATTTGCGAGTCTGTTTCACTTTTTGTGTAGTGATTTTCTTTAACGTTTCGTTTGGTTTCGTATGTGTCGCTTAACCCATTATCTCTAACATATGTGATTTTCGCATTTGCTATACTTGTTATATTATTAATACCTCTAAATAATGTAAAATGTCTTAATTTCTCCCACGCTTCTTGCTGTGTTTCTGTGTAAGGTACTATTTCTTCTTCGGCTAGTTCGTATTCTACGATTACAGGTGTTCCATTTGCATATTGAGTTGCTAACCAAGTCTTAAACTTAGTTATTCTCTGAGCCATAGTATCACTTGAAATAATTCCTGTTACAGTCCTATTCATCGTTATACAAAAAACTGTTGTTGCCCAGAATCCTTGTCTACTTTCTGAACCTTTTTTAAAGTGACTACAAATTACACTGTTTATATTTTCTTTTGTTATACCTACTGTTCTCGTATAAAAATAATCTGTGCTAGTCCCTGATATTCTGTCCATATACCAATCCATATTATCACTGCCATCCAGCACGACCTGATTTCTCTTATGATGTATTCCGTCACTTGCTAAATAACTGTCTTCCATTAGTTTTTGATTTTCTAATGGAAATGTTACTTTTTGCTCCTGGTGTGGTTTGTATGGGGTTGCTGTTTCACCAATTTCTACTTGTAAATTATCATATATTGTATAGTCTCCTTTTGCAAAGTTAGAATCCATATTAGGTCTTAAACCTATACAAACATAATCTCTATTTTCGCCTTCTTCTACTATTCCTTTTATAGTATAATATCCCTCTGTTTTAATACTCTTTATAATTCCAAACGATTTTCTATTACCACCATTAAAATTAGTGTAATATAATCCAAAATCTACATATTGCTTTTCTTTTGAAAATAAAATATCACTTGATAATGTTAATGTTTTGCCTTTTAAATTCTCTACTGTATTAACCAAAAAATATAGCATATTATATTGGCCACCACTAGATATTATTTTTAATCCATTAGTTAATCTTTCATAGGGTGTGATAGCATTACTATAAATTATCTTGCTATTTGCACAGTCAAACAAATTCTCTCTTATATCTTTTATTTCTAATGAATTATATGGCACATACGGTTTATATTCTTCACCTTTTGTAATTTGTGGATATATTGTTACATTCTCTAATACCGCATCTTTATATACTCTAATATACATACCAACTTTTGTTTCTTCTACTGTTTCTATCAAAGAAGTAGAATATGTCGTAACATTATTTTTTAAATAAAATACCTGCGTTACATATTTTCCGCTCTCATAACTTGATAACATTCTGTATTTTGAATTTGCTTTCAACAATACTGTCATTGTATTCGTAGTAGTATTTACGTTAATTGGGTAATTTGCTACTGCTGTTGCAGTTCCATTCAACGTATATGAACCGTCTTTGTTTTTTGTAAACGTTACTCCATTTATTGTTCTTGTTGTATTCAAAGAAGGACAAATATTTTCTCCCTCCAAATTCTCTATTTTGCTTCGATAATCTGGGCTTGGGCTTGCTCCGTATTGTTCATATGTGTCATCAGCTATTGTTGCTTCTCGTAACATTGGTTTAAATAATAAATTATTTATCGTTAAGCCTTTCTGAATAAATATAGCTATTTGAACGCTTGTTGTAGTATCTATTGTAAATTCTCCACTGCCATTGCCAATATCTATAGAACCTAAAACACTGTAACTACCTGTCTCTTGGATAGCTAATCTATAAGTATTACTAGCACCACCACTCGGACAGCCGTTTAGAATATATGTTCCTGGGCTTAAATCATATCTATTGATAATCAAACTGCTGTTAGCAGAGGTATCATTTGTACCATCTGCTAAAACTGTTTTATCGCTATTCACAGTAAATGTTATTCCGTTTGATATTTTTGTCGTCGCAGTATTATCAAGTAAGTTCTTCCCACTCCTCGTTGCCTGTTGGCTCTCGCCCTCTAGCATTATATCTATTAATGGTTCCGCAGATGCATCATCTATATATATGTTCTTTCCTTCTGCTGTACCTTCTATTTTTGTTATGTTTTCTACTGATTGCTCTACTGATGATACTTTACTGGTTATTCCATTTACGTCTTGCTCTACTTTGGTTAGCTTTTGTGTGTTCTCTGTGGTTTCTTCGGTTAGTTGAGTTATTTTTCCATCTATCTGATTAATATTTGACTCCACTCTTCTGTTTATAGTTCTTTGTGATGGTGTTCTAGTAGTTGTTTCCTCTTTTGCTTTACATTGTATTTTGCTTTCAATATTTGCAATCCAACGTCCTGAAAATTGCATTGAACCTTGGTATATTACATTTTTACCATCTATAACAACGATATCTCCTGTATCTAGTGCTGGGTCTATTATGCTTTCGCCCTCAAAACTGTAAAATTCTAGTCCTTTTAATGCGTTATAAATATTATTGATTTGGTCTTGATCAACTATGTACATATTGTCTTGGCTGATATAAACTGTATTGCCTGTTGTATCTCCTTTTTCAAATAGTTGTATTCCATCATCATACCTTACACGCGTTATTTTAAATTTTTCTCCCCATTTAAAAGTCTTAAATAACTTTAATGGAAGTGTAACTGAACTTTCTCCAATTGTTTTTATATATAGTTTTCCATCTCTACCTATTACTGCTCTTCCACCAGCTTGTTCTGCTATATAACTTAAATAAGTTCTTGCTGATACTGTATTGTCGTACACTGCTATTTCCTTATTCATGTTTAAAAAAGAAGTAGAACCGAAGTTCTACTCCTGCTTTTGTACATAAGTCTTGTAGTACCTGTATTATTTTTGCTTTTCCATTATTGCTATCTATTAGTGTTTTTCCATTATAATTAAATTCAAATTTAATCATATTATCGCGTAATTTAAATGTTACTGTGTAATCGTCTTCTTTGCTTATATCATCCGCATTAAATACTCCAACAGGTATTATTTCGCCTGTTATTCCACTCTTGATTTCTACTTTGTTTATAGTTGCAGGTATTACTGATTTATATAATTTTAATTCTATGCTTTGTGCTTCTATACAGCCCAATGCAAACTCATCACTTGAGAAAGCTTTTTTCGAGGGTTTACAGTCTAATATATATTTAGAATCTATCTCTGTGTCATTTATGTATACTTTTAATAAATGAGTTACATTGTATACTTTAGACTTATAGTTATTACTTGTACTATACATTAACTATTTGCCCCCTCTACTGCTGTTTTTTGTGCTTCTGTTAATTCTTTTTGCATTAAATTAAAAGAGCACTTCCATTTTGTTTTGGAAGTACTCTTTTCTTTTTCTGTACTTATCATTTCGACTTTTCTTTTTGATACCCTAAATTTTGCATTTTCTAAAAAACCTCCATTTACTACTGGAACTTTAACATCCAATATAAATGGGTTTTTATATGTCTTTTGTATAAGTTGTTCTGCTTCTTCTTCTGTGTTAAAATCCCATGACATAGAAAGCTTTAACATTCCTACAGCTATGGGATTATCTATTAAAGAACCATCAACAATAGAAGAATAACTGTCTTTGTCTGTATCTTCTATGTCTGCGCTATATGTTGACGGTGTTGGTAAATTTCCCGTATCTCCATGTTCTTTCCATAACATAATTTTATCCTCCTACTAATGCTTCTATGTCTTTCCCTGATTGTCTTTTCATATCTCTTAAATTGTCTAATAATATTTGTCCTAGTTTTGTACTTCCTACGTTTACTGTAAGATTTATAGGCCTATCGCTATTTTCGTTATTATAATTTGATAAAACATCTTCAAACGTTTCTCTCATTATATTTTGTGGGGCTGTTATTTCTGGGTTATTGCTTGCTCCTGCATATTCTCCGAAAATTGCTAGTGTTTTTTCATAAGCGACATTTCCCTTTGCTAATCTTGGTAATGATACTTCGCTCATATAGCCGATGTTAAATCCAAATTTTTTTCCGCCCATTCCTGGAACCCAATCTGGAATGTCGAAGCTTAAATTATTCATTACTGATATTACCTTATTTATTCCTTTTACAACGCCATTTGCCATACCCTCGATTCCACCTAAAATAGAGTTTATAATTCTTTTTATTGTGTTCCATATTCCATTAAATATATTGGTTACTGTAGTTTTTAACCCATTCCATACATTATTCCAGATATTTTTTATTCCATTAAGTACGTTTGAAATAGTATTTTTTATTCCATTTATTGCATTTGATATTATTGTCTTTATTCCATTCCATATTGTATTTGCTAACTGTTTTATCCAGCTCCATACGGTATTCCAGATATTTTTTATTACATTTAATACGGACACTATACTATCTTTAATAATATTAAGTATTGTTGCTACTGCAGTTTTTAAAGCATTCCATATACCTATAAAAAATTCTTTAATTCCATTCCATGCTCTTTCCCAATCGCCAGTAAATACTCCTATTATAAAATCTAATAAACCAGATAGTGCATCTATCACATAGCCAATAACTTTAATTATTTCTGTTACTGCTGGGGTAACTATATTTAATACAAATTCTATTACCGGGGATAAAAAAGATATTATCGAACTTATGGCCGTAACTAATTTAGAAATGCATCCTAATAATTTAGAAAAAGTTTCCCTTCCTCCATTGTCCCATATTTCCTTTAATTTTTGTGTTACTAATTCAAACCATCCTGATAGTGTTTCACATATTCCAATTATTGAATTTGCAAACTCTTGAAAATTTTCGCTTGAAGTCCACTCTTCTATTGTTCTATAAAAATCTTGAACTATTAAAAGTAAATTATTAAACCCATTCCACAATTGTTGTATTGTTTCAGTCCCACCATTGTTTTGCCATGCATTTGCAAACGCAGTATTTATATTTCCTATAATATTAAATATGGATGTCAACGCCTGAAAATATATACCTAAAGTTTTTTCGCCCGTTCCGTTTAGCCATACTTCTTTAAAACTTTTTCCCATTGTTTTTATTAGTGTTATATTGCTGTTAAATGCATATTCCATACTTTTCAGTAATGGTTTACCATATTGACTCCATGATTTTTGTATAGGTTTAAATAATAGTAAGAGCTTCTTCTTTATCTTATCAACCCATCCCATCATTTGATTATCCATTTTTGATAAATCAAAACTAGGAGCTGTTGTCCCTCCACTTCCACCATCCGAATTATCTTTGTCCGAAATATTATTTATTTCACTATGGACACCTGCTAACGCTTTTGTTTCCTGTTTCGCTTTTTTTGCACTTCCAGCCATGTTAGCATATGAACTTGCACTTGCTTTTGCAAATATATTTACTCCTGTTAATACATAAGCAACACTTTGAATAGCTTTCATTAATTGATATACTAGATTAGTGACAAATTGAATTACTGGTGCTAGTACACTACCCATAGCATACTTCATATAATTTATGTTTTCACTTAATTGCTTTGCTCCTGCATTTTGGCTAGATAGCCATGCATTTGCACACCCACTTAATATTGAATAAATTCCTCTTAATGAAAATAATGCCATTGCATATTTTAAAACATGTCCTAATCCGTTTTTTAAACCTGTTCCCATTCCTTTTATATTATTAGTTATATTTTGAGTGATTTTAGGTAAACCTTTAAAACTGTTTTTCATCTTTGATATGCTTGGCTTTACTTGGTCTATTTTTTGTTTAAATCCACTAAAAAAACTAGTCAATTTTCCTTGACTAATTGCTGTTTGATTTATTTCTTGTTTTAATTGTGTCATTTTGTTTTTTGCTTCACTAAGTTGTTTATTATACATTTCTATTTCAGTATATAATTTTTGTGCTTGATTATTTAACACTGTAAAATCTTTATTGTTTCCTAATGCATTATTCACTGTTGTATCCATTGCTTTATCATTAGGGTTTATTCCTTCTGGTGTTACACTTTTTCTAGTATCATCCACAATTTTATCAATCTGAGGATTTATTACGTTTAATTTCATTTGTCGAGCATTTATTTTTTCTTGCAAACTATCTATTTGTTTTTGCACTTGAGATATTTGTTTTTGTGCATCTTTATTATTTACTTTTATTGCTATTTCATTGTTTTCTGAACTTTTCTTTAAATTTTGCATTTTCTTTTTCATAAAATTAACTGCTTGATGTAACTTACTTGTCATTGCTCTAGTATCTACTTTTGAAAAAGCCTCTTGTGCTTGCCTTATTGTTTGCTTTATAGTTGGTAAAAACTTTTGAAACTTTTTTAAAGCCTCTTCTACTTGTGCTGTTACAATTATCTCAATTTCCTCTACTGTCACACTTTCACCCTCTTTCTTTTTAAGCATAATAAAAGCACCAGATTTAATCTGATGCTAAATGAAAAACACCTGCATTTGCAAGTGTTTTTATTATTTATTTCTTATATATAATAAGGATTTGGTTTAAATAACAATGCTATAAAATCTATTATTATTCCTACTCCAAATAATCCACAAGTAAATAGATATAATATTCCCATTCCTGTTTTGCCTTCATAGAACTTGTGTGCACCTAGAAATCCTAAAAATGCACAAAGTATTATTGCCACCCATTTATTTTTTGGTCTACCAGATACTGCTCCAATATTCTTATTCATATTGGTGTTAGTGTTTGCATTATTTATTACAACCTGAGGTTGTTCTCCTTTTAATTGTTCAACTTGTCTTCCACAGTGAGTACACATAACCGCATCTTCTGGAATCTTTTCACCACAAAATTTGCAGAATTTAGTTTTTATTTGTATATCTTCCATCTTCTATATCTCCTTTTATTATATTATATAAAGAAGTATAGCACTTTTGTCCATATATTTTTGTCGAAACTTGTCGAAAGAATTATTTTTTTTCTTTTATCATAAGAAGTCTCATCTTTTTTGTTATTTCTTCTGGTGACTGAATGTATTCTTTTTCTTCATCTTGAAATAAATTTTTATAATTATCTCGAATAGGGATTATTCTTGGATTTCTCGATAAGCTATCTGCTCTTATTAATTTATTTGTTACCGCTTCCTGTAAATTAATCTCACGTTTTAAATCGTCAGCATTTTTAGCCAAATGAGTTTGGCAATAAATATTGATTTCTGAATATCTACTATTCCAAAATTCAAACGGTTTCATATTAAAATAATATGCCAAAGACTCTGTTGCATAAATCAATTCAATTAAATTATTTGTATTTTTTATTCTTAAAATTATATCATTTAGCCCCTGAAACCTTGGAATTGTTCCTCTGCTATTTTGCTCATTGCATTCTCTGCCGATTTTTGAACTAATTCGTTCATATTCATTGTTGATAAAGGATTTGATATCAACTCTTTTAGTTCTTTCTTGGTCATTTTCTTTTTGAAAAAACCCTCTTCGTTCAAAGCCTCCGCAATCTTTAAATATAAATCATTTACAACTATTCCTTCTTTTCTGCAATCGTCTATAAAATCATATACTTCATCTATTGAATTAAATGCACTTTTCTCATCTTCTGTTTCTGCTAATTTTAATATAATTTTAGCCAAAGCTTCTATATCGCATATAGCATAAGCTTTTGTAAAAGCTTCTTCAAAATTTTTATTTTTTAGTAGATTAGCTATTTCTACTATTTTT
>ERZ773224.4269-NODE-4269-length-11215-cov-5.685305_pt1 | contig 11215 bp, 9 predicted proteins | sample MGYA00580526_ERZ773224 | MGnify/ENA primary metagenome ERZ773224 (study PRJEB29015, sample SAMEA2737743) | human gut metagenome | biome: human gut; feature: human-associated habitat; material: faeces | place: China | collected 2012 ... | reverse complement strand
TATAAAATTTGTCTTTGTCCTTGCCGTCCAACAGAGTAGGGCAAAGGCGTGTACCGCGGCCAATCATCTGCCAGAACTTTGCCTTGCTCATGACTTTCTTGAAAAACACAAGGTTCAGCACTTCGGGCACATCGATACCTGTGTCCAGCATATCTACGGAAATTGCAATCTGGGGCAGCTTTTTCGGGTCAGAGAATTCATCAATCGCGCTTTGGGCATAGGTCATATAGTTGTCAATGACCTTGGCAAAGCCGGGCAAATGGGGGTATTCTTTATTGAATATCTCCAATATTTTTTCGGCATGGGAGTGGTTCTTTGCGAAGATGATTGTCTTTCCCAACTTGTTACCGTAATCGATTTTGATGCCTTTGGTCATCAGGGTATCCAGCACTTTGCGGATCGTATCTTCGTTAAAAATCCACTCGTTCAGTGCAGATGAGCCGATACGTTCCGGCAAATCGCCGTTTTCATCTTCAAAAGTATCCTCGTAGGCCTGCTTGTCCTCATCTGACAGGTCATCGTACACGATGCCCTGCTCAATAAACTTCAACTTCGTTTCAACGGACAAAAAGTCCACGAGATACCCATCTTTAACAGCCTGCGCCAGCTCGTAGCCATAGGTGGGAACACCGTTTTCCAATTCAAAAATTTCATAGGTGTTCTTGTCGATTTCATCCTTGGGCGTTGCGGTCAAGCCGACCAACGGCGCGTCAAAGTAGTTGAAGATGTCCTTGTACTTGTTGTAAACCGAGCGATGTGCCTCATCGCAGATGACCAAGTCAAAGTGTCCGCAGGTAAACAGCTTGCCGTTCTCATCCTGTACGCTGTCAATGACATTGTACATGGTTTGATAGGTGGAAAACACACAATGCGCCGTGTAGTTGTCTTTTTCTTCGCAGAGGTTTGTAACGGACAAGTCCGGCAGCAGGTTCACAAAGCTGCGCTTTGCCTGCGTGACAAGGCTGTTGCGGTCCGCCAGAAACAGGATGTTTTTTACCCAGCCATGTTGCAGCAGCACATCGCACAGGGCAATCACCGTGCGTGTTTTGCCGGAGCCGGTAGCCATGACCAGCAGAGCCTTGCGGCGGTTGCGGGTAAAGGCATCACAGGTCGCTTTGATAGCGCCCTCTTGGTAATAGCGTCCCGCAATACTGCGGTCTACCATCACATTCCGCAGGCTGGTACGCATGGATTGCAGGTTGAACAGCTTTTCCAAATCACGTTTGGAATAAATAGCAGCGCACTTGCGTTCGGGGTAAATCGTGTCGGTAATGCGCGTTTCAAAGCCGTTTGTCAAAAAGATGACCGGGCGGCGGTGATACTTCTTTTCCAGCAGATCGGCATACAATTTTGCCTGCTGGCGACCTTTTGCCACATCCACACAGGTGCGTTTGGCTTCTACCACAGCCAAAGGACGACCATCATCGCCGTAAAGCACATAATCGGCATAGCCTACTTCGGATTTGTTGGGCATACCGGGCAGTTCCACTTCATTCTGCCAGTCCTTGCCCTCGGTCCAGCCTGCATCGGTGAGCATGGTATCAATGTACAGCTTGCGGGTCTTATACTCAGACAGATCAAGCGGTTTGGGGACATAGGTCTGCTGCTGCTCGGCGCGGCGGGCGGTGAGTTCCTCCTTCAGTGCAGCGTTTTCTGCCATAAGGGTAGCAAGGTCAATGTCCTTTTCTTCGTCAGGCTGCGCTGCGGGGGCTTCGGCGGGCTGCTCCAGCAGGGCGCGGTCAAAATGTCCGGCAGTATAGTTTTCCCCATAGCAATACGCCACAAAATCAAGGAAAATGTACAGGTTTTCAAGGCAGAGTCCGGCCTGTTCCTCGGTGACTTTTTTGCCGCTGTGGGCGGCATTGTTCCCCATACGGCGGATAAAATCCATGCGCCGCCAGATGTCCGTGCCGACAATATCCCGGAAATCCTCGGCGTTCATCAGGCTGACCAGCGTGTCCTGATAGGGCATGACCAACGCCTTATCCACCGAGTACATCCATTTTACGGCAAACTCCATCGCCCTGCGGCAGTTGAGGACGCAGGCGGATGGGTCGATATGCAGGATGCGCTCAGCGGAGATGGCAACCGAGGCAAAACTCTCAAATTGCGGGGTGGCGGTAAAAATATCGAAGTTTGTCATAAAACGTTCTCCATACAGTATTGCATAGAAAATTTCACTTTTTTTCAGAAGCAGCTTCTGCGGCTTCATTCAGGTTCTTATAGTGCATAGTCTCAAGTTTTTCGTTGTAAGCCGTTCGGTCAATGATTGCCTTGACAAGAGTATCCAATTCACGCCCGTCTGAATAATCCGCCGGTGCAAAATATTTGATACGCTTATCGTGCATCATTTTATAGACTTTTTTCTTGTCTTGAGTATCTGCGTTATAAACACCAATCGAGTGGCCTCCATAGGAATTAACCAGTTTCATGCAGGGAATATCCGTATCACTGTCACCTATATAAATCATGTTTCTGAACGGAATTCGCATGTTATCCGGTGTAAAATATTCATTAACACCGGGATCGTTTATGTCTAAAACACCCTTCTCAATTCTAAACAGAAACTGCGTTTTATTTGTGTAATTTATAACCTGTGCAGGCCATACTGCTACGCCGCGCTCATTATAGTAGAAAGAACTGGCGTATATTTTCTTGAACGCGCCATTTTTGGCAACCGATGTTCCTTCAATCATTTCCTTCAGACCGGAAGAAATAATGTAATGCTCAACTTCGACGCCTTTGGTTTTCCCATACTTCCGAATTCTTTCAAACCAAGTCTCTACACCGGGAAATAATTGCACCTGCGCACCGTATTCTTGCAGTTTCTGACGATTGAATACAAACTTGCCTTCCGACTCTGTCATCATGACATACATATAGGCAAGATTGTTGTCCATATCGTTTTCACGCGCCAACCCATTCGATTTGTCCCAGAATGCTTTCACGTCATATCCAACAGATTGGATATATCCCTGCGCTTGCATATCATCAGGAGACAAAGTCTTGTCGAAATCGTAGCAGATTGCAACAACGGGAACGGATGTTTTTTCTTCTTTTTTGAACTCAGAAGTATTCATGTTTTCACCTCATTGCTATTTGAATTGGTTTATGAATTATGCCTGTAGGCATAGCGGCAAATATAATATTTTGACAATTTTGATTTGTCGACTTGTTGAATGAAATCTGCTAGTTTTTCTTGTAATTCGATAGGTGGAACGGGAATCATGTGAACACGTAAATCAGATAGATTGATTTGCTGAAGAGTTGCACCTCTGGTATGTTCTTGAATGTACTGTTGACTTTCATCTGTATTAAGAAAAGCGTTAAGATATATAGGATTGATTTTTCTTCGATTATAACGAATAACCGCTATACCGCGAGTAACATTCATATTTTTAAATCTACTATCTGTCAGTGCTGTAACCCCGGTTGTTCCTCGGACCGTTATTAGCAATTCGTCACCGACCAGTTCAGTCTTTTTGAAACTAGCACCAATAGATCGGTCAATATATTTGATAGAATGTGTTGAAATTTCTCCATTTACCATATCAACAGGTCGCAATACACCCATATCACCAGTACCACTATCTCCTGGCTGCACAATTCCGTAGGATAGTCCCGCACCTTCTGTAATTAAGTTAATCAGAGGCGTTTTGGAATATTTGTCATCCCCAAACATTTCGACAAATCGAGCTTTGACGAGTTCGTCCAGCTTTTGGAGTTGTTGCTGACGGGTGAAAATTATGTTTTCAATTTTAGTTAATGTGCCAGATATGCTTATTTGAACTCTATAATCTGGAATATCAATCTCTAGCCGATTCAATTCCTTGGCTGATAGATGCTTAACGGTTACAAATGATGTCCGATTTTCAATTTCCTTGAGGGCTTTCGTCAAAGCAAACCTTAAATATTCTTCATCAACATTCTTTCTTGCCGTGATTTTACACACTCGCTGATTTAGTAGTGCTTTTCCGCCCTTCCACCGAGCAATGTTAAATTCGCCATCCATTCCAACCAACAAACTGCCGTTGTCAATGATATAGTCGTTAGGATAATTTCCGGAATAGAATGTTTCGGAATACCCTCGTTTCACATCCCGAATCCTTACCAAAGGGAGATATGTACTATCTTCGGTAAAGCAAGTGGAATCAAAAGCATATCCATATTGAATGCTGCATAGTTCTGGTAGTTTCGCCATATCTTACTCCCACAAATCCGAAGTTGTATCTGCCATCACAGCAGAGTTATTCTTTATCATCTTCATCATCATCTTCATCTTTCACAACACCCTCAATCATCCCGGTAACAGCCTGCCCCAGCAGCATTGTGCTTGCGTTTTCTGCCGTAACCACCGGGCGACCGGTTTGCGCTTCAATTTCTTTTCGGGCGTTGCCGGCTACCGTGCCGCCCTGCTTTGCCACAGTGCGGTTTTCTTCCAGCCCTTGCGGATTCTGGGCCTTGGTGAGTTCTGTTGTGGTGGCTTCCGCCAACATATTCAGCGCCAGCTCCAACGTACTCATATTGTCGCGCAGATTTTCCTTTTTCAGCCCTTTCAGGTTCTTGTACTGCCGCGTGTTCATGCCGGACCACGCTTTTGTCACATCGTCCGTCAAAATGGCAAATTCCTGCCCCTTTTGCACCCCGTGCGCGCTCCACGCATCGGTCAACTCCTTGCGGGCGCGGATGGTTTGCAGGCGCTGGTTGATCCACTCCGGCGGGTAGCCTTTCTGTGCGTAGGTGTCCAGCGCGCGTTCAATGGTAAGCTCCGGGTCGATGATTTCCTCAATGCGCTCACGCCCGACCATAGCCAGCCACATTTTGAACGGCTCGGCCTTTTTGGACGGGATGGACTGGATGATGCGCAGCAACTGCTCGGTATTCGCTACATCCGTAAGGCGGCGCTTGCCATCGGCGGCTTTCATTTTCAACTGGTGACAATTTGTCACCAGTTCATTTCCTTCTTCTTTCAAGCGCTGCTTCAGCTTGTTCCAGTATTTTCTGCCAGTCTTGTAGTCGGGGCTTTCTGTCAATGCAACCACGACATCCACCACCGAAAAATACCATTCTTCCTTTTCCTCATCCCAAGCGGTGCGGATGGTCTGCTCCTCAAACATTTGCAGCTTATCGTTTTCCGTCATGGTGCGCTCCTTATTTCAGCATCTGCTCCAGTTCGTCCATTGCCGTGTTGACCTCTTTCTCCAAGCGGCGCAGTTCTGCCATGATCTCACTCGTCGGCGGGTACTCCACAGGCTTGTACTCGGTCTTTTTGTACTTGTTGATGGACAGGTCGTAGCCGTTATCCACAATTTCCTGCTTGGGAACAAAGAACGATTTTTCCGTGCGGGCGCGGTCTTTCTCGGCGTCCAGATTTTTGAAGCGCGCAATAATGTCGGGAATGTCGTTCTCCTGCACAGGGCTGCGCTTGTCGTCCAGCGAAAGACCGTCGGCCTGCATATCGTAGAACCACACGTTATCCGTGCCGCCATGCCCGGTCTTGGTGAAAATCAAAATGGCGGTGGAAACACCGGCATAGGGCTTGAACACGCCGGACGGCATCGAGATAACTGCCTCCAGACGGTTGCCGTCTACCAGTTCTTTACGGATTGCCTTGTGCGCAGTGGACGAGCCGAACAGCACACCATCGGGAACAATGCAGGCGCAGCGCCCGCCGATTTTCAGCATACGCAGGAACAGCGCAAGGAAAAGCAGTTCGGTTTTCTTGGTCTTGCAGACCTTCAGCAGGTCGGCGGATACGGTGTCCGCGTCCAGGCTGCCCTTGAACGGCGGATTGGCAAGAATCAGCGAGTACTTTTCTTTGTCCGGGTTCTGGTCGCTCAGGCTGTCGCGGTACTCAATGTAGGGGTTATCGATGCCGTGGGTCATCATGTTCATGGCGCCGATGCGCAGCATGGTGCGGTCCATATCGTAGCCGAAGAACATATGGTTCATGTAGTGGTCTTTTTTCTGACGGTCAAAGAAGATTTCTTCTTTGCGGTGCTCTTTCAGGTACTCGCCCGCTGCGACGAGGAAGCCGGACGTGCCGCAGGCGGGGTCGCAGATGATTTCGTCCGCCTTGGGATCCATCAGCTCGACCATCATTTTGATGATATGGCGCGGTGTGCGGAACTGACCGTTCAGACCGGACTGTGCGATTTTGGAGAGCAGATATTCATAGGTGTCACCGCGCACATCCACCGCCTGCGACTCATTCATTAGGCGGTAGATTTCGTCCAGCGCGTCCACCACTTTGGACAGCAGCAGCGGCGTGGGCAGCTTGAAAATGGCATCGTCCATGTATTTGGAGTAGGCACTGTTCTTGTCGCCGTGCAGATTTTTGATGAAAGGGAACACCCATTCCTGCATGGTAGCGTACATTTTCTGCGCCGGAAAGTCGTGAAATACGCTCCATTTGAGCTGCTGACCGTCGATGGTGCGCTCGCCGAGCTGCACCTCGTCCGCAAAAATGCTCTGGTACGGCAGACCCAGCATGGCGGCTTCCTTGGCGCGCAGATTGTCGGAATCGTCCAAGTCGTGAATGAACATTAAATAAGTGATTTGTTCAATGACATCCAGCGGATTTACAAGACCGCCCGCCGCAAAAATATCCCAAAGGCTGTCGATTTTGTTTTTGAGTTCTCCTGTAATCATGTTAGTTCTCCCCATTCCAAATATAAGAAGTGTAGCGGCCACCGCCGATTTTTGTGATTTGCTTGTTATTTAGCAGGTCTGCCAGCGCCCGCTGGACAGTGATTTGGCTGATGTCCGGACACTGCTTTAGGATTTCGCTTTTGGTGATTTCACCTTGGTGCAATTTAATGATTTCGCGCACGCGGTCAGGCTTTGACAGACCTTTGGCGGTTAGCTGTGTGGCAATCTCGTCAAAGCTTTTGTATGCCGTAACAAGAGTGCTCAGCAGGTAGGTGGTAAAAAGTGCGTAGTCATTTGTGTCGGTAGCCCAGTTATGGGAACTGCGTTGCAGCGCTGCATCGTAGGATGCTTTTGTGTTAAGAAGAATCGCGTCTATGCTGCTGTATTGCTCCACTTCATAGCCGGAACGGTACAGGAGCAGTGCCAGCAGCAGGCGGCTCATTCGTTCTGTACCGTTATCGAAGGGGGCGATGTTCAGAAAGTCCACCATGAACATCGAAATCAAAAGCAGCGGGTCAAGGACTGGGTCTTGCAGAGCTTGTTCAAAAGCATTGCATAGGGAAGCAAGGCTTTCGGCGCATGGTTCGCCGGCGGTATCTTTATAATTGCCGCCCACAGTTTTACCGCTGAATTTGTACAAATCCCGATGCAACTGTAAAATAGTGGATGGTGCCGGTGGCAGGAAGTCATAATTGGCACTTATGGAGGTTAGCACATCCCGATAACCCGCCACTTTTTTCTCATCATCGGTTTGCGGATTGGTTTTATTCAGGATAAGCTTTTTCAGCCGATCCTCGGCCACGGTGATGCCTTCCATGCGATTCGATGCGGCAACAGTTTGCAGTGCCGCGGTCTCTTTGATTTCGGATAAGGCGGCGGCATCTGTTTCAAGGAGTCTGTTCAGCCGACCTTTGTATTCATGGAGTTGCGTCAGACGGAACACGATCTCTGGTGTCAGCAGCTGAGAATATACTGCTTTGAAGTTAAATGTTTTCATTGTAGAACCTTTATTTTTATTTACATCAAATTTATTAAAATGATGTAAATATATTGTATTCTGTTATTGCAAAAAAGTCAATAGAAAGTACATCTTTTTGTAAAATATGATGAAGTTAAATCTTCGATTTGGTATATATGACAAAAGCGCCCTATCAAAAGAAGCCAATCCACTTCTTTTGATAGGGCGCTTTTACGATAAAATATGCTCTCGTCAAAAATCTGTTTCGACATCATGCAGGATACTATTCCGCGTGAAAGTCTCCGCTTCTGCTTTTAGCGAGAACATAGTTTTGTACCAACCGCTTTCATTTTCCTGCTTTGTCGTTGGAGTTATGCCGCGCATATCAGCCAGTACAGCCATCATCACGCTGGTTTCATGGCGATATTGTTTGTCTTTACCTGCGATAAATTGATGATAGTCCGGGCGTTTCAGCATTTTTCTGTATAGGCGCGGGTCTCGCTCAGCAACAGCAAACTCGTATTCCTGCCCATAATAGCCGAATTTCAATAGTGCGTAGTCGGATTCTATTAGTGCGGCTAGTTTTTCTTGTTCTGCGGTCAATTTACTGTCCATTTATTGTTACTCCTGTATGCAGAAACGATTTTAAGTTGAGGTATCTTCTTCACGGCTGGTATCGGACCAAATCCCAAGTTCTTCGGTGTCATGCAGAAACCTTGACTGCTGATTGTACCACTTTATTTCTTCAGCAAGTGTCACACCAGTATCAGGTTGAATTTCGTCTGCGTTCATGGCAACGGGAGCTTCTTCGTCTGAACCGAATAGCGGCTGTTCCATAAATTTCTTGATTAAGTGCAATGCATATCTGGCGGGCTCGGCTTGTAGTGTATTGGGCAAACGGATAGAAGTTGTACCGTTTTCTTCGATAATTTCTATGCCGTGGTAACTGGAGTGCATTTCGTAGATGATGGCGAGCAGCCCCTCGATTGTATCCACATCCAACGGACGCAGCATAGCAGGCGCTACGCCAAGCGCCAATGCGATTTTGTTTAACTGATCTTCCTTGGGATGGCGCGTACCATATTCGTACTGTTGAAGAAGCGTTGAGGTAATGCCGGAGCGCTTAGAAAGTTGAGATTGCGAGATTCCCTTTTTCAAACGCAGACGTTTAATGCGTCTCCCAGTTGTATCCATAAAGAACCTCCCACAGAAAATAAGTTGCAATAAAAAGTAAAAATATATATTGACAAGCAAAACGCTTGTGGTATAATGAGTTTGCAGACACCACAAGCATTTTGAATGTGGTGATGATGAACCTTGAAAACTGAATATACCAAATCTTCAAGCCTTACAAATGATCGTGTTCCTGTGCTGTGCACAAGTACCACAAACAATTTGTTTTATAAATTATACCGCAGGAGGGATAGTTATGGCAAGATATGCAAAGCAAAAAACACCGCAAGTTGTGCGAAATCCGTTTGAACCGATGCTGAAAACTGTGGAACAAATGGCAGTTGTTTCCGGCATCGGAGAAAATCGACTGCGCCAGTTGATGGACAACGGCGAGTTGGAGTTCATCCAGAATGGCAACCGTCGCCTGATTTCCGAACAGGCTATTTGGGATTATTACAACCGTGCCAAGACCCCGGCAAGGTCTGTAAGCAGCGGGTGCTGATATGGCGATCCGCGAGAGAAAAGTCAAAAACAAGCGAAACAGCCAAGGAATTTTAACAGGCAGACCGGGCATTGTCTACGATGTCAATGTGAAAGTCTATGAGAACGGCAAGCAGAAAAGTATTGCCAAACGTGGATTTGCAACGCGCAGGGAAGCAGAATTGTATGAGGCACAGATCAAGCTGGAGTTACAGACTGGCAGCGCCGCTATGGTCGGCTATGGACCAGAGAGCAAACAAAAGCTAAAAGAGTATCTGCCCAAGTGGTACGAAAGCTACCACCATAACCTTGCAAAAAGTACACGATACAGCTATTGGAGCGGCATAAGCATACATCTAATTCCCATGCTGGGCGAAGTACCTCTGAATAAACTGACACCCCAAATGATTGACGATATGATTGCGCAACTGCGTGAGAAGGGACTGGCGGAGAATTCAGTGCGTTATTGCCATCGGATTTTAAGCTCTGCGCTGTCCTCGGCGGTAAAGTATGGCTACATTCCAAACAACCCAGCCAAGAACATTATGACACGGTTTAGTAAGAACGCCGGGCGCAAATATGACAAGTACACCGTGGAACAGGTGCAGCAGCTTTTGGCGTTTGTACATGGTAATGCACTTGAGACCGTGGTGCTGCTCGCTGTTCTGTTTGGGCTGCGACTCAGCGAAGCGCTGGGGTTACGCTGGCGTGATGTTGATTTGACGCACAGGCAAATTACCTTGCGAGGTCAAATCCCCTGTGACCTGCCAAAAGATGCTAAAATTGTGCCACACCTGGAACCCTTGAAGGACCGTGACGAGGGCGAAACACGCTCATTTCCCATTACAGAAGAAGCGATGCCTATCTTTTTGCGGCTCAAACAGGAACAAGCCGACCAGCGGCGGTTGTGCAAGCTCGGCGGGGTCAAGTATTACGATAACGATCTTGTTGTGTGCAAGCCGGACGGTTCGCCATACTTACAAAAGCGTATTTCGGTCAAGTTTAACGGATTTATGCGTAGCACTGGGATGCCGAAAATCCGATTTCACGATCTACGCGGCACAGCGGGCACCAATATGTACAATTTGACAGGTGATTTTTATGCAGTTAGCCAAATTCTCGGACATTCAGTGGACGATTTTTCCCAGCAAATGGGCGTAAATCTGAAAATCAACACCGTCACGACCCGCTATGTACAAGTACAGGAGCAGCGCAAACTCAGTGTGCTGACGGCATACCACCAAGCAGTATTCGCAACACCGAAAAACGCTGCTGTTGGAGATAACTCTTTATAAGTTATTATCCCTTCGCGCAGGAAATCATGAATTGTGGGCAACAATTCGGGCAACAAATGGCTTTTTGCAGCAGATTATTGTTGCAAGTGGATTTTGGCTTGTAATAGTCCTTGCGTAAACTTACAGCATCACATTTCAAAGCTGTGAACAAAAATATCCGTCATAAAATCTTTCGATTTTACGACGGATATGGCGCAGATGGTGGGAGTCGAACCCACGCGACAGTCTCCTGTCCTAAAGCATTTCGAGTTAATCTTTGAAAAGGCGTTATAGCTGCAATAGGGGTCAGTGCAGGCTGGTTTGTCCGCTGATTTTGGGCGATGTTTGTGGTGAAAACACTGATAAGCCAGTGAAAAACAATGTAGGTACGAAAATAAGTAAAAACGCCTGTTTTGAGGCAAAAATGGCGACTTTTTGGGAAAAATGCAAGATAAGATGCAAGATAAGCCCTGCCACAAAAGCCGGATAATGGTGCAGGTTTGCGGACACGAATGAGAAAAATGCAAGCTACAAAAGAAATGAGTAAGTGATTTTTAGGGTTCCACTTTACAAACAAGGAGAACCCGAAATGAAGAAAAAACTTGTAAGCAAAGACCCGCTGGCAGAAAAAATTGAAGAAATCCTAACGCCCTATCCGGACCCGATGAGCCGCAACGAT
>ERZ773224.4260-NODE-4260-length-11233-cov-3.086509_pt1 | contig 11233 bp, 10 predicted proteins | sample MGYA00580526_ERZ773224 | MGnify/ENA primary metagenome ERZ773224 (study PRJEB29015, sample SAMEA2737743) | human gut metagenome | biome: human gut; feature: human-associated habitat; material: faeces | place: China | collected 2012 ... | reverse complement strand
ATTGTAGGAGATAATCTTGATTTATCCAAATTTTCAGTCAGAATTAACTTTGAAAACGTAAGCAGTGTGGATTTTAATGTTTCTATCAAAGACCAATACATTTGTGATGATGTAGCTGTAGATGGCGAAAATGTAACTTTTTCTTGGTTGATTGGAAGAAATGCAGCAAGGTATATGGGAACGGTACGTTTTATTGTTTGCGCTGTTAAAACGGATTCCGATTCAAATATTAGTGTTGAATGGAATACCACAATAGCGGAAGTACCAGTGCTAGAGGGTATCGAGATTGATCAACCACAGATAGGACAGGAAGAAAAAGATGTTATAAATCAGCTTTTGGAGCTTACTAAAAACACATCTGCGGAAGCTGTTCAAAATGTAAATTCCGCAAAAGAACAAGCTATTAAGGACATCCAGAGTGTATCACAGCCAGACACTACATTGACTATAGAAGGTGGGCTTGCAGAAGCAAAAGCAACGGGAGAAGCTATTGGTTCGCTAAAGGAAGATTTATCAAACCTTTTTTCTGAACCATATATTCCAGTATCAGACAGAACAACAGTTGACATTGTAAATGGCAATGATGTTTTTTCAAATGTCTCCTTAAAAAGTGGCAATGAATATGTTGTGTTATCCGATTATACAGGAATAATATATCTCTATAATGAAGATAACCTACAGAGCAGATTTTATTTTACTAATGGATATTGTGAATTTACGCCGAATACAAGCAGAACAATGGTTTCTGGTAGTAGTACCTTTACTGCAAAACTGATATTTGTTGATGTAACTAACAATCCGGAGTATAAAGATTTTCTTAAAAAGAATGGTATTGATTATGCAGGTAAATATCATGTAGGATATAAAGATTTAGACAAACTTTTAGGTGAGAACTTTATTCCACTTATAAATATATGGAATAGGATTAGCTCAAATACGGAAATGAAAAGCAGCTCAATTGATAAAAGTAATTTTGACGGAAACGACTTTACTGTAAAAATTAATGATAATAATAAAGATGGATATATTATCTTTCGAGAAACGCTAAAAGCTGGGCATAAATATGCAATATTTTATAATGTGAAAGCAAATTCCGATTACAATTTTTCGTTACGTCTTTATGATTCGGGTTGGAAACAGATTATAATTAATGCACAGCAGACTGCGAATGTTGTTGCAACAGACACAATATTTGTTTCGGTAAATACAGATGGTAATTTTTCAATCGATTTAACTAGCAAAAACAATGGAACTGAATTTACTGGTGTATTAAAAATTTATGATATTACCGGGCTTGATAATATTGTTGAAACTTTTAATTTTGAAAACCTTAAAGACGAAACAGTTGAGCTAAAAGTAAATCGCACACAAGAAAGCGCATCTGATAGCCACTTAAATGGAAAAAAAGTAGTTTTTTATGGTGACAGTATCACTGCTCAAAATAAATTTCCTGTTATTGTTAAGGAATATTATGGTATAAATGCAATTAATATGGGCGTTGGAGGTTCTACTATTTTTTACAGGTCAAATTCTGATATGTCATCTGATACACGTATAAACAATATACCAAGTGATGCTGACATTGTTATGATTATGGGTGGAACGAATGATTGGGGAAAAATACAAATCGAAGACGAATTAATTTATTCTAATGGATTTGATCGAACAAAATTTAAGGGTGCTATAGCTTATATTGTACAACATATACAAGCACAGTGTCCTAATGCAAAAATCATTTGGTGTACTACTATTGGAGGGCAAAACGAAACAAGGGCAACTAGTAGTCCTACTATTCAGTATTTGCCACAAAAAGATATGTTCGGTCAGAGTGGCTATACTTTTAGAAATGCCGAAATTGAAGTATGTAATATATTAGGAATCGAAGTATGCGACACATGGTCTTGTGGTATTAATGGAAATAATGCTTATATCATGATAGGAGATACTGTACACCCGACAGATGCGGGCGCGAAGTTAATTGCAAATTATATTATTGGGTACTTGAAATCTGTAATAATCTAAAGAGGGCTTTAGCGAATTAAGTAAAAAAAGTGGAGCACAGATATTTTAGTTAAGCAACCAAATTTAAGAAAGAGAGGAAATATGAGAGGATTAGTCCGTCAAAAGCAAAAAGTATATTGGTCACGAATTACTGAAAAAACACAAGGATTAGACCGTATTAAAGTTTATGAGAAACCAGTTCTATACTCTTTTTCTGTATCATCTACAGCCGGAACACCAGAAGAAATTGCAGCCGGAATAGTGCCAGATTATGATAGGTATATTACAAGCTTTAATCGAAATTTTCATCCACAGGAAGCGGACATATTTTGGATAGATAGAATTCCACAAATAAGCGAGGATGGAAGCCTTATTTTGGACGAAGATGGAGAACCTACAGTATTGCCAGATTACACGCTAAAGAAGATTTTAGACACACAAAAAGGCAATATTGCCAGATATGGAATTTCTAAGAGAGGGAATGAAGATGGGTAAGACAATAAAATGCGACTTATCCACGAAATCAATCCAGAATGCCATCAACAAATTAAAAGCTTACCAAAATGAGCTACAGAGGAAAAATGAGATTTTTGTAAAACGATTGGCTGAAATCGGGTTGGATGTTATTCAAACGACCATGGAGTCAATCCCGGATGAAGAAAAAGGTTCTTACTATACAGAAATCATCAACGATCAAAACGGAAATATAGTCGGTGCTTCTGTTAGACTATCTGGTGAAAAAGTGTTGTTCATTGAATTTTCAGCAGGAATAACATACGGTACAAATGATTATCCTTTATCTAGCGGAAGTTCTTACGGAATGGGAACGTATCCTTCCAAAAAAGAAAAATCAGACTGGGACAATCCAAACGGCTGGTGGTACACAGATGAAAGCGGACGGCCGCACCATTCATATGGAAATAGAGCGTATATGCCTATGTATCACGCAGAACAGGCCATTATTATTGCTGTCCGTAAAATTGCTAAAGAAGTGTTCTCTTCTTAAAGAAGATACTATAATATACTGAATGATACTAAACAATTATGTTATCATTACAGTGTTAAATTGTAGCATAAAATGCAATGCGTTCACTATGAAGGTGGGCGCATTTTTTATTGTGAGGTGACAGATATGCCGGACACAATAGAATCCCCTGTACTGGAAGTTTTTTCAAAATGGGGAGCGGCTGTTTCTAAGATTACCGGCGCAGACAATTATTCCATGGACGGAAGCGAAACAAATGCTTCTGGCAAAAAGGCATATGCACAGCTTTATATGCTTGGAAATCCAATTACGAGAGGTGACCTTGAAGGGGATGAGTGCGCAACAATGCCATCATTTCAAGTAAATTGCTTCACATCTGGGAGCAAAGCATTAACCAGATTGTATGAATTGGATGAGATAAGTCACATAACTATGGTGAGAATGGGATTCCGCCGCACATACGGACCGGAACCTATGTTTTTTGGTGACAGTGGAATCAAAAAGCTTGTAAGCCGATACAGCCGAATATATACAGGAACTTTATTAGATTAGGAGCAGAAATGCTTCTATTTTTTTATTCAAAAATATGAAAGGAGAATGTCGAATGAAAGCAGACAAATTACTTTGGCTGAAAGCAGCAGGAATTAGAGCCGTAAAAACAGTCGCACAAACAGCAATAGCAACCATTGGAACCGCAACTGTAATCGGCAGTGTCGACTGGAAAATGGTTTTATCCGCATCTTTACTTTCCGGCTTTTTATCACTGCTTACATCTGTAGCAGGATTACCAGAACTGAAAACAGACAAAGAAGAGTAGAAAGGCGGTGATCCGCTATCTCCCGGCACAGGGTTACGTGCATAAAACTTGAATTAAAGAAAGGAGCCTATCAAAATGGCAGATTTAACAACACTTGGCGTAACTTTTCATTACGGTGTTGAAACCGCTAAAGGAACAAAGCCAACTGCATTCACATGGTTAAAAAGATGTAGTTCCATCGGTGGAATTTCTCTTGACACAGAGCAGATTGACGTATCCGCACTCGAAGACTTCATTACACAGTATGCGTCCGGTAGACAGGATACTGGTGGTACTTGGGATGTAACCTTCAATCTTAACGCTGATGTTATCACGGCACTAAAGAAGCTTATGACTGATGCGGCAACAGGAAAGTCAAAAGGATTTAGAGTTTGGTTTGAAGTTGTATTTCCAGACCTCGCTGATGCATTCTTTGTTATCGCAGACCCTGGAAAAAATATTCCATTGTCTGATATTGGACAGAATGAAGCAGCAACAATTCCGCTGTCCCTCATTATTCAAGAGTATAAAGGCCTTGATACAAAAGTTGTTTCTGACGAACTTACGCAGGCTTTAGATACCGCAAAAGCAGTAGCAGATTCCACAGGTGCAATGACACTTAACTAAAAAACATGTCGGGAGGATTATAAAATGGTAACTTTTAATGTACACGGAAAAGAGTATAAGGTTGTATTTGGATATGGACTTCTTACAAAAACAGATGTGCTGGACAAGGTACAGGGAATTACAGACGGAAAAGAGAGAAGCCTTCAGAAGATGATTTCTCTTCTTCCGGAACTGCTTCTTGCCGGACTTCAAAAGAAGCACAAGGATGAGTTTGGGTATGAAAGTGATTCTGAAAAAAAAGCTGTTCTTGATAAAGTCTGTGACCTTTTGGATGATTACGAAGATGAAGGAACCGAGGAAAATCCTAAAAGCGGATTTGATTTATACCAACTTCTTGATAAAGAATTGGAGAAAAATGGTTTTTTATCCGGTCTGCTGAATGCAGTAGCAGAAGCACAGGCAGTGGAGAAGAACGCAACGAAGATTTCACAGGATCACAAAAAGAAAAATTAACATTTCGAGAAGTTGTTTACCAAGAGATTCTTCCTTTATACCTCTCTATTGGCGTATCTAAAGAAGAATTTATGGATTCTACACCAGCTGAATTAAAACCTTATCTCGAAGCTGAAAAGATACGTCAAAAGAGAAGAGACGCTGAGCTTTGGCGAGCGGGCATTTATGAAACATCAGCCACATTCACAGCTGTTGCAAATGCTTTAATGGGAAAAAAATCCAAGGCAGAGTATTTGAAAAAACCTTTACTGGAATCAGCAGAGGAAGAAAAGCGTAAACAGGAAGGTATACTTTCCGAAGAAGAAAAGAAAAAACAGAGAAATGCACTTTTGGCAAGCTTGCAACTCATGCAGGCGAACTTTGAGCTTAACCATGAAAAGGGCAGGCAGGATTAACACTCTTGTCTGCCCTTTATTTTTTTGTAAAAAAGGAGGGACAAATAAAATGGCTGACAATACCATTGATACCCTTGATATACAAATTAGCAGTAGTACAGAAAAAGCAGTACGTGCGCTGACTAATCTTTCAAACAAACTCACAGAAGTTAATTCCGCATTAAGCGGAGTTAATACAAACGGATTACGTAGTTGTGTAAGGGAACTTGGAAAACTAAAAGAACTTGATATAGGGAAAATGACAAGCATTGCTGATGGAATTGGAAAATTCTCAAATTCCATAAAGACAATGGGCGGAGTAGATTATAAAAGCTCTGGTCTGAATGCAGTTATCAACTCAATCAACAGACTTAGCCAGGTTGATGCTAGTGGATTTGATTCTGGAAAACTTGGAGAAATAATCCATCAATTAAGCAATTTGACAGAGATTCCAGATGTATCTACCAGTGTTAATCGTTTTGTCAATTCAATGGCTAGATTAGCCAATTCCGGTGAATATATTGCAAATGTATCCGCTGAATTACCTGGGCTTGGAAGAAATCTTAAATCAATCGTAGAGAGCTTTACGAGCGTTGGCGATATATCTGAACCTGTAAATAGGTTAGTTCAGTCTATTGCACAATTGGCAAGTTCTGGAAATAGAATCGGACAAACGTCAAGCCAGCTTGGAACACTAGCAAAGGAAGTATTGTCTTTCTTCGATGTAATGAAAACTGCACCTAAAATCAGTGAGAACACCATCCGCATGACGGAAGCACTGGCAAAGTTGGCTAATGCAGGGGGAAAGGTAAATTCCGCTACAAATTCTATATCCAGTGCGTTTTCTAAATTATCATCTGCAACATCTAGCCTTGGTAATATTGTTAGTAAAACTTCTTCTATAATTGGAACCGGGGTAAAAGGCATTATTGGATGGTTTCAACGTCTCGGGAATAGTAGTTCTGGAATTAAAACCGCTTCTTTTAATCTCGGAAATTTGCTTAAAACTGCTATCGGTTTTAAGGCTATTCGTGGTCTGGCAAATTTAGGAAAAAGTGCAATTGGTTTTGGCTCTGCTATTACAGAAATCGAAAATGTTGTAGATGTTTCCTTTGGAAGCATGGCAGATGAAGCCTACAAATTTGCTTCTACGGCCAAAGAACAATTTGGATTATCAGAATTGGCAGCAAAGCAATATTCTGGAACCATGATGGCAATGATGAAATCATCTGGTGTTGCGCAAGATGCAGCTTCTAAAATGTCAATTTCTCTTGCTGGATTAGCCGGGGATATTGCATCATTTTACAACATTGATACAGATACTGCTTTTCAGAAAATACGCTCTGGAATTTCCGGGGAAATTGAGCCTTTAAGACAATTGGGTATTAATTTATCCGTTGCAAATATGGAGGCTTATGCTCTTTCAAGGGGAATTACAACATCTTATAATGCAATGTCTCAAGCTGAAAAAGTTGCTCTTCGATACAACTATTTAATGTCAGTTACAGGAGATGTGCAAGGAGATTTCGCAAGGACATCTGGCACCTGGGCGAACCAGGTTCGTTTGCTCACTCTTAACTTCCAGTCACTTTCCGCAGTAATTGGGCAAGGATTGATTGCCGGCATTCTTCCTGCTATTCAAGCTCTTAATGCACTTATGTCAAAACTTATGCAAGCTGCGAATGTGTTCCGTAACTTCATGTATGTATTGATGGGAAAGAAACTAAAAGGCTCGCAGAGTGGAGTTAGTGATATCGTATCTAATTTAGGTGGTATAGAAACAGCTGGTGATGACGCATCTTCTGGGCTTGATGACGCTACATCATCTGCTAAGAAACTGAAAAAGGCACTTTCCGTATTGCCATTCGACCAATTAAATCAGCTTGCCGATAATTCTGATAATTCTGGAACTGCATCTAAAAGTCTTGGTTCTGGGCTTGGAGATTTAGCAGATAGTTTTGCTGGAATACAAGATTCACTGGATGAAGTTTTGACTGTTGACGAAACACCAATCAATAAATGGGCTGCTAAAATCAGAAAAGCATTTATCAATAAAGACTGGCAGGGATTAGGCTTTACTATTGCAGATATGATAAATGTTGGAATGGAGAAAATATACGAAGTTATTAATTGGAATAATGTTGGCCCGAAAATAACTGAATTTGTAAATGCATTTACAACAGCATTTAATTCTATGGTTAGTGGCATAGATTTTGACTTAATGGGAAGATTGCTTGGAGCTGGAATTAACACGGCAGTAAATACCCTAAACCTGTTGCTCGGAGAAGGAGGAATAGATTTTTCCGGAATAGGGGCAAAACTGTCCCAACTTTTAAAAGGTGCTATAAATGAAATTGACTGGACAGGTCTTGGAAACTTAATTGGGAACAGTTTTATGGCATCTTGGAAAATGCTTTCTGGCTTTGTAAAGGATATGTCTAAAAAGGATGGTGCTGGAATTACTGGATGGGGTAAGCTTGGCACTGCTATTGGAAAAGCCTTAAATGGTGCAATAAAAAAGATAGACATGAACACAATTGCAGATGCACTTTCTGGTTTATTAAACGGAGCGTTCGAAAGCTTAAAATCATTTACCGAAACATTTAATTGGGATGATCTCGCAACCAAGATAAGAGATGGAATCGCTAAATTCATCAAAGAAACAAACTGGAAAGAAAATGGACAGGCTCTTGGAGATTTTATATCTCACCTGTGTACCGCATTAAAAGATTCTCTCACTACAGACACTTTCTATGAGTTCGGACAAGGAGTTGGAACATTCCTTGGTGAATTGCCATGGGGTGAAATCCTTAGTACCGCAGCTGATTTGATTCTTGGTGGTTTATCAGATGCATTTAACGGATTAGTGGACGGAATAAAAGAAAACCATCCGCTTGTTGGAAGTCTTGTTGATATTCTTGGAAAAGCCTTTATTGCAGTAAAAATAGCAAATATCACAGGTATCAGTACTCTTGTTGGTTCACTTGTGGGACATATTGCGAGTAAAATAGCTGAAAAGAAAAACGCTGAAATGATTGCTGAAAAATTAGCAGATGTCCTTGGAGATGGCACAAGTGGAGCAAAAGAAGCAATAAAAGATTTAGGGGATGCGGCAGGTTCTTCAAGCAGTAAATTTGGCTCTCTTACTAAAGCACTTGGCCCTCTTGTAGGTGAAGCTGGACTTATCGTGGCAGTAGGAGTAGCTGCAGCTGGCGCAACCTCTCAATTGGCTGGTCTTGTTGAAACCATGCAAGGCGGTAATGGTGTTGGAACCACATTCGGCAATACCATGAATAACTTCATTCAAACTTTACAGAGAAGAGGTGATATTCTTTCTGGATCAGCAGAGGAAATTTGGCAGTTAAAAGAAAGCCTTGAGCAAGAAGGGATGACCGCCGAGGATAAGGCAAAAGCAACACAAAAATTGATTGACAAGTTGGGAGAAATGGGGGTTACATCTGACCAGGCAGAGCAAGCATTTTCTCAATTAAACCAGAAAGGTCTTATTACGGACGACATGTTTAAAATATTGTCTGATTCTATTAAAACATTGGATGATAAAACAACAAATATGTCTGGAAGTATTGACCTTAGTAAACAGTCGATTGATGATTTGTATGACACTGTTCTTCCACAATTGCAAACACAGTTAGGACTTAGCGCAGATGAAATGGTTTCTCTTGATACAGCATTAATGGAAGCTGAAAATTCTGGTGGCACTGCACAGGATGCATTTGATAATATCATGGCGCGCGCCAAGGAACTCGGAATCAATACAGAATCTGTAGCAAAGATTTTTGCACAAGTATTCCCAGATTCCGTGAAAGAGATGGAAACTAAGACGAAAACCTCTATCAGCAGTACAAATACTTTTGTAAAAACTGGAATGGGAAGCATATCCAAAGCTACAGGAACTGCAATGTCTGGAATTCAAACAGCAACTGAGAAAGCTATGTCTGCCGCACAGACAAAAGTAAAAACTTCCACAGAAAATATTAGTTCTGATTCAAAAACAAACTGGGGAAATTCCGCAAGTGCTGTATCGACAGCCCTCGGAACAATGGACACCGATACAAAAGATGTAATGGGTAAAGTTATGACAACCATTCAAAGCTATTGGTCTTCCGTTCTTATCAATACAAACCAGATTTGGGAAAAGGCTTCTGGTAAAGTTGACACCGAGACTCAAAAAATGAAGACCTATACAGAAAATAACCTATCTGGAATTTCCGATAAAATAAAAGGCTTATTTAGTGTTGATCTAACCTCTGCTGGTCAGCAAGCGGCACAATCTTATGTCAATGGGATGAAGCTCGTTAGCTTTCCAACGCTGTCATACAAAATTTCTGAGTGGAAAAAACACAATCTTGGAGGAGGAAAGACTAGTTCCACTCCTGTATATAGTCCTAATTGGTATTATCCAAATTGGTATGCCAAAGGTGGTCTTTTCAATGGCGCACAGGTAATTGGTATCGGTGAAGCTGGTTCTGAAGCCGTCCTTCCTTTGGAAAATCCACGAACCATGAAGAAGATTGCAGACAGCATTGTTTCCAGTTCGGACGGAAGCATGGGACTTACAAAAGAAGAAATGGCAAAAGCAGTAGCTCAGGGAGTTGCAATGGCAATGAGTATGAACAGCGGAAACAAGAATCCGCAGTACATTATGAACAGCATTATTCTGGACGGAAGTGAGATTGCGAAAGCAGTAACAAAAGCACAGAACGATACGGATAGCCGTTTCAAACCGTCCCCGGCATATTGATTTTTGACTGATTGTGTGGTATAATTTCTTCAATGAAGAAGTACACACGGTCTTGATTTTTGAGCCGCTAAGAAGAAATTAATATTTCTCGATTTTGAGGAATTTTTATCTTACTTGGCGGCTCTTTTTTATTTTATCCATCAATATAAGGAGGAATGGAGAATGTTGGTAGAAGTTATGATGATTGGAAAAGTAGAAACCAGTATTGTAACAAGCCTAGATATTGCGGAGACATTTGAGAAAGAACATAAAAGGGTTTTGCAAGATATAAGAGAACTTGAATGCAGTGAGGATTTTAGAAGGCACAATTTCGTGCAGTCCTCTTACGTCAATTGTCAAAATAAGAAACAGCCAATGTACTATGTAACCAGAGATGGATTTACACTTTTAGCTATGGGCTATACTGGCGAAAAAGCAATGAAATTCAAAGAGGGCTATATTCGGCAGTTCAATGCAATGGAAAAGCTCCTTATTGGAAAAATCAAAGAACGTGAAAAAGGAATTGCAGTAAGGCAAGCGTTTACCAAGGCAATTCAACAATCTTCTGAAAATGAAAGAATGCACGGACATGCCTATTCTACATATACGGACGTTATTTACAAGTCCATATTTGGAAAAAACGCCAAGCAACTGAGAGATGAATTTGGAATTTCCAAGAAAGAAAGTATGAGAGATTATTTTTCAGAAGAAGAGTTGGTGAAAGTTCAGAACGCAGAAATGCTTGTAAGTGCGTTGGTCGGATATGGCTGGGGGTATAACGAAATTAAAGAATTTATTCTGAATAAAGGAATTAATAAAATTGCGGCATAAATTTTGATCTTTTAGACAGCTCGCATTTAAAATGAGGTCTGGAAATGTTCGATTTAAAATAGAACCTTACAATGGGGAGGGAAAGCAAAAATGTCATATAAAAATTATTGCGTTGTAAGCAAAGAAGTGCTTCATAATAGAAATATTTCCCTTGAAGCAAAGGGAATATACGCTTTAATGATGAGTGTTGGCAAAGATAATTTTAATGTAAAGGAATTATATGATCTTTCAAAAGAAGAAATAAATGTTATTGATAATGCGATAAATGAGTTAGAAAAACTCGGTTATGTAACTCTTGAAAAATAATTCGGTAAATTCAGTGGTCTAGGGTAGCTCCCGAAAAGTGTAAACCTTGATACGCCTGTCCACTGTTTTTATAAATCAAGGATTCTGGCACAATACGGAGAGTGCCTACAACCAACAAG
>ERZ773224.4254-NODE-4254-length-11249-cov-3.354744_pt1 | contig 11249 bp, 10 predicted proteins | sample MGYA00580526_ERZ773224 | MGnify/ENA primary metagenome ERZ773224 (study PRJEB29015, sample SAMEA2737743) | human gut metagenome | biome: human gut; feature: human-associated habitat; material: faeces | place: China | collected 2012 ... | reverse complement strand
GAATTTATCATGACAAAAATACGTCGTATAAAAGGTGTTCATTCAGTTCATCGTATGCGTTCTTCTCGTGGAGGATAATATGAGATCTGTTATTCAAAGATGTAATTGGTGCAGAGTACTTTCTGAAGGGAAGGTGTGTGGAGAAATAGGTAAGGGGCTGGTTGCCTTGCTGGGTATTAAGCGTGGAGATACGAAAGAAGATGCATTATATATATCTGATAAGATACTGCATTTAAGAATTTTTGAGGATGAAAAGAATAATAAAAAAATATTAGATTTACCGGATGGACAGATTATACCAATTGATTCTTTATTATATACAACTTTTTCAGGGCATTATGTAACAATTTATCTGATTGATGGAAACAAAATCCAATTAAGATGCACACAGAAAAATTTTGAAGCATGTATACAAGAACATAAGGAACTTGTTCAATGCTTTAAAGGAATAGTAGTTAATATTACAAAAGTAGACGGGCTTGAGGAAGACAGATTTAAACTGATAAATAAAGAATATGTTCCAATTAGTAGGAGAAAATATGCAGAAGTAAAGAAATCTTACACAGATTATCTGATAGAAAGATTAAGACAAGGGGAGGATATATAAATGTCTAATTTAAGAATATTTGAGATAATATTATATTCGTGTCTTAATTTAATTCCATACTTAGGACTTGCAATTTATCCCTTTATTGATAAACTACGTTTTTCAAAGAAAACAATAATGTTTTTTGCAATTATTCTTACAATATTTCAAAGTGCGATGGGAATATATGCAACAACCTGTTCGCAAAGTCAGAAAGGACTTATTTCCTTAATAAGTACAGTAGGTTATGCAGCGTTCTATTTTATTGCCATAAAAGATTATTTTGGAAAACTTGTATTTGTGCTTCTTATAGTATCAAATTTTGCTAATTTTATTGTAATGGCAGGAAAATGCATGGAAGGTCACATATTCCCACAAATGGCCATACAGAATAACCGTTGGACATTTTCATTATGCACAATAATTATGCAGATAATATTTGTACCAATTATATTTATGTATTTTAAAAAATATATAAAAGGTCTTGCAGACATTAAAATTAATGGAAAAATGTGGAGATACCTATGGATGATACCTGCCACATTTTATTTATTCTGGTATCACGGTCTGTATTTTAATACTAAATCTTCATTGGAACTTGCTTTAAATTATGTCAGTCTAATATTTACATTTTTAGTAAATGTAGGTGCGCTTCTGGTATATGGAGTATTAATCAGTGCAATGTTTGAATTTGAACACAATTTAAAACTACGTGATGAAAACAAACAACTTGCACTTCAGAATTTAAGATATGATGAAATGAAAAAACAGATGGATGCAACAAGAAGGGCAAGACATGACTTGAGACATCACATAAGTGTTGTACATGCAATGGCACAGAATAATGAATGCAAAAAAATAGAAGAGTATCTGGGAAAATATCTTAAGCATTCATATTTGAAAAATCCAATTGTATATTGTGGAAATTTTGCATTAAATACGGTGCTTGTATATTATGTGCAGGAGGCGGAAAATGCAGATATAAAGATAAATATAGATATTGCATTGCCAAATGAAATAAGTATTAAAGATGCTGATTTAACAGTATTGTTTGGCAATTTGATAGAAAATGCAATAGATGCATGTGAAAATGTTCAAAAGGATAAACGAAGTATAGAGTTAAAAATACATAGACCAAATGCTGGTTCAATAGTTTTTTCAATAGATAATACTTTTGATGGAAATATAAAAATGAGCGGAAATAAATTTTTATCCACAAAGCAAAATGGAAGTGGAATAGGAATTGAATCAGCAAAATATGTTGTAGAAAAGTACAATGGAGACATGAAAATAGAAATAAATGACAACAAATTCTGCGTAAGTGGAGTTTTATTACAATAAAAAGGAGACGTATTTTATGTAACCACTTGATGCCTAAAATTAACCGCTTGATGCCTAAACTGATATGCTCCCTGTCAAGTAGACAGATGAAATATCTAAAAATAAGTACAGATTATACCTACATTTCGATTGAAGTGTAGGTATTTTTCTATGCGCACCATTTCTCTTTGTATTTGTTTATACGTTTATTTTCAGGTATAGGATATTCTGTTGGATTGTCTGAAGCAAGACCTTCTTGACGCACCTCTAATGGTGTTTTACAGTTATATCTATCTTGAGGTCTTTTTTCGGAATAAAATCCTATATAGTCACTTATTGCCGTACGCAATGACTTTTCGTCAGTTATTTCATACATATGATACATTTCAGATTTGATAATTCCCCAAAATCCTTCCGTCGGACCATTATCTATGCAATGTCCTACACGTGACATGGATTGTGTCATTTTCTGTTTTTCAAGTTTTTTCTTGAATGTTTTGCTTGTATATTGAAAGCCACGATCAGAGTGAAAAATAGGCTTGGCATCAGGATTAGCCATAATCGCTTTATCAAAAGTTTTAAAAACTAATTGATTATCATTTCGTCCACTAATTACATATGCTACTGGATATCTGTCATATAAATCTATGATGGCGCTCAAATATATTTTCTTTTTATCACCAGGAACTTTAAACTCAGTTACATCTGTAGCCCATTTTTGATTTGGTGCGGTAGCATAAAAATCTCGTTGAAGAAGATTTTCTGCTGTTTCATCAGGTTTTGAATATATATATTTCGCCTTCTTTTTTCTTATTACCGAATGTATCCCAAGTTTTTTCATGATTCTATGGATTCTTTTTTTGCTGTAATTAGTATGATTAAAATGATTAATCCAAGATGTCATTCTTCGATATCCTAGGATGCGATTGAATCGCTCATCGTATTCTTTAATCAACTCTGCAAGTTTGATATTTTCAATTTCAGCCTCTGGCATTTCGTGCTTAAGCCACTTATAGTAGGCAGCACGGGATATTTCTAGCTGCTTGCACATCCATTCAATACTCCATTTTTTCTCGGTGTGTAATTCCTTTATTGCCATATATTTTGATTCGTATCGTGTTTTCCCTAATCTCACATCCTTTCGAATTCTTTCACTTTTTTTAACAATTCTACAACCATATCCTTTTCTTCTAGTTGACGTTTTAAGCGAAGATTTTCTCTTCTAAGACGTTCTAATTCATCGACCTCATCATCAGATTTATGATGTCCTCTTTTGTCAGTCAACCCTTCTAAACCACAAGCATCGTATTTTCTTACCCAGTTGTATACCTGACTATAGGAAACATCAAACTTAACTGCTGTATTTTTATAATCACGATTATTATTTAAGCAATACTCAACAATCTCTTCTCGTTCTTCTTTGGTTGTCTTTCTTCTTGCCTCTGCCATATAGACCTCCTGTTTGGGATTATAATCTTTAAGTTCTATATTGGCATTATACATCCGAATCCATTTTCTTAATAGACCGGGCGAGATATCGTATTGATTGCCTAATTCAATTGATGATGCTTCACCACGTATATATTTTTCAACAATTTCAATCTTAAATTGTTTTGAATAAGAAGAATTTTTAGTTTTCTTTGCAAATCCTGCAACACCATATTTGTTATATATGGCTGCCCAATGTTGAATAGTACTAGTCGAAATATAAAGTTCTCTACATATTTCGACCTTGGAACGATTCCCCTCAATATAGTCAATACAAGCTTGCTCTTTTTCTTGAGGAGTAAATCTTTCTTTTCTAGACATGAAAAATACCTCCAAAGTAACAGATTTTTTATATTTAATCTGTCTACTTTAGAGGTATCATATCAACTTAACCGTCTGCCGGATTTCTTTGTTCAATAAAAAATATAAAGATAAGATGACCTGTCCACTTTTTATTTTTTATCATTAGTAGATAACGCTTTAATAACTTTGTCATAATCCACTGAAACCACCTCAAGAAGTTCATTTACCTTCTCCATTCTTCTTTTCTTTAGAGAATCGACTAATGGAATAATATGATTATACAACTGGTTTAAACTTAAGTTACCTGTAATCCCCTTCAATGCATTCGCTGCCTGAAAAGCCTGTTCTGCGTCTCCTTTGCTAATTGCTTCACACATTATGTCGTAGTTTACATCCTTTGGGAATGTAAACAAAAATCTTTCATACAAATCCTCCTTGTCATTAAATCTTCTTATTCCATCGTTAACATCAATTCCCGCTTGTGTTAACAACTCTTTATTCATTTTTCCTCCTTTAGAATAAGATGTTCAATATACTTTGCTTTTTACGAATAAAGCTAGACTGTTGTACAAAAAAAGTCTTGGGCACAGCACACCAAGACTAATAAAGTGCAACTGGCTGCCATTTTAAAGGCCCTATAGCTTTGCGTCACAGGTTTTCACCTGCTTTGCTAAATATATTTACTATATTTATAGTATATCGCTTTTTTTGATATATACAATGCGATTTACAATTTGTTTACAGTTTTCGTGAATTTGTCTATACAAATTCACGTTTACTATAAAAATTTCTTTAAATATGAAATACCTTTTTCAATCTTTCATCTTCATATAATACCTTCTTTGCCAAATCTCTATATTCTTTTTCATGTAAATAAGTATGTCTGTGAGGCTTTATTGAAGGTGCCATATCTATTGCCTTTTCATAGTCTTTGATATCCAAGTCTAATTTCTTAACAAAATTCCAAAATCCCGTATCGGTAAATATTGTATTTACTCTCTTATATCTGTGATTCTGAACAACGCTCATTAGATAAGTTGCAATGCCAACCTGGACTCCGTGTAATTGTGGTACAGGAAGCATTTTATCAAGAGCATGTGAAATCAAATGTTCACTTCCACTTGTAGGTGCACTTCCTCCTGCAATTTCATTTGCGATTCCACTCATTGCAAGCGAGTCTAACAACTCTTTTAAGAACAAATCATCTTTAATACTTTCAAACGGTGTTCTTACAAAACTATTTACAGCCTTTTTTGCAATCATCATTGCAAAATCATTTAACTCTGTATAACCTTTTTGGTCTTCATACACCCAGTCATAAAGTGCCGTAATTTTTGATACCATATCTCCAATTCCTGAATAAATAAATTTTTCAGGAGCACTTTTTATTATCTGTGTGTCGGCAACAATTCCATATGCCATTCTTGCCGGAACCGATGTACGTCTTCCATTAACAAGAAGTGATGCACTAGCACTTGAAAAGCCATCACTGGATGCTGAAGTAGGCACGCTTATAAATGGTAATTTTCTAAGATATGCGGCATATTTTGCACCGTCAATAACTTTACCACCACCAATACCTACTACAACCTGTGCTTTAGAATCAATGTCAAATGCAATCCCTATCAATTCTTCTATTTTAATTGAATCCATTTCTCTGTAGCCAAGCACATTGACTCCTGCATCTTTAAGTGACTTCATTACTGTTTCACCAAACATGTCTATTAAATCATTTCCAAAATATATTACGGCATTAGACATTCCACTCGATTTAATATAAGTACCAAGATTTTCTAATGTTCCTTTTCCGACTTTCAAAATTGTAGGTATTGCTATATGACTTCCACCCATTATTGTGACTCCTTTGATTAACTTAATATTATTTATGCCGGGAACATTAATCTAAAACCTATCCAATATGTAATGATTTCAAATATTTCCCGGCATAATAAATTTTATATTTTCTATAAATTATTCTTTGACCAATCCATCAGGCTCTTTGAAAAATTAATTGTTGCTGTTGATGTCCAATGGCATCCGTCACCGCCATCACATGATGATTTCAAATATCCTTTTCCATCATCAAACAAACCTGTGTAATCATAATAATATACATTATCTGTTGCTGCTGCCAAATCTGAGTACGCTTTATTAAATTTCAAACGCTGTGATTTCTTTGGCACATTTGCAGTACTTCTTTTGCCCGTTGGTGCTATTGGAAGAAGGACTATCTGTACATTTTTATTTTTCTTTTTAAGTTTATTTATCATTGTTTTAAAATTGTTGATTGTAGGAGTTGTATTGTCAGTACCTGATTCATTCATTCCTATTAAAAAATATACTCTGTCAGGATTATATGATGCAACTTTTTCTATACCTGTAGCACTTTTTCCATTAACTTTAAATTTCTTTGAATTTATAAATCCTGAACTACTTACACCTACACTACTTATAAAATGTGTTCCCTTTGGATACTGATTCTTTGCCCAAAGTTCAATTCCTTCAACATAGCATTCTCCTGCAACTACAATACTTAAATCTTTAGTTGCAGCCTTTACATATTTAGCCTTTGAAAGACTGCTTTCTCCCATGCTTCCGGCAACTGTTCTTATAGCCTGCACTTTATAGTAGTATTTTTGACCGCCTACTGTATTTGTATCCACGTAATTTCTGGTAGTTGTTGATGTAAGAAGACTATAAGTTCCACCCTTTGTTGTAGCTCTGTATACTTTGTAACTATTCGCTTTTTTTACACGATTCCATTTAATCTTAACTTGTTTTTCAGTTTTATTCTTTACTTTAACTGTCGGAGCATTTAAAATTATGCTCTGATTTTTTTCGTGATTTTTTACAGTTTCTGCCTTAACATTTTTTACATATGAATACTTCTGAATCCCATTGTCAAATGAACTCATTTCACACATTCCTGCCAAAATAAGTGCTATTGCACACGCCCATGTAAAAGTAATAAATTTTTTCATAATTATAATCCACCTTTCTGATAAAATAGCAATGTCTAAAAATCCATACTAAGTCTTGTTTCAACATTAGGTCTTACATATGTGTTTGCGACATGCTGATGCTTTGGATTTGTCTGATATGCCTTCAATGCATCCTCATTTTCAAATTCACTATCCATCATTATATCAGCAGATGAAGATGGCAAATATTCTATTCGGATATTCATTTTTAACAATCCGTCAATCTTTCCTTCCAATGCTTCTAAATTTTCCTTTATATCTTTCTTAGCCTGTACCTTTTCTTCTTCTGTTAATGTTTCCTTTAGCTTCCATAAAATAATATGCTTTACCATTTCATGCCTCCTAAAATTTATTCTTTCCACACCATTGTAACCGACCTAAATAGTTTTTTCAATTGTTGTAGACATTCATATTTTCATTATGGTACTATAACTTTTGAAAACGATAAATTTATTATTAAGAATTAATTAAAATTTAAGGTCAATATCATTACATTTTTAATCTGACAAAATTTAGCAAAATTGCATTTGTCGTCGCTGGTTCAAATCGACATATATGTAGTTTGAATGAAACCATCGTTTGAAATTCAAACTACATGTTGAAGATTTAGAACTGTTGCGAGTGACAAGTTGCACAAGCGTAATTCTGTTAATTTTGTCAGATTGAAATATAAATGAAATTATACTTATTTACGGAAAGGATATTTTAATATGGCAGCAGAAACAAAATTTACCGGGACTGATACTTATGTAGCATCTGACGATTTATTAGCAGCAGTTGAGGTTGCAACAAAGCTTCAAAAGCCTTTGCTAGTTAAGGGAGAACCGGGAACAGGTAAAACTATGCTTGCTGAGGCAGTTGCTAAAGCTCTCGACAAAGAATTATTAATTTGGAACATAAAATCTACAACTAAAGCTCAGGACGGTTTATATATTTACGATACAATTCAAAGATTATATGACAGCCAGTTTGGTGTAGATGGTGTGGATGATATCAGCAGATATATCAAACTTGGAAAACTTGGAGAAGCCTTCAAAAAAGAGGAGCAGGTTATTTTATTAATTGATGAAATAGATAAGGCTGATTTGGAATTTCCTAACGATCTTCTTTGGGAACTTGATAAAATGGAATTTTATATTAATGAAACTAAAGAAACTGTTAAGGCAAAAATCCGTCCTATAGTTATCATTACTTCAAATGCTGAAAAGGAACTTCCTGACGCATTTTTACGTCGTTGTATTTTCCACTATATTTCATTTCCAAATGCAGATTTAATGAGACAGATTGTTAATGCTCATTTTGAAAATTTAGAAGAACATTTGCTTGAGCAGGCAATGAAAACATTTTACTGGATTAGAAGTATTAGAGATGTTAGAAAGAAACCTAGCACATCTGAATTTATAGATTGGATTAGAGCTCTTATGATTGGTGGCGTTGACCCTGATTCTATTGAGAAAACACTTCCATATCTTGGTGTTTTAATTAAGAAGGATGAAGATTTAGAAACAATAAAACAGATGAGCTTATAGGAGGGAATTTATGTTTACTGACTTTTTCTATGTATTGAAAAATCACGGATTAAACATTTCTACCACCGAATGGCTTATGCTTATGGACGCACTTGATAAAGATTTGGCCCATTCAAATTTTACTGATTTTTATTATCTTTGCCGTACAATTTTAGTTAAAAGCGAAGGTGATTATGACAAATTTGATATTGCCTTTCAGGAATATTTTAACGATATAAAAGATAATTCTTTTGATATGAGTAAAATTGATGCATGGCTGCACAATGATGTTGAAACGGGCAAGAAAACTGACCCAAGCAAATATATAGACAAGCGTACCGAGCGTGAAGCCAAAGAAGTTCATCGTAAATTTGAAGAACGACTTGGTGAACAGAAAACCGAGCATCACGGTGGAACTTACTGGATTGGTATGGGCGGTGGATCTGAATTTGGTAAAAGAGGTCACGTAGCCGGTGGTATTCAGTTAGGAAATGAAGCCGGAATGAAAACTGCTTTCACTGTTATGGGCGAAAGACGTTATAAAGATTTCAGACGTGATACAAAACTTACAATGCGACAGTTTCAGGTTGCTTTCCGTGAACTTCGTCAATATTCAAGAAAACTTGATTTGCCAAAAACTGAACTTGATATCGACGGAACGATTAATTCAACCTGTAATCAGGGTGGTTATTTAAAGTTAGAATTCCAACAACCAAGAAAAAATACTGTAAAGCTTATGCTTTTATTTGACAGTGGTGGTTCGATGTATCCTTATAGTTCTTTGTGTAACGAGCTTTTTCAGGCTGTGCATAAAGCTAATCATTTTAAGGATGTAAAAACTTTTTACTTCCACAATTGTATTTATGCTAAATTATATAAAACACCTGAATGCGCAAGTGGTGATTGGATAGATACTACATGGGCATTTAGAAATTATGATAAGGATTATAAAGTAATTATTGTTGGCGATGCAGGTATGGCACCTGAAGAATTCAAAGATAAAAACGGTAATTATAGTGGTCCAAACGGTGGACTTTCAGGTAAGGAATGGATTGAACTTTTTAAGAAGAAATATCCACACAGCATTTGGTTAAATCCTTCATATCACTATGGAGATTTGAACAATATGTACTGGATGGAATCTGAAAGAGTAATTCGCGAAAACATCGATATGTTTCCTTTAACTGTTGATGGACTTAAGCGTGGCATTAAAACACTTATGTATGATAAGAAGAAATAAAGGCTCGTGGATGTGCCTAATGATTCGTGATTGTGTAAGTCGGACTTGATTTACGGATAATATTAAATCAATTTTCGTCCGTAATATATTTTAGTAATTTAATTATTTTGAATTCTACAATTAAATTATGTAAACCAAATTACGGATTTTTGTTTATTTTTGATTATATTCCGTAAAAACTAATGCAAATTTCTTACTGATTTTTTTCGATTACGGATGATGGAAAATTTTTTCTCTAGCATCCGTAATTTTTCTGTTTAAATTTAATATTGTTTTGAGAGACAATTAAAAGTTACGGATATAAATGGAAAAAATTATATAATCTGTAAAATATATCACATAGAATATATGTGCTATATTTTGGACGCTGAATTTTACGGATAAATAAGAAATATGAAAATTTTATCCGTAACAGTGTATAAAAAAATGTTAAAGCCGGGCTACAAAACACATCTACAAATCTCCAACTCCAAATTTTCCCGCAGCATTACCAACAAAAAACTTGCCCACACATTGCAACCGCAAATCCCAATCACCAAATAACCATCCCCAAAAAATCTCGCCCACAAATATCCCTCAAAATACATCTCTACATTCATTGACGAATATATCCTAATTAGGTATAATTTACTTTATGAGTTTAAAGCAAAAAAGCAGTAAATTATGCTAAATACAAAATAATATGAAGTGCATTTGTATTGCACTATCAGTTTTATACATAATGACGAAAGGCAGGTTACATATTTTGAGTAAAAAAATTATGTTAGGTAACGAGGCGATTGCCAGAGGAGCATATGAAGCAGGAGTTAAAGTTACTTCAGCTTATCCTGGCACACCTAGTACAGAAATTAGTGAAAATGTTGTTAAATACCCGGGAATTAAAGCTGAGTGGGCACCGAATGAAAAAGTAGCAACAGAAGTTGCAATTGGTGCATCTATGGCAGGCGTACGTTCAATGTGTATGATGAAACACGTTGGTGTAAACGTTGCATCTGACCCATTATACACAGTATCTTATATCGGTGTTAATGGTGGTATGGTTTTAGTTGCAGCAGATGACCCCGGAATGTACAGTTCACAGAACGAACAGGATTCGAGAATGGTTGCAAGAGCAGCAATGGTTCCTGTTGTAGAACCATCAGACAGTGAAGAAGCAAGAGTATTTACAAAGAGAGCGTATGAACTTTCAGAAAAATATGACACTCCTGTAATTCTTCGTTCAACAACAAGACTTTCACATTCACAGGGAATTGTTAATCTTGAAGAAAGACAGGAAATAGAAGATAAGCCATATGAAAGAAATGTAGCAAAGAATGTTATGATGCCGGGAAATGCAATTAAGCGTCATATTTTTGTAGAAGAACGTTTAAAGAGAATGGCAGAGGATGCATGTACATTAGACATTAATAAAGTTGAATACAACGATACAAAGATTGGTGTTATTACAAGTGGTATCGTATATCAGTATGTAAAAGAAGTATTACCTAATGCATCAGTTCTTAAGTTAGGATTGGTAAATCCACTTCCTATGAAACTTATCGAAGAATTTGCATCAAAGGTAGACACATTATATGTTATAGAAGAATTAGAGCCTGTAATAGAAGAACAGGTTAAGGCTCATGGAATCAAATGTATTGGAAAAGAAATTTTTACAGTACAGGGTGAATACAGTGCAAATATGCTTAGAAAAGCAATCTTAAAAGAAGATTTAGATTTAGATACACCTGCACAGGCACCGGCAAGACCACCAATTCTTTGTCCGGGATGTCCTCATAGAAGTACATTCTCAGTATTAAAGAAATTAAAAATTCATGCAGCAGGTG
>ERZ773224.4251-NODE-4251-length-11257-cov-7.130155_pt1 | contig 11257 bp, 10 predicted proteins | sample MGYA00580526_ERZ773224 | MGnify/ENA primary metagenome ERZ773224 (study PRJEB29015, sample SAMEA2737743) | human gut metagenome | biome: human gut; feature: human-associated habitat; material: faeces | place: China | collected 2012 ... | reverse complement strand
TTCAAAGCTTCACTTTTATTCCGCGTTCTAAGTTTCAACAAACGCTTTTTTAAAACGCTCAAAAATTACAGCTTCTCGCTATCTTATAACAAACATAACTAACTTTTATTTTAGCAGTAGTATTAGTGTCGGTTGAAAACTCCTAAAACTACTCCCATACCCCCTCAAACCTCAGCATTTTCTACGGTTTTGTTCTCCAAACTTCTCAACTGTCTTTCATTAGCCTTTCAACTGCTTTGTTGATTTTCTCAACCCATTTTCTGGCGTGTTAAAACTGTTGGCTTTTTGTGTGTTGATTGTTGATAAAACCCCGCCTTTTTTGTTGAATCACTCCCGCAGTTTGAAAACTCCTTGTTGATTCCGTTGACTTCCCCTTTTCCGACTTTTTTCGTAAAATTTCTTTTCACTTAGCTTTTTCAAGCATTATCTCGCTCTTGTCTTCTCAATTTTCATTAAAGTTAAATTGTTGAAAACTCTGTTGATAATGTTGAAAAAAAGCTAAAAATTTTTTGCTGCCATTTTCAGACAGTCTTAAAAAATGTATTATACCTCTTTCAGATTTTTGATGATGTCGTCTACCGTTTCTTTTAAGTCACTGTTAGTTTTTAACAGCTTTGCTACATCTTGATAGTGTATCGTCATCGTGGAATGGTTCTTGTTCAGCTCGTTTCCTATCTGAATGTACGTCATTCCCTTTATCTCTTTCATTAGGTATATCGTTATCTTCCTCGCAAGCGATATGTTCGCCCTGCGGTTCTGCGAACGTATGTCGTCCGGCGTTACATTAAATGCCGTCGCTACTTCTGAGATTATCCTGTCAGTAGTTATCTCCGTCGGGTGGTTCTCTATCATTACTTCTTTGATAACTCGCTGTACCATCGAGATAGATGGCGACTCGCTCGTGTATATCGTCAGCGCCTTTATCTTGTTCATCGTGCCTTCCAGCTGACGTATGTTCGTCTTTATCTTTTCTGCGATAAGCCGCGCAAGGTTGTCCTTTATCTGTAAGTCTAAAAGCTCCGCCTTGCACTTGATTATCGCCATTCGCGTTTCAAAGTCGGGCGGCTGTATGTCTACCTGCATTCCCAGCAGAAAACGCGAACGTATGCGGTTCTCCAGCTTCGAGATCTTGCTCGGCGCTATGTCTGAGGTCAATACTATCTGCTTTCCCGCATTGTAAAGGTCGTTGAATGTGTGGAAAAATTCCTCCTGCACCGCGTCTTTGTTGATGATGAACTGTATATCGTCTATCAGCAGGTAGTCCGCGCTGCGGTATTTGTTGTGGAATTCGTTAGTCGAGCGCTCCGAAAGTGCCTGTACGAATTCGTTCGTGAAATTTTCGGTGGTGGTGTAGATGAGGTTCATCTCGGGGTGGTTCTGCTTTACCTGCGCCTCTATCGCTTTCATAAGGTGCGTCTTGCCGAGGCCCGAGTCGCCGTATATGAACAGCGGGTTGAACATATTGTTGTTGTCCCCCTCGCCGCCGTCGGCTTTGTTCGCCACCGCCGTGCAGCAGGCGTATGCCAGCTCGTTCGATTTGCCCTTGATGAAGTTGTCGAAGGTCAGCTTTTCCTGTACTCCCGCTACGGTGGGCGTGTGGCCCGCAGGCTCTGCCGCCATAGCTGAGGTGAACTGCGGCTGCGCCGCGCTCTCGCTGTCCTTGCTCTTTACCAGCAGCCTTATCTCTACGGGGAAGCCCATCACGTTCTCAAACGCTTCTTTTAGGCTCGGCTCGTATATATCCAGCGTGGTCTTTTTCGTAAATTCGCTCTCCGTAAGCAGAAAAGCGGTGTTGTTCTCAAATTTGTATGGTTCAAGTACAGCCAGCCATCTTTTATACCCTACTTCGCTTACGTTCGGCAGCTGTCTTAAATATTTCAAAACGCTTTCAAAAACGTCGTTGAAAGACTCCATCAATAAATACCTTCCCTTCATAACTTTCGTGAATGGCAAATCATGCCATCTCCTTGAAGGCATACTTCACCGTAAAAATATCGTTTCCTTATTATTATAACATATATTAAACAAAATTTCAAGTGCGCCGCATTTATAATAATGTAGAAATTTCAATTGTTTTTTTAGTTGTTTTTTTACGCCTGTTTTTCGCAAAACGCGTTTATGGCGCACGAACGCCCCTGTACGGCGCGTTTTCTCTCCGTGCAGGGGTATCCGTTGTGGGTCTTGCCGCCCTACTGCGGGCAGTATAGGTCATTGTAAAAGCTCAGTTCGGTAAATAAGCCTTTCGGCGAGCAGGTCATCTCTATCCTGTCCACCTCCGCCGCCGTCAGGCTCAGCCCCTCGGCGGTAAAGTTTGCCTTGTCCAGCAGTTCTTCCAGCTCAGCGCCCGCGTATTTCAGCCTGCCGTACTGCCTGCCGCGGTCGCCCGCGCCGATGTGGCAGCTCAGACCCGCCTGCGGGTCGTATGCCCATTCGTTGTCGCGCGCGTAGTATTTGTGCTTTATTATGTGCCGCTCGGTGGCGAAGCTGTTGGTCTTGCTGATGTTCCATTCCCCCGCCGCGTTCTGCGTGTGCGCGTGCGAGATAAGCCCCGTCAGCTTTACGCCAGAAGAATAGCTTACTATCTTCTTTCCGCTGTAATCGCGCGTTTTTGGTGATAGAGCCGTGCAGTATACGCTGTTCGTGCCGCGTATGTAGGGGTATGTCGAGTACGCTTTTGCCGCGTAGATACAGGCGGCTTCCCACACCGTGCTCGTGTCTTTTATGTATACATAATTTACCTTTTTGGTGCTGCCCTGACAGCTCACCGCGTATGCCCCCGCCGCTTTGCCGATAACTGCTGAGAGGTCGGGCTGGCTGATTATGCCCGGCTCAGCCATGTTCTGCCCCAGCAGCATTGAGAAGCCCAGCGAGCGCAGGCGTATCCGCCACACCCCGTGCGAGTATTCGCAGACTACGCTGTCCGCCGTGCCGTGGTGTATTATCTTGCTGCCGATGTACAGCTTCACCGCCGTGACCTCCGCGGGCACGCACCTGCCTATGAATATCCCGCTGAGCAGTGTGTACGGCGTGTACCGCTCTTTTACAAAGCTAAAGCCTGCCGTTCGGCTGAAATACAGGCTCGCCGTGCCGCTCGCTCGGCATAGTTCGCACTTTATCTCAGGCATTTCGTATGTCGACATTTAGTCCGTCACCTCCGTTAGGGTAAATTCGCACTCGCAGTAGTCCCGCTTCTCCGCGCCCGTTATCCTGCCCGCAAGCATCGCGTAGCCGCCGTAGCTTACTTTGTTTATTGAAAAGCTCAGGCTGTCCGCCGCCGCCATGGTGCGAAGCAAGTTTTCGTAGTCGAATATCTCGCCTTCCTCTATGCGGCAGTGCAGGGTTATCATCTCGGGGCTGCCGCAGGCGCGCACCCTTATACACCCGCCGTCCGCCAGCGCGGTGCTCTCTATCTTGTTGGCAAAGCTCATTTTCACTCCGTCGAAATAGTAGCCCTTGCCGCCGTATTCAAAGAAATATACAGTACCCGATGCGCTCATTTCAAGTCCTCCTTTTTAATAGCCAGCGTGTATTCCGCCTCTATCACCTGCTCCAGCCTGCCTAGCGCGGCGTTTCGCTTAGGCGCTCCGCAGGTCAGCGATATTACCGCCATCGGCGATGAGAAATACAGCTCGCCCGCCGCCTTGTGGCGGCGCGCCATCATCACATCCAGATTGACCACAATGGGCATCGTGCCGCCTCCTTAAATCGTGTAGTCAAGCTCGTCCTTCATGTGGACGGCCTGGGCAAAGGCGTTTTTCAGCACCCGGACAATGAGCGCCATGAACGCCGCGGCCACGCCCAGAAACGCAAACGGCAGATAGATGTACGCCGCGGCCAGGCAGACCACCGCCGCCCCCGCACAGCACCAGCTGATGCGCCGCAGGGCCGTCACGTTGGCGGGCACAAAGACCGCGCCCGCCTCGATGCGGCGCAGGAATTTGTACAGACTGACCAGCATGACGAACGCCAGCACCGCGCAGACGTACCCCATGCCCAGCAGCACCGGGCCGCTGGCGGGCGGCAGGGCGTGGGCGGATACCATCCAACGGGTCAGCCACGGGCCGCTTACCGTCATGATGCCGCAGCCCGCTATTGTCCCCGCCACAACGACGCGGGTCAGAATGATGCTTTTCTGGTCGCTCCAGGTAAATTTCATTTGTATACCTCCTGATTGCGTGCCCGAACGGTTTCGGATCGCCGCAAGGCTCTCCCCCATGGTTCGTGATGCTTGCAGTATACCATGTCGTATATCGTTTTGCAAGTATTTTTTATCGTTTTTCGATAATTTTGTAAAGTCTGATGGAAACATTTGCACCGCGCCGCAAAATGGTGTATCATAGCAGTGTATATCATCAAGTTTAAGAGGTGTACCGCATGAAATTACCTGTCCTGCTGGCCGCCGCGGCGCTGGCTGTCTGCCTGACCGGGTGCAGCCATGCCCAGACGGACGCCACACCGTCCGCCACTTCCGAGACCGCCGGAGCCGCCGCCACAGCGACGCCCGCGGCCACGCCTGCCACATCGGCAGAGCCTGTCTTTGCCGAGGTCGGCACCATCCTGCCCGAGACCGCCGACGCAGGCCGCAGCTATGTTGATGAGACGCTTTTCATCGGTGATTCAAACACGGCACGCTACCTGCTGTACGCCAACGAGACCGGCACGGCATTCACAAGCCTGAACAACAACATCGGTGTTGTCAGCATGGGCGTGGGGTCGATCACCTCCCTGAAATGCGAAAAGTTCAAGGGCTCGTCCGCGATGTACACCGTGCCGGACGCTGTGGCCATGCTCAAGCCCAAGCGCATCATCATCTGCTACGGCACCAACAACCTGTCCGGCTCGTCGACGGACGCGACGAACTACATAAAGACCTATCTGCAAGGGTTGCAGGCCATCCAGACCGCGTGGCCCTACTGTGACATCATCGTCAGTGCCATTCCCCCGCTGGACCGGCAGCGCGAGAACACGAACCTGACGATGACCCAGGTCGATGCCTACAACGCCGCGCTCGTGCAGATGTGCGAGGAAAACGGCTTTAAGTTTTTGAACAGCGCCGAGGTCCTGCGCGACGATGCCACAGGCTGGGCCAAAAAGGACTACACGCTGTCCGACGGCGTGCACCTCTCGAAGGAGGCCGTTACCGCGTATTTTACCTACGTACGCACCCATGCTTATGCCGCCGAGGACCGCCGCCCGCAGCCGCTGGGCACGATCCCGACACCGGACGGTGTGCCCGCGAACCTTATCAACAAGGATCCCATCGCCGTGCGCGGCGCGAAGGTCCCGCTGGAATTTGTTGCTGCAAACGGCGGCAAGCTGTCCGGCACAACGAGCCAGCTCGTCAAAAAGGGCGGCACGGCGGCAGCTGTGACTGCAGTGCCTGACGAGGGCTTTGTCTTTGCGGGCTGGACGGCCAGCTCCGGCGGCAGCTACAGCAGCGCGACGATCAGCTTCACGATGCCCCAGAACGCCGATGCGGGCGGCGTCGTGCTGACGGCCAATTTCAAGGCTGACGCCCATGAACACAACTATGCGGAGATCGAGGATACGCGGGTGAACCCGACCTGCACCAACAACGGCTCGGCCAAGTACAAGTGCACGATCTGCGGCGAAGTCATCGAGAAGGAGCTGCCCGCACTCGGCCACGACTGGGATGGCGGTGTCGTCAGCAACGGCGTCATCACCTTTGCCTGCCGCCGTGAGGGCTGCGGCGAGACCCGCACCGAGGCCGTGCAGGCGACCCCGACGCCGTCGCCCTCGCCGGTGCCGTCGCCGACGCCGACAGCCACGCCCGAGCAGCACGTCCACAATTTCCAGCTCGTCAGCGATACCGCGACCTGCGCCGCGGACGGCGTAAAGACCTACCAGTGCAGCTGCGGTGAGCAGATGACCGACCCATCCCCCGCCACAGGCCAGCACAGCTGGCAGCTGACCGGCCACACCGACCCGCAGGTCGGCGCGGACGGCAGCAACGTTTACACCTGCCCGGTCTGCGGTCAGACGATGACCGAGACCCTCCCGGCCCTGCCGGCGCCCGACCCGGAGCCGGAGCCTGCACCCGAGCCCACTGTGCCGGAGGAGCCGGCCCCCGCCGCGGAGCCGACCTGCGATCCGGAAATTACCGAATAAGCCACACCTGCCGCGGGCGGATATAGAATCCGCCCCTACGGGGAATGTCGATTTCAACGTAGGGGCGCATTCTATATGCGCCCGCAGGCAGGCGTTTTCCGTAAGGCTGCGGGCCGGGCATGCCCGGCCCCTACCGCGATATTTCCCATGCAAAAATCATCAAAACGAAAGAGGTTCCCATGTCCGAAGCTGCCACCAACCCGCGCCCCAAAAACAGCACCCTGATCCGCCGTTTTCTGCCGTATATGGCCAAGTACCGCGGCGTACTGGCCTTTGATTTGTTCTGCGCCGCGCTGACGACGCTCTGCGACATCGCCCTGCCCTCCATCATGCGCACACTGACGAACACCGTCTCCGCCGCCGCGCTGACCGTGGACACCGTGCTGCGGCTGGCTGCGCTCTACTTTGTGCTGCGCATCATCGATGGCGCGGCAAGCTACTTTATGTCCGGCATCGGGCACATCATGGGCGTACACATCGAGACCGACATGCGCCGCGACGCCTTTGACCACCTGCTGCGGCTCGACCACACCTACTACAACAACACGAAAGTCGGCCAGATCATGGGCCGCATCACCAACGACCTGTTCGATGTGACCGAGTTTGCCCACCACTGCCCGGAGGAGTTCTTCATTGCAGGAATAAAGATCGCAGCATCGTTTGTTATCCTCTGCCAAGCCAGCGTGCCGCTGACGCTCGTCGTCTTTGCCTGCGTGCCGCTGATGGGCGTGGTCTCGGTCAAGCTCAACCGCAAGCTGCGGGAGCGGTTCCGCCAGCAGCGCTTTCAGATCGGTGAGCTGAACGCCACGATCGAGGACAGCCTGCTGGGGCAGCGCGTCGTCAAGGCGTTTGCCGCCGAGGACATGGAGCGCGAGAAGTTCGCGCAGGGCAACCGGGATTTTGAACAGATCAAGACCTTAAGCTACCACGCCATGGCGGCGTTCAACACGTCCACGCGCCTTTTTGACGGTCTGATGTACTTTGTTGTCATTCTGGCGGGCGGATTGTCCCTTGTGTACGGGGCCATCAGCGCGGGCGACCTTGTCGCGTATGTGCTGTATGTCTCGACGCTGATCGCGACCATCCGCCGTATCGTCGAATTTGCCGAGCAGTTCCAGCGCGGCATGACCGGCATCGAGCGCTTTGCCGAGATCATGGATACGCCCGTCACCATCGCCGATGCCCCCGACGCGAAGCCGCTGGTCGTGAAGGACGGCGGCATCGACTTTGACGACGTCAGCTTTGAGTACCCCGACGACCACAACAAGGTCCTGCGCCACGTTGATCTGCATATCCGCCCGGGCGAGAATGTCGCACTCGTCGGGCCTTCCGGCGGCGGCAAGACGACGCTGTGCAACCTGATCCCCCGCTTCTATGATGTGACGGGCGGCAAGATCCTGATTGACGGCCAGGACGTGCGCGGCGTGACGCTGCACAGCCTGCGCGGGGCCATCGGCGTCGTGCAGCAGGACGTTTACCTGTTCAGCGGCACGGTGGCGGAGAACATCGCCTATGGCCGCCCCGGCGCGACCCGCGCCGAAATTGAGGAGGCTGCCCGCCTGGCCGGAGCCGATGCCTTTGTCCGCGCTTTGAAGGACGGCTACGACACCTACGTCGGTGAGCGCGGCGTCAAGCTGTCCGGCGGGCAGAAGCAGCGTTTGGCGATTGCCCGCGTCTTTTTGAAGAACCCGCGCATCCTGCTGCTGGACGAGGCCACAAGTGCCCTGGACAACGAGAGCGAGATTCTGGTGGGCCAGAGCCTTGACAAGCTGGCAAAGGGCCGCACGACCCTGACGATTGCCCACCGCCTGACGACGATCAAAAATGCGGACCGCATTCTGGTGCTGGGCCGCGACGGCATCGAGGAGGAGGGCAGCCACGACGAGCTGCTGGCGAAGCAGGGCGTATATTACCGGCTGTGGAACGGACTGGTGAGCGGGGAAACGCTGTAACCCGCGCCAAAGGCTTCTCCCCCGGGGGAGAAGCTGTCCGCGAAGCGGACTGATGCGGGGAGAGTCTGCCGTACCTTCCCGTTCACGGGATACCCCCGCAAGCCTCCCCCCTCATCCGACCTCGGACGGGGCCTCGGCCACCTTCCCCCTAGGGGGAAGGCTTTTTTATTTGTTTCATCATTCTCCTCATATTCAGCCCGCAGGTCATCAGATTCGACACGGCCATGACCCCCAGGAACCCCATCATGCCGTACTGCGGCACGACAAGCCAAATCGCCGCAATGCGGAACACCGAGTCAAACAGCGAATATCGGAATGTTGCAAGCTGCTCCCCCAGGCCCTTTAACACGCCGTCCACCATACTCTCCAGATACATGAACGGCGCGACGAAGCCCAAAAGCTGCACATACCGCCCAACCTTGGCATCCCGGTAGATGAACCCGGCCAGCGGCGCGCCGAGCAGCACAAACCCGGCCCCCGCCGCCAGCGAGAACGCGCCGGTCATGCGCAGCATCGTAAAAATCAGGCGGCGCATGGCGGCGGTGTCGCCCTTTGTGTGGGCGCGGGTGATCTCGGGCATCAGCAGGCCGGACAGCGCCCCCAGCACCGAAAACGGGAAAAACAGCAGCGGGAGCGCCATCCCCTTTAAGCTGCCGTACTGGGCCACGGCCTCGGCGCGGCTGCCCGTGTAAATCGCCAGTGTGTAGGGGATCAGGCTGCTTTCCGCCGCCTGCAGGGCGCTGGCCAGCAGGCGGCTGCCCTCCACGGGCCACAGGATGTCGTACAGCTCCTTGCGGGTGTAGGGGTGCAGCGGCGCACCGGGCCGGGGTGCAAATTCCGGCGTGCGTGCGGCAAAAGCCAGCATAATGCCGCAGGAGACGCTCTCGCTGACCGTGTTGCCCAGCAGCACGGCGGCGCAGCCGTAGCCCGCGCCCCACTGCGCCAGCACCCGCAGACCCGCCGCGGCGACGGCCATCCGCACCAGCTGTTCGATGAGCTGCGCTGTGATGTTCGGCTGCACCCGCCGCGCGGCCAAAAAGCACCCCCGCACCGCGCCCGACACAGCCATAAACGGCAGACTGGGGGCCAAAATCAGCAGCGCGGTCTCGGCCCGGACGTCGTGCAGCAGATACCGCGCGCACGGCCCGGCCAATACGCTTTGGGCCAGCATGGCCGCCGTGCCGAAGCCCAGTGCCGTGATGCACAGCCCGCGCAGGGTCTCGGCCATGCCGCTGCCGCGGGCCAGGCTTTGCGCCGCCAGCCGCGCCGACGCCACATTGACGCCCGCCGTGGCGAACGAGACAAACACCATGTACAGCGCCAGAATCAGCTGGTAAAGACCCATGCCCTCGCTGCCCAGATACGCCGCCAGCACGATTCGGAACCCCATGCCCAGCGCCCGCAGCACCAGCCCCGACCCGGTGAGCAGCGCCGCATTGTGTAGGTACGTTCTGCGTTTGCTCATACGCCGCCCCCTTCCCCTGCTGATGGGTATGCGGGCGGGCGGCGCAATATGACTTGCGGGAGAGGGATGCACACGGTAAAATAGAGACACCGCTGGGGCGCTTTTAAATTGACCGGTGTCTTGCATTCCGGCGCGATTTTTGGTAAACTGAAGAAAGAGCAATTTTTAAAGGAGCAAATATACCATGAGCGAAGCCTGTAACCATGATTGCAGCAGCTGCAAGTCCAACTGCGATCACCGCGCGCCGCAGCATGAGCCGCCGCACGCAAGAAGCCGTATCCAAAAAGTCATCGGCGTCGTTTCCGGCAAGGGCGGCGTCGGCAAAAGCATGACCAGCGCCATGCTGGCTGTCTCGATGCGCCGCCTTGGCTTTAAGGCCGGCGTGCTGGACGCCGACATCACCGGCCCGTCCATCCCCCGCCTGTTCGGCGTGAAGGGCCCGGCCACCGGTGACGGCGAGAGCATCAACCCGGTTTCCAGCCGTACCGGCGTGGAAATCATGAGCATCAACCTGCTGCTCGACGACCCCGAGGCCCCCGTTGTCTGGCGCGGCCCCGTCATTGCGGGCGCGGTCAAGCAGTTCTGGCAGGAGGTCGTGTGGGACGTTGATTTCCTGTTCGTTGACATGCCTCCGGGCACCGGCGACGTGCCGCTGACCGTGTTCCAGACGCTGCCGGTGGACGGCATCGTCATCGTGTCCAGCCCGCAGGAGCTGGTCGGCATGATCGTCGGCAAGGCCGTCCAGATGGCCCAGATGATGCATGTGCCCATCCTCGGCCTGGTCGAGAACATGAGCTACGCCGTCTGCCCCGACTGCGGCAAGCACATCAACGTCTTTGGCGACAGCCATGTGGACGAGATCGCCGACAAATACAAGCTGCCGGTGCTGGCGAAGATGCCCATCGACCCCGAGCTGGCCAAGGAGGCCGATGCGGGCATGATCGAGATGTTCGCGGGCGACTATCTGGACAATGCGGCCCAGACCGTGGCAAAGCTGCTGAAAAAGTAAAACGCTGCATCGACATTTTGAATTTTGAGGAGGTTACTTATGAAAAAGTTCTTTGAGGAATTCAAAGCCTTCGCCCTGAAGGGCAACATGATGGACATGGCCATCGGTGTTATCATCGGCGGTGCGTTCTCCACGCTGGTCACCTCCCTGACCGACAACCTCATCAGCCCGATTTTGGGTATTCTGGGCAAGGTCAACTTTGACGCCATGATGTGGGATGTCTTTGGCGACGGCAAGCTGGTCTTTAAGTACGGCGCGTTCATCACCGCCGTCATCAACTTCCTGATCATGGCGTTCGTGCTGTTCTGCATCGTCAAGGCTATGAACAAGCTGATGGAGATGGGCAAGCATGAGGAGTCCGCCGCGGAGGAGCCTGCTGCCCCCGCCGCCCCCACGCAGGAGGAACTGCTGGCCGAGATTCTGGTCGAGCTGAAAAAGCAGAACGGCGAGAAAACGGCATAACGTTTTTTTAGCATACAAAATGACCGCGCAGGGCGAGGAGCCTTGCGCGGTTTTTGTTTGGGCGGCGGAGGCACACGGCGCGGGAGGGATGAATCCCTCCCCTGCGGGTCAACCGTAAACGGGCGGTTCCGGGAGGCCGCGGGCCGGGCATGCCCGGCCCCTACAGCGCGGCGTACTTTGTAGGGGGCGGCGCACCTTGTAGGGGGCGGCGTCCCCGACGCCCCGCATAGCGGCACGCAC
>ERZ773224.4250-NODE-4250-length-11268-cov-4.434496_pt1 | contig 11268 bp, 10 predicted proteins | sample MGYA00580526_ERZ773224 | MGnify/ENA primary metagenome ERZ773224 (study PRJEB29015, sample SAMEA2737743) | human gut metagenome | biome: human gut; feature: human-associated habitat; material: faeces | place: China | collected 2012 ... | reverse complement strand
GCAGAATTTCGGAGCTGAATCTGATTGCCAAATACGCCGCCACTTACCGGAAGTGCCGCCCCATTTATAGCCGCTACCGGAAATCGGAAGATAAGGAAAAGTTCCTTCGGGGACATGAAAGCGAGATCATCCTTTTTGAGGCCGCTGCTCGGGAGCTGAAACGGCTGGGGGCGGTCCCGCTGCCCGCCGCTGAAAAACTGGAAGCGGAGCTATCGGAACTGACTGTGTGGAAAGGTACTTTGTACGCACAGTACACCACCGCCAAGCGGCAGGCGAAAGAGTACGATACCATCAAACGAAATCTGGACATTCTGCTTCCGCCGGAGCAGAGCATTACACAAGAGCTAGAATAAAAAGGAGAATGCAATATGAATGAAAAGCCGATCATCATCGTCACCGGGAAGGTGCCCAATATGCAGAGCTGGTATGAGGAAAAATGCAAACGTGCTTTGGAGGAACTGGCCCATCTGTCCGACACCATCCACCGTCCGGGAGATACCCCCAACCGTGGCTGGGCCACCAAGGAGGAAGAAATCAAAACGCACCTGTTCAACGCCGTGCGCCTGGTGCTGATCCTGGCGAATGTGTCCTGCGGTCAGCGGAAAGGCGTGAGCAGCGAGGATGTGGGGTGCATCGTGGATGAAGGATTTGCCGGATACGAAAAGGTCTGGGGAAAATTTGCGGAATAGGCATCGTTCGCGGATTGTTAGCGCCTCCTAAATCCACAACTGGTATAATGGATTCCGGGAGGCGATATACCATGACGAGAAAAGAAGTTCTCTATCTGTTTTTCAGAAAGAGCGTAATACCCGTAGTTAGTGTGGCCCTGTTGGTGTGCATTTTCAAATCCGCCTGTATGAAGGACGGAGCGGTTGACTATCTGTGGCTCTGGATACTCTGCGGGCTGCCCTTTGGTCTCCATCGGATGTGGCTTTGGATCGTGCCGGACGGCTCCATGGGTAGCGGGATTGCCTTGTTTGCGTTGAACTTCATTGTCGGCGGTATCATCGGTGGATTTGTTCTGGTCTGGCGACTGATTGAGGCTGTGTGGTATGTACCGCTGACAATATACAAGCTTATTGCAATATCGTGATTTAAGTAATCCGAAGCCCCCGTTTGGGGCAATGTCATCAACTTAAGCGTGTAGGACTGAAACCTGCCGCCATAAACCACATGTATTTAGTAAGCGCTCAATAACCCACCGCCTAGCATCTTCTGCACATCCATGAGATAATATCCCAAATCTCGAAAAACTCACGGTGAGTTTTTCGAGAAACGAAACAGGGATGGTGTCAAATGGGAGAAGTATTAGCGGTGCGGGATGCGTATCGGGCACAGGAATGGGCAATGCTCATACAAGAATGCAGTGCCAGCGGATTGACAAAGCGGGAATTCTGCCAACAGCGTGGGATTTCTGAGAAAAGTTTTTACTATTGGCTAAAGAAGCTACGAACGCAGATGGTTGGGGCTACCGCACCACAACTGGTACAACTGGAATCACTGCCGGCAAAAGACAGTATTCTTGAGATTCACTACCGGGGAGCAGAGATGAAGTTGCCGGATGGCGTGGATATGGATGCCGTTGTGGCCTTGCTTCGCTCCATTCAATCGCTATGATGGATCTGTCCAAAGTCCGCAGCTACTACATTGCCTGCGGCTACACAGACCTCCGTCTTGGGATTGACGGACTGGCCGCAGTGGTGACCCAGCAGTATGGTGGCCAGCTGAATGAAGAAAGCCTATTTCTGTTCTGTGGCCGCAGGACAGACCGAATTAAGGCACTGTACTGGACAGGAGACGGCTATATTCTTCTGTACAAGCGGCTGTCCAACGGCAGATTTCAGTGGCCCAGGTCAGAGGCGGAGCTGAAGCTGCTGGATCCCCAGAGCTTCCGCTGGCTCATGGAAGGACTCCGAATAGAGCAGAAAACAGCCATCCGCAAAGGAAAGCCCAAGGATTTGTTCTGACGAAAATATTCTAAAAACCGCATATTTTTCTGTACTTTATCCTGGATTTATGATATAATAAATCCAGGATCAATCTACTTTTCAGGGGTGAAAACTATGGCCGCAGCGGATAAAAAAAGTACATACACCGCCGCGGAAGTAGCGGAGCTGATTCGCCCGCTGGCAGATTCTGTTGAACTGCTTCAGAAGGAAAATGCGGAACTGAAGCGGAAGCTGGAGCACATGAATGAGGTCTTTGCCAATGCCCAGAGGGCCAGGTTCGGTCAGTCCAGCGAGAAAAACAGCTATGTTCTGCATGACCAGGCCAGCTTTTTCAATGAAGCAGAAAAAGAGCAAGCCCCCAAGGTGGAGGAGCCGACCCCGGATACCATTCTGATTCCTCAGCATGAGCGGAAGAAGAAGCGCAGCCAGGCCGAGATGCTGAACGGCCTCCCGGAAGAGGAAGTGCTTCTGGAACTGCCGGAAGACCAACTGGTCTGCGGCAAATGCGGCGGAAAAATGAAGCCCATTGGCAAAAAATTCCTGCGCCATGAAATGCAGATCATACCCAAGCAGATAAAGCTGCTGGCTTATTACGCCGTTACCTATGCCTGCGACAGCTGCGAAAAGGATACGGGCTTTGCCCATATCGTGACCGTGAAACCGCCGGTCCCGCTTATGAAGCATTCCTTGGCCTCGCCCTCGACTGTGGCGTACATCATGACCCAGAAGTATGTGGATGGCCTGCCCCTGGCCAGACAGGAAAAGATGTGGGCCAGAGAAGGGATTTCCCTCAGCCGTGCCACCATGGCAAACTGGGTGATCCAGTGCAGTCAGAGTTGGCTGAAACCTCTGTACAAGCACATGAAGCAGGAGCTTCTGACCCATTCCGTGATCCACGCAGATGAGACCGTTGTGCAGGTGCTGAAGGAGGACGGAAAACCCGCGACCTCGGAATCCCGGATGTGGCTGTATGCCAGCGCTGCCCTGATCCGGCACCAGGTGCGCCTCTTTGAGTACCAGCCGGACCGCAGCGGAAAGCGGCCGGAGGCATTCCTGAAAGGCTTTACCGGTGCTCTCGTGACGGACGGCTACCAGGGCTATAACCTGCTTACCCAGGTCACCCATTGCGGCTGCTGGTCTCACGCCAGAAGAAAATGGCGGGAAGCCATGCCGGACGGCGCAACGGTAAAAACCAGTAAAGCCGCTGTTGGCTTCCAATACTGCAACAAGCTGTTTGCGCAGGAGCGGAAATGCGCTGCCTATAAACCCAAATATCGCCAGGAATACCGCCAGAACAAGGAATTGCCCCTTCTGGAGGAGTATTATGCGTGGCTAAAAACAATCCACCCGGAAAAGGGCAGCAAACTGGAGGAAGCGGTGCGCTACAGTCTGAACCAAAAGCAGCAGCTCACAGCATTCCTATCTAACGGCGAGGTGCCGATCTCCAACAACCTGGCAGAGAACGCCATCCGCCCCTTTACCCTTGGCAGAAAGAACTGGCTGTTTTGCGATACCACAAAAGGAGCTGAGGCCAGCGCCATTGTGTATTCCCTGGTGGAAAGCGCAAAGGCAAACGGTGTTGAACCTTTTGCCTATCTCCAGCATGTGTTGGTGGAGCTGCCGTACCTGGGAAAAAACCAATCCCACGAAGAATTGGAATCGTTCATGCCTTGGGCACCCTATATCCAGCAGGAATTCGGTGTGAAGAATTCTGATGCTTATGTGAATACGTATCTTGACTAGCAGGCAGGCCCGTGGTTGTGGGGCCTGCCTGTTTATAGACGGGGGGTATTGAGCGCTTACTGTATTTAAGCCATTCACCGGGTAAAATCCACTTCTGTTTTATCATTTTCGTTGGGCGAAATCCTTAAGTTGATGACATTGCCGTTTGGGGACGGCTTCGGATTACTTATTTGTTAAAGAAAGCCACCAGTCAATGGCCGGTGGTTATGATTTATATTGGGAAATAGTTAGTTATCAGTCGTTATATTTGTAAAGGACTTTGATGATATGGATAGTTGAGAGAACTGCGTTATAGCAAAGTTCTGCATCCATCTTCGTTGCTGTACGATTATGAGTTAATTCATTTGAGAAATCAATAGAGGATTTAGCGAATTTAATTTCTCGCTCTCTGCTATGTTTACTCAAGCAGAAATGAATATAGGCCTCAAGCATTCTCTTTGAGTCAGTTCTGCTAATATCCACTCCATCCTGTGAAGGATGCTTTTCTTTGTCATAAACTGTCTGAGCAAGAGTAATCAGAATTTCTCTGCCATACATTCCAACAGACTGGAAATCTGTTGGCTTATCTGCCTTAGTCAGGACTTCTTTTAACTGCGCCATTCCTGTGTCAACTTTTTTCCATCCAGTCGGCTCGTAACTAATCAAATTCAGATTTGAATCATCAGAGGCTTGTATCAACTCCACTAAAGGAGAATAAATGTCCCTAATGAATATTCGGCGGCTCTGATAGGATTTTAATTCTCGAAGGTTGTAATCATTATACCAATCCCATAAATCATTATATTGGTGGACGGGTGATAGCCCAAGTTGCTTTAATAAAGACAACAGGTAAGTATGTTTTTCTTTGTATTGATTGTTTAATATAGAATCTTTAATCTGTAAAACACCTACCCCAACTTTTATCAAAAAATCTTTTTCCTCGTTAATCAGTGCAATTACAGAAGCCTTTGTCTCATTTGGGGCAATAGCTGCCCAATCGATAAACTGGTCAATTTTAGGCGAAATCTCAACATGGGAGATAACACTTGATTCGTCATTATGAAAGATATTTACAGCGCTCATTATTTCTTCTTCATAACCAGATTTCACAAGTGAGATTCAGGAATAATGTGCATATTTAATGTAAAAGACGAGTTTGTAGTAATCAGCCCCGCCATTCCAATTATCAGAACGAACCCATTCAAGGGCGTACTCTGAATTTTAAATCATATCCACAATGGCACCTTCATCGTGCTGACGTAAATCTTGAACCACCATGGATACAATTTTCTTAATGTATTCGTCCATTTTTCTCCCTAGTTGTTTCATCAATGTGCTAAAAAGATACCCCGACAGAATCCTCAATAATCTGCCGGGGTGTAAATCTATCGAAAAGCATATGCTGAATCTGCGCATGGGGGACTCGAACCCCCGACCATCCCTTTCTTAGAGGGAAGCTCTATCCACTGAGCTAATGCGGTATAAATACACTTCTATTTTATACATTTTCTCAAAAAAGTCAAGAGTTGCTTTCCATAGTTTGTAACATGCCATTGGCAAACATATGTGCTTATATTTCTAGTAATCGACCATTCATAGGTATCCACCATAGATAACTTCAACCGAAACTAGCTACTCACATATAAAGTGCTATCCAGTTGCGGTCTGCGTAACAAGTGAAATTAATTCAAAAACTTGAAATTTTGTCGAAAAGGCAAATTAATAAGGATAACACAAGTTGCCAAAGGCACACATTGTTTTTCGAGACTAAACGGCATCAGACATCCTACTACATTATTGATGGGCACCAGCCAATCTGTCTTGCTGGCCTTCCCTGTTGCTGGTTATTCTTCTACAAAACCTGAATACCCGACAGACATTCCAGCGTATTTTCGTTAGACAGAGGACGCAAAGTATACTGGGGGTAAGTCAAAGTAGGTGGCACAGTGACACGGGCACAAAAGCTTTTGTTTTTACTCAGTTTCTCCATTGTCGCAATCTCTTTCAGTTCCGTATAAACAGTCAGGGTTAGTTCCAAAGTGTTCACAGTGTCCCAGCTATAATAGGCACCTACGTCGGCAAATAACTCCTGCACTGACTTTTACCCAATAAGTGTATCGCCAATATTGAATATGTTGGAGCCTTGAAACAGTGTTAGGACAACTGTCAGTTCAAAACCAAAATACATTCTCCGTATATGACACCACATTCATACGCAATAACGAATATCTAAAATTTAATAACATGATGCATATTATCAATAACATAAATATATCATCTAAGAACAAATGTATTGACTTTACAATGCCGATGTGGTAGTATCATTGTATATTAGTGAGGTGGTTACCATGTACACAGAAATTGTTAAAATCATTGAAGGTGGGCTGGTTAATGACAAGGAAAAAGTAATTAACTACGCAGAAGTCCTAGCAAATAATTTAGAAGGGCAGGGGGAAGCTGCTTTAGCAGGCAGAATTCGCAGAACACTCAGCCAAAAGAGAGGTACATTGACCTCTTTGGATAGCTTTTCTACGAAACCGGTTGATGTTGAGAGTCGGATGGACATTGTGGACATTTCAATGCCACACATTTCAGCTGGGGATGTTGTTTTGGATCAGTATTCTCGCAATGCAATTCATGATTTTGTCGAGAGTTATATAAATAGAGATTTGTTGTTGAAAACGGGGTTGGATGTGACAAACACATTACTCCTTTATGGACCTCCTGGATGTGGAAAAACAACAGTTGCGCAATATATTTCTGGCATCACTGGTCTCCCACTTGTTACTGCAAGATTAGATAGCCTGGTTTCATCTTTATTAGGAAGTACAGCAAAAAATATTAGGAAGGTCTTTGATTATGCGTCTAAACGGGAGTGTATTTTATTTTTGGACGAGTTCGACGTTATTGCAAAATTACGCGATGATAAGAATGAACTTGGTGAACTTAAGCGTGTTGTAAATAGCCTGCTTCAAAATATTGATGGATTTAACAATGATAGCATATTGATTGCTGCAACAAATCATCACGAATTACTTGATCCCGCAATTTGGAGGAGATTTTCCACTATTGTTTCGTTGGAAAAGCCTCAATCTTATGAAATAGAATGCTACCTGAAGATACTGCTTGCTGATAAGCCAACCAATTTTCTTTCAAGTGAGAAGAAAACCGAAAAAATTGTTTGTGCTCTCGAAGGGTTAAGTTACTCTGATATAAGAACGGTTATTTTCAACGCATTAAAAACAGTAGTCCTTTCTGGACGTAAATGTCTAACCAACTGTGACATTTTGAAGGCAGTATACCTCTATAGTAACCACGCTGTCGAACATGAAGAAGATTTTATTATGTTTTTACTTAAAAATGGAGTTACTCATAAAGAAGCAAATGATTTTCTTGAAATTCCCTTACGCAAAATTCAGTCAATTTCCAAAACATTAGAGCGAAAGGAATCATAAGATATGGATAGTGAAAGACTGCCTATTAAATTCTTTGCACCACGGGGAATCGACGAACTCCGTATTGAAGGAAACCGCAATTCTGAGCTACCTAAATGGCTACTTACGGGGCAAGCATTAATTGACCGTTCAGCGCAACTATGGGATGCGTTTCGTTCCTTCGCAGATATTTATGAAGCACGAGCGTCCTCTCCTATTCCGTTTGTTTTTATAGCAAAAATGTGCGAGGATGCTACAGCGAAATCCAGGAGAAAAGATATTATGTCTTTTTTTCAGGTAAGCGAAAAAAGTAATGTTCTTGGACTTGTTAGTTCCGATGAACTGGTAGTCAAAGTGGAGTCATTGTCGCAGATGAATGAGTTTGGCTTGCGTATCCGAAATTATGAACGTAATCGTTATGCGATTTCTTGCCTGGAAACATTTGTGCAGTTCAAGCCTAGCATACAAACAACAATGGAAAATCAAGCATACAAGATTAAGCTGATTGATTTTCAAGACTACGAAACGAACATTGCAATGCAGCGTATGTTTGAGAAAAAATTAGCCGAAAAGGACATTGGATATTCAAAAACACTTTATGCTAGTCAATTCCCTGTCTATAAAATTAAACACACGACGGAAACTGTACTTGATGATTTAGTAGGGGACCCCTCATTTGAGATGGTTTTCTCTATTGAACCAATGCCTCAGTACACACTTTCTTTGGACTCTATTAGTTGTGAGACTGGTATTGCTCCGATTTATCCCATTGACGGACACCGATACGAAACACTCGGAATCTTGGACAATGGTATTGCAAGTATTTCTCAGCTTCAGCCCTGGATGGACGGAAAGAGATGGACTGTTTATCCTGAGAATGTTATTGCAGAAACACACGGAACATTCGTAGCAGGTGTGGCTCTTTATGGTGATATTTTAGAAAATAAAAATTGGGTTGGACACAATGGAATAAAATTACTTGATGCAACTATCTTTCCGGACACAGGCTTGACGAAGACGATTTAATTTCCAATATTCAAGAAGCCATTAGAGCAAATCACAATAAAGTCAAAATCTGGAACCTTTCGGTTAGCATTACTCGTGAGGTTGATGACAACAAATTTTCCGACTTTGCAATGGCCCTAGATGCCCTGCAAGAGCAGTATAACATTCTGATATGCAAATCTGCCGGGAACTGTAGGAATTTCGCCTCACATAGACCTAAAGGACGTATTCACGAAGGCGCAGACTCCGTTCTATCTCTAGTGGTTGGCTCTATGGCGCAAGAAAAAGGTCCATATGATTTCGCAGATGTTGACAACCCCTCTCCATTCACTCGTGTTGGCCCTGGCCCAGAATTCATTATAAAGCCAGAGGTAGTGCATTATGGTGGAAATGCTGGTGTTGACAATCATGGACAATTGGCAATATCTGGAGTAAAATCCTTTTCAACTAGTGGAGCGATTGTTAGAAATTGTGGAACTAGCTTTTCGACACCCAGAATTGCAGCATTAGCTACAGGCCTTTATCAAGAACTTGACGAAGCGTTTGATCCGCTCTTAATTAAAGGGCTTATTATTCATTCTGCAGTTTATCCTCATAACCTCCAAATCCCAGAGATAGAGAGAGCTAACCAAATCGGCTTTGGTATTCCTCAAAGCATACGTAATATCCTATACAATGACCCTTATGAAGCAACACTGATTCTTCGAGATACGCTAGCAAAAGGCGAATATATAGACATTATGGATTTTCCAATGCCAAAGTCTCTGATAAAGGACGGTTTTTATACTGGTCAGATTATTGCAACACTGGTATATGAACCTATTCTCGACCCATCACAGGGCATTGAATATTGTCAATCTAACGTCGATTTGAAGTTTGGTACATATGACATGAAAACCGAGCGTGATACACAGAGGCGTGGTATTCTGAATCCCGTAGGACGTCAAGGATCGCAAAACTTGTTCCGTGAGGCACTCTACAGCAAACGACTTATGAGGGACAATGACAATGACTTTGCGCTAAGGGAGCGATTACTAATCCAATATGGTGATAAGTATTACCCCGTAAAAAAATACGCCATTGATCTGTCTGAACTCTCAGATGCCAACAAACAGCACTACACAACAGCGGACAAAAGCTGGTATCTGTCGCTGCGTGGATTATTCCGAGAACATACAGAACAACAGGCTGTTTTAGAGCGCAGTATCCCGAACCAGGATTTTTGCTTAATACTTACGGTTAGAGATCCTGATCGGAACGCACCTATCTATAACGATATTACCCAGGGATTAGATAGTTACAACTTCTGGCATAGCAATATTAAGCTCACAAACGACATTACCCTTGCCAACTAGCACAACATGCAAAACAGACGTACAGCCAATCGGACAAACCGAAAGGCTGTACGTCCATTTTATATGTGACAGGAAGTGTGTAAAATAGGGCCTTTTCCTCCTGCGTACCAGTAGTCAGGCACACACATGGGAAATCATGAAGGCCCTCATTAAAAATGCGGATACAGAGGATTATTTAGCCGTTTTTCCTCCTATATCAATACAGTTTTTCCCCCGCCTGGAACTGTAATGCGGGCAAGCAATCAAACGCACCCGGAAGCTCTGTTTACAGCCATATGCGCAGCGTTGACAGAGTGGATGATACTGCCGCCGTCCGTTCCTGCCCAGGAAGAGCGCCCATTCCAACCGCCATTTCTTACTTCGGCTCATCGTTCCTCCCGCTCCGGTGCGCCCCGGCTGGGGGCCTCCACCTTCGGCTGTTTGTCGCACTCCTGCCGGGCTGTTTCCAATCTGTCCCGAATAGAGGGCCGTTCCAAATCTCTGGGGTCAGCGGCTACCGCAAAGGCACGGGTGCCGTTGCCCATGATAAGGAAACGCCGGTCATCGGAACAGTGATGGACACCGTATCCCAGGGCCTCCATCTGCTTCTGGCTCAGAGCTGTTACACAGAAATATCCCCTGGGAGTCTGCACATGGCCTCCGGTTTCAAACTTGTCTGGGAGATAGGCTTTCTCCTGGGCCTGCTCTGGCACTGGAAGCACAACCAGTTTGCCGTCCCTGGGGACAAACAGCTCCGGCGTTCGGAACTGTTCCGTGTATTTCTGAATCAGTTCCGGGGACAGAGAAGTGAAGTCCTCCTCACCCAGGCCGACCACCAGGAATGTGCCGGCCACAATGTCGTAGAGGCTGCCGGTTTCATCCCGCAGGCCACGGTTCAGGTCCATGCCCACCAGCTTTCCCTCGTCATTGCAGACCAGAGCCACAGGGTCATCGTAGGGATAAATGGCCTGGATGGTTCCATCGACTTCCGCCTGCATGGATTTGTAGCCGGGGTCGATTTGTTTTACATAGGGCTCCTTCAACGGCTCCACCACCAGAACGGTCATTTTCTCCGGCTCCCCATAGACGGCCCGGGTCTGTTCCACAATATCCGACGGGGTCTGCTCATAGGCTGCCGCCTCGGCGGCATATTCCCGCTCCGCCTTTTCCGCAAAGGCCAGCATTTCATCAATGCGGGATTTGTCCGGGTTTTCAAGTCCTTCCCGGACAACTTCCGGGTCAAAATCCAGCCATTCCTCATAGCCGGTAGCCTCCTTGAATTTCTCCAATTCGGCGGGAAGGTAGTCTGTGGCTTTCTGACCCAGGGCTTCCAGTTTCTCGCTGTAATCCGCAATTCGTCCCGCCAGGAGTTTTTCCTGGATATCTGCCCATACGTTTTGCGCACTAGGAAAAGTGGCGGCGTATTGGGAATCTTCCCGCCGGAAAAGAGCGTCCATATCATGGGCAATGTCAGCGGCCCACTCTGCAATTTCTTCCTTGGAAAGATTTTTTTCAGGAATGGACATGACCCGGTACTCCTCCGGGATATTCTCCGGGTTTCCGTCGTAAACCTCCACGAAGGAATCCCCGGTATCCCGGACATAGCCGTAGTCGGTGAACTGACCATCTTCATCCAACGCCACATCCCGTCCGTAGGCTTCATAATCGATGTAGTTTTCCAGATAGTCCGGTACTTGCATAGCTTCCAGTTCGTTGATATAATACCTGCCCAGATCGTCATAGTCGGTGATGTTGGGGTTCACCTCATAGCAGTCCAGATTCTCCGTCAGGTTTATCATATCCTGCAGGCTGCCGCCGTGGTCG
>ERZ773224.4247-NODE-4247-length-11281-cov-6.978354_pt1 | contig 11281 bp, 16 predicted proteins | sample MGYA00580526_ERZ773224 | MGnify/ENA primary metagenome ERZ773224 (study PRJEB29015, sample SAMEA2737743) | human gut metagenome | biome: human gut; feature: human-associated habitat; material: faeces | place: China | collected 2012 ... | reverse complement strand
TGGGACTTGCAAATTCTACAGATGTAATAATTTCAATCGCAATTTTAGTTGTTACAATAATTGTTATTGCTAAAGTTGCCATAAAGATATATTCAAATGCAATACTGAACTATGGTACAAAGATGAACATTAAAGATATTATAAAAATGTATAAAGAAAAACAAAGCTAATCTTTATTAAAAAAATATAAAAAAGACTTACGAAAAAATTAAATGTGTGCTATAATTGCAAATGAAAAAAATTACTAATATTTTAAAATTATGCAAGTACGAAGGAATACATTGCTAAATAACTATAAAGGAGTATAAAGATGGAAATAAACGAAGAAAAAAGAATTAAATTTATGGAATATGCAGGAAAAAGAGTAAATAATGTATTACATGACATACAAATATTAGAGCCTATGGCAAGAAGCAACTCTTATGATTTCACAAGAGAAGATGTAGAAAAAATGTTTACAGCTATACAAAATACTTTAGATACAGTAAAAGAAGAATACAATAAAAAGTTTGAACAAAAAGCAAAATCAGAGAAAAAACTTTTCTCTTTTGATGATGTTACAGTGCCTTCACAAGAAAATGAAAGTAATGTAGAAGAAGTTGCTACAGAAAATAATTAAATAAAATTGGTTAATACAATATATTATTTTAGAGAACTGCTTGAAATATAGTAGTTCTCTTTAGTATAATATAAAATATTAAAAATAATTAAAAAATTGAACAAAGAAAGAAATGGAGAAAATTCTTATTCTGCGATATTTGCTGGTCAAGATGTAAAATTTGATGGAGAAAAATTTATAGGAGCTGATTTAACGGCAGTATTTGGCGGAGTAAAATGCGATTTAAGAAACGCAATTATAGAATCAGATGTTGTAATTAATACAAGCAGTACATTTGGAGGAATAGAAATTTGCGTGCCAGCAAACGTAAAGGTAAAAATTAAATCTGTTCCTATATTCGGCGGAGTTGACAATAAAGCAAACACCCAAGCAGACGAAAATAGTCATACAATCTATATAAACAGTACAACTGTATTTGGAGGTGTTGAAATAAAAAGTGGGGAAAGAGGCAACTTCAATGAAGCTAGTAAATAATCAATTTAAAACAAGTGATAACAATATAATTAATTATTATGAGATAAAGAATAGTAACCATACGTTGTTACTTATTCATGCTCAAGGTACAAATGCAATGAGCTATTTAAAGGTAGCCAAAAAACTTTCAAAAAAATTTCATGTAATTTTAGTAGATTGTTATGGCCATGGAAAAAGCTCGCACAATAAAGAAAAAGATTTTGTATATTACTATTTTATGAATCAATATTGTTGGAACTTCTTCCCAGAGGATTCGAGAGAAAAAATCAAAAATAAATTAGGAGAGTTCGCACTAAGATATAGAAAAGCACATCCAGACAAAACTCTAAAAGTTCCATTTTGGCCTAAGAAATTTCTAGAAGCATTTAAAGGACTAAATGAATATGATGCATATTTTGGAGAAGCTTTTTATGACAATTCATTTAATAGTGGTATAGATTATAATGAATTACTTTCAAATATAAAATGCAATACTTTATTTATGAAAGCTAAAACTGTAATTGGAGAAGATGGACTCGTTCAAGGTGCCTTAACAGATGAAGATTTACAACAAGTAACTACTTTAATTAAAAATATAAAAGTAGAATATTTTGATTGTGGACATGGAATACATAGCGAAAAACCAAAAGAATTTATTAAAGCAATTACTAGTAAATCTTAATATTATGATGTCTTGAAAAAATTAGGATACGAAATACTTCCTAAAGGCGAATATGAAAACTGTGTTAATAAAAAGAATTTATGTGCATTTATTTACAGATTTATGGTTTCTAATTTTATAGGAAAAATAGGAATATCAGACCATGCAATGAGTGCAAAAGAAGAATTTATACTTTTGGAAAGTGAATTTGAAAAACTAAAGGAAAAATCAGGTATTGAAACTAAAGTATATGACGAGCTAAAATTAGAATTGTTAAATTATAAAGAGTAATTTTTTGTGATTTGCTAAAGAAATAATAATTTGCTACTGAGAGTATTTCAAAGTAATATACATATTTACAAAAGAAGTCATTTATGTTACAATGCAAACTGGAGGTAGAAAAAATGGAACATATATTAAAATTGCAGCCTAAATATTTCGAGTATATTAAAAATGGTACAAAAAGAATAGAATTGAGATTGTATGATGAAAAAAGACAAAAAATTGCTATTGGAGACACCATAATTTTTCAAAAAGAACCAGAGCTAGAAGATACTATGAGAGTTAAAGTTATAGGCTTGGTAAGATATAATACATTTGAAGAATTATTTAAAGATTTTGATATAGAAATGATGGCTGATAAATCAATGACAAAACAAGAATTACTAAGTGTTCTAGAAGAATTTTATACACCAGAGAAACAAAAACAATATGGTGTTGTTGGAATACGAATTGAAAAAATATAATTAAAACACACTCAAAAATTCATTTGAATCTAAGAGTGTGTTTTGTTTTGCCTGGACTGATTGAAAATTATTCGGGAAGTTTGCCGTTGTACACCAACTCACGAGAAGAGTTATTATAGTAACCTGCACGCATGGTTTGAGTCAACTTCCAATTGTATTTCCTAATAATAGGCTCAAACATTGGAACTTTGTAGTCTGCAATTGTGATAAGAGGTTTTGTAGTACCAAGGTACTTAAAAGACATCTCTAACAGCTTATCTGCAATATGCTTCCCACGATAGCCTTCTACTACTAGAAAAGTACAAATTTTGCTTTCAGAATTATCCTTTTTCAAGAATGCTACACCGGCTACTTTATTATTAATTGTGCAAATAATAACTTCACCAGTACCATTGAACACTCTAGGAATTTCCTTTGTCCAATACCATTCAAAATGCTTAGGATAATCTTTGCAGATGTAATCCGTAACAGAATAAGCGACCTGTGCAAATCTGCAGAAGAGATTGTGTTGATTGGTAAGAGAGCTTAATGTGTAAATATGCATATCGTTCAGCTGTTTCCGAAGTTCAAACACATAGACTCCCAAAGATTCCTTTTCTTCAGGATAAATTTCCTGATACATTTCCAAAGTTTTATATTTGGTAACCCCAGGAATTGCCTTAGAAGAATCTTCGGTATCGAGCATATCAGGAAAATCCTTGTAGCGAGTTACACGAACAACTTCGAACTTGATATTAGAATAGTCCTTAAAAGTAATTGTATCACCTTTTTTGACTCTTTTAATATCAGGATATCCAACCCTTACTTCAAGGGTTTTAATTCCATTGTTGATGAGGTTATAATATTCCCGTTTGATTCTCCAGTTATAGTTTTTAGCCATAACATCAACCATCCTTTCATAAAGTACATATTAAAAAACTGCAACATACTGTAATTTACAGTATGTTATGTATTATAGCATAAATTGTAAAAGCATGTAAATGATTATGAATGTAAAAAACTACTTGAAATATAGTAGTTCTTTTTTGTATAATCATAATCGAGAGGGGAAAGTTTTATGAAAGAGAATAAATCAGAAAATTTATTATGGATTATATTTACAATTATTGGAGCATTGTTTATTTTAATAGGATTAACCTTAGTTGGAAATGTTCTTAATTATGAAAACAAAGAAAACACTGTGGGAATAATTACCGAAATATCAACGCATAGGGGTATCAATGACAACATAGATTATAGAGTGTATGTTTCATACAATGTTGACGGAAGAACATATGAATCAGAGCTAAGTGGATATTCTTCTAGTTTTTATAAAGGAAAAGAAATCAATATATATTATGATAAAAGTAATCCGACTAAAATAGGTATGAGATCATTGGATTTGCTATTTTTAATGTTTCCTGGATTTGGACTAATATTTTTTGCGATAGGAGGAACAGGATTATTAATAAAAAGCAGAAATAAAAAATTAGAAAAATCTTTAAAAGAAAATGGAGATGCAATATATGCGGATTATGTAGAAACAATAGTAAATAATTCGTATAGTGTAAATGGAATACATCCTTATCGTATTATTTGTGAATGGAGTAATCCATTAGATAATAAAAAATATATATTTAAAAGTAAAAATATTTGGATTAATCCAGAAGATATTATAATAGAAAGAGACATACAACAATTTCCTGTATATATTAACAGAGATAATATGAAGAAATATGTTGTTGATATAGATATTTTAGAGAATAATGAAGGATAAAAAGAGGTAAGACTGCAAATTTGCGTCTAAGAAGAAAGGAATGCAATAAAGATGAAAGAAAAAATAAAAGAGTTTATCGAAAAAAATTTAAAATGGATTATACTATTTATTTGTTTAATAGGATTTTTAGCAATAGCAGAAGACGTATTTCATAAAGAAATAATGAACGGAGACATAATAGGTTATAAAATAATATCAAGGTTTTTAATATCAGACTTTACGACGCCCATAGCGAAATTTATTACAAATTTTGGAGGAGCAATATTTCTAATAGCATTAACCATTGTCTTATTTATACTAATAAAAAACAAAAAAATAGGATTATCAATATTTTCTAATTTAGTAATAATCACTGTACTAAATCAATTATTGAAAAACATATTGCAAAGACCAAGACCAACAGAATATAGAATAATTGAAGAAACAGGATACAGCTTTCCATCAGGACATTCCATGATAAGCATGGCTTTTTATGGATATTTAATATACTTAATTTACAAATATGTAAAGAACAAATACGTTAAATGGACTTCTATTGTGTTATTAAGTATCTTAATTTGTTCTATTGGAATAAGCAGAATTTATTTAGGTGTACATTATACAAGTGATGTGCTAGGAGGATTCTTAATATCAATATCGTACTTGGTAATATACATAAGTGCTGTTAATAAGTTTTTAATTGAAAAATAAATTAATTGATAAAGAACAGATAATTGATTGCAATTACCTGTTTTTTATTATATAATCTTAAAAGAAATAATTAAATGCTGAAGGGAGATTAATATATGCAAATTGTATATCATGGAAGTTATTGTGAAGTAAAGGAACCAAAAATCATAGAAGGAAAATATTCAAAAGATTTTGGAAAAGGATTTTACTGCACTATACTATCAGAGCAGGCAGAAAAATGGGCGAAAAAATATGAAACACCTGTTATTAATATGTATGAATATAATGAAAATGAAAAATTGAATATTAAAGAATTTACAGTTATGACAGAAGAATGGCTTGATTTTATAATAAATTGTAGAAGCGGAAAAACACATGAATATGATATTGTGATTGGTGCGATGGCTGATGATCAAGTATATAATTACATCAATGATTTAATGAGCGGAAACATTACAAGAGAAGCATTTTGGGAACTTGCTAAATTTAGACACCCAACACACCAAATTGCATTCTGCACAGAAGAATCGTTAAAATGCATAAAATTTGTTGGTACAAAGGAGATATAAGAAATGGGGGAAAATCAGAAAGATAATGATTTATTTTTTGTATGTAGCTTGATAGAACTTATAGCAAGAAAAACTAAGAATACAAAGAAATACATAATCAAAAAACTTGGAAAAGAAAAAATAAAAAAGATATATGAATTAGCAGAAGTATATCATTCTGAAAATATAGAAAAAGTTTCTGATGAATTAATAGAACAATGCAACATAGAAATAGGCGAGTATGATATTATCTCTGAATGTAAATATAGAATACCAACGATTTGGGAATTAGGAAGAATATATCAAAGACTTATAATAATGGTGAATAATAAAGAGGAAGAATATATAGACACATTGCTAGAAGTACTATCATCATGGATTATTGAAAAGATTGATAATTATAACAGTAGCATGTATTTTGAAAACCCTGAATATATATATGAATGCTATGTGGAAAATAAAATAATATAAAAAGATAAATTAGGTCTTAGGCAGATAGTTAGTTAATATTATCTGCCTAAAGTTCATCCAGTGTTTATTGCACAACATGCAACTGGATGCTGTTGTAGAGGTTGCTTAGAAAGAATTCATAAAATACCCAAAGGAAAAGCTTTATCAAATGAAGAAATAAATTATGTTGTAAATGTGCTTATGACATGGATAAAAAGAGAAATGAGGTAAGAAAAATATGGAACATGTTCACTCAATTATATTAATAAAAAAAGGAGAAAAATATTTAAACTATTTTGATGAAAGATGGGGAATGTATTTATTCCCTAATATTAAAGGAAACAATATTGAAGAGATAAAGGCTAAATACAACACAGATAATGTGAAGTATTTATTTGATAAAGTGCATGAAAAGTATTCTGTACCAAATAAAGAAAAAAGAACATATCATCATTATTTTTATGAAGTAGACAAAGATGTAGATGGAGAATATTTTTCATTAAACGAGTTATTGCAAAAAGAGAAAGTAAAAGAAAACAACGGAGATATTATAAAATTTATAGAAGAATTTTATTGTAATAAATAATAATTTGTTGAACATAACAATAGATGGAGCAATTAAACTAATTGAGTATAATGAACAATAAGGATTAGCTTTTTTATAACATAAAAATTTGAATAAATACTCTTGATATGCATTATGTATTCAATTCTCCAATAGATAAAATAGTTTTTGATGTATCGCATCAATGCTATCCACACAAAATTTTAACGGGAAGATATAAGTCTAATTATTAGATAAAATGATAAATAATCTAAATTGATGACAGGTAATTGTACAGAGTTACCTGTTCTTTTGTCTGTTTTATTAATAAGAAATATACAAAGATAGGATATAAATTTAGCTGCATAAGGAATAATTTTAAAGGCCTAAAAATAATAGAAAAAATTCAAATTTATTTCATAAAAATGTAATCAAAGCTTGAGATTATAATACATTTGTGATATTATAGGCGTGTAAAATGAAAAAAGAGGAAGAGATGATTATGGCAAGAAATATAGTAGCTAACGCATTCAAACATTTTAACTTAATTAATAGACACAGATGGGCTGTATTTAAGCTATGTTGCAAAGCTGGTATTCCGTTTAGAGGACTAGTACATGATTTATCAAAATACTCTTTTACGGAGTTTTGGGAGTCTGCTAAATTCTATAATGGACACTTAAGTCCAATACCGTTTGCAAAAAAGAAGAATGGATACTCAAAAGCATGGCTTCATCACAGGGGAAGAAATAAACATCATCCAGAATATTGGTATGACCCATCTTCGCCAGATCCGACTCCACTAATACCGTATCAATATACAGTAGAAATGATATGTGACAATTTGGCAGCAGGGCTAACCTACAACGGAAAACGTTGGAGAAAAGATACTCAATTAAAATATTGGAACAATAAAGAAAAAAATGTATATTTAAACGAAAAAAATAAAGCAATGATTACAGAAGTATTCACTCAGGTAAGCATAAACGGAATAAATAAAACAATAACGAGAGCAAACTTAAAAAAAATGTATCAAAAATATTGTGAACAAAAATAACAAATATATATTAAAAAATAATGAAAGATTGAAAATATTTCGTTGCGTAAAAAGTTTGAAGAAAAATGCAACAAAAATAACAAAGGAGAGAAAATCAATGAATAATGGATTTTATGCAGGAAGCTTTGATCCATTTACTATGGGTCATTTGCATGTTGTAAAAACAGCATCAAAACTATTTAACAAATTAGTAATTGGAATTGGAGACAATAATCAAAAAGCAAGAAAATATGATAAGATGTTGATGAAAGAGGCAATAGAGAAAACTCTTGTTGCAGAAAAAATTGATAACGTAACAGTAGTATGTTATGATGGATTGTCTGTAGACTCTGCAAAAGCCAATGAATGTAACTTCTTAGTAAGAGGAATAAGAGATGACATGGACTACTATTATGAAGAAAATATTGCAGAAATAAATGAAGAAATATCTGGACTTGACACAATTTACATTAGAGCAGGAATTCTAGGAAGTATTAGTTCAAGTACAGTTAGAGAACTATACAAAAACGGAAAAGATGTTTCAAGATATGTACCAGAAGAAATAAGAAAGATAATGTAAAAACTGGAGTACTAAGGTAGTGTTAAAAAGCATTGTCAATAAAACATTGTTGATAATATGTGAAAGAACTATGGAGTGCAAGACAATGTTTGAAAACGATAAAAGACTAGTCGCCGGAAGGTGATAGAAACTAATATTTTAAAGGAATTTGAAGAAAGGAAAAGTATAATTAAACCATTTGCGATGGGAGGTTATACAAGGAAAACAGTCATGAATTGGAATAGAGAATTAATGCAACAGCCATCATGGAAAGAAGAAATAAAAAATAGAGAACAAAAAGAAATTATAGCAAAAAAAATAGCGGAAAGAGTTCAAGATGGAGAAGTAATAGGATTTGGTTCAGGATCAACTTCATACCTTACTGCTATAGAAATTGCGAATAAGTGCGAAAGAGAAAATTTAAAAATTACAGCAATACCAACTTCTCAGGAAATAAAAATGCTATGTGCATACTTAAACATTCCAACGGCATGTATCATTGAAAAGAAGCCAGATTGGTGCTTTGACGGAGCAGACGAGGTGGACCATGACAACTGGTTGATAAAAGGCAGAGGTGCTGCAATGTTTAAGGAAAAATTAAATATGAAAACAGCACCAAAAACCTATATACTTGTAGATGATTCAAAATTAGTAAATACATTAGGAACGAACTTTCCAGTACCAGTAGAAATATATCCTGAAACAGTAAATTATGTTAAAGAAGAATTATACAAGTTAGGTGCCAACAGACAAACTGTAAGACAAGCTCTAAGAAAAGATGGACCAGTTATAACTGAAAATGGAAATATAATAATAGATGTATATTTTGATAATATAACTCCAGACTTAGAAAGAAAAATAAAAGAAATAACAGGAGTTGTAGAATCAGGATTATTCATAGGATATAATGTTGAAATTATATCTGCCTATTAGGAACATCACTTTGAGATAAAAAGGAGAATTTGATGAAAAAATTAGTGTTCTCAGCCGTATCACTTGATGTAGGCGGAATAGAGACTGCATTAGTTACTCTATTAAACTATTTAGCAAAGCAAAAAGAAAATGAAGAATATAAATATGAAATAACTCTTTTTTTAGAAAAAAAAGAGGGAATATTTTTAAATGAAATAGATAAAAGAATACAAATAAAAGAATATTCGCCTTGCAAACTTAAATTGGCTTTGATAAGGAAATTTATAAACCTTGTAAAACAAACGGCGTTTAAGCTTAAATATAAAGATAAATTTAATTTTTCTTGTGCTTATGCAACATATTCTAAACCAGCGTCTTTTGTTGCAAGAACTGCATCAAAAAATAGTTGTTTATGGGTGCATAGTGAATATATGCAGATGTTCAACAATAGTAAAGAAGAGTATGCAAGATTCTTTGATGGAGTAAAAGCTAAGGAGTTTAGAAATATAGTATTTGTATCTGAAAATGCCAAAAACATATTTATAGAAAATTTTAAAAATAATAAAGATTTTGTAAATAAAGCAAGTGTAATTTATAATTTTATTGATGCAGAAGAAATTTTAAGAAAGTCCCAAGAAAAAATTACAGATTGCAAAAAAGAAGATACTTTTACTTTTCTAAATGTTGGCAGACATACGGAGGAAGATAAGAAACTAACTAGGCTAATAGAAGTTGCAAAAAAATTAAATGAAGACAATTTGAATTTTAGAATTTTATTAGTTGGAAGTGGAAATAGAACTCAAGAATATAAAGAAAAGATAAAAGAATACAAATTAGAAAATAGGGTAATATTTTTAGGAAAAAAACAAAATCCTTATCCATATTTTAAAATTGCAGATAGTCTAATACTTACTTCAGAATATGAGGGATTCCCAGTTGTATATTTGGAAGCTATGATATTAAATACTCCAATAATAACAACTGATGTATCTGACAGCATAAAAATTATACAAGATAAATATGGAGTTGTAACAAGAAAAGATATAGACTCCATATATGAAGCTATGAAAAAAGCAATAATTAATGGAATTGCTCAAAAAGAAAAGTTTGATTATAAAAAGTATAATCAGGAAATAGACGAAAAATTGAAGAAGATTATAAACGATTAGTTTTGAAAAATGGTTAATTACTATTAGATAATATAAATTTTAAAAATTTTAAAATATCAAAAAGAAAAGAGGAAAATATAAATGACAGAAGAAAAAAGTAAATTTTTATTTTCAATAATTGTACCTGTTTACAATACAGAAAAATACGTAGAAAAAACTCTAAAGTCAATATACGAAGCCATGGACAGGGACTGTGAGGTAATAGTTGTAAATGATGGCTCGAAAGACAATAGCGAGGAAATTATAAAAAAATTTATAAATGCTCTACCAGAAGAGTATAAAAATAATTTTGTATATGTGAAGAAAGACAACAAAGGGCTTGCAGACACTAAAAATGTCGGAATCGCAAAGGCTAGAGGAGAATTTATTAGCGTGGTAGATTCCGATGATTACATTGACAAAAATTTTTACAAAATTGCAAGAGAATATGTAAAAGATAATGATATTATAATATATGATTTATATGTTGTATTTGAAAAGAATCCTTTATGGAACTACACGTCAAGAGCTTGTAGAGATGATAAAGAAAATTTCTTAGATGGTTTATTAAATGGAGCAATGTCTGGTTCATCTTGCAACAAGATAATAAAAAAAAAATTATACAACGGCTTTGCTTTCCCAGTTGGAAAGCAATATGAAGATGTTGCGGTAACACCATTTATATTGACAAATGCAAAAAATATAAAATATATACCATATCCAATGTATTATTACTTACAAAGAGAAAAATCTATAGTAGCAACAAATACTTATATGTCGGCTTTTTATAAGATTTGTAGCAATATTTCAGAAGTCATAAAAAATCATGATAATGATTGTGAAAAATACAAGCTTATAATAAATGAATTTTTTGTAAGAAGAATTTTGGACATGATTACACAAGATTACAATGCTAATAAAAAGGAGTTTGAAAGTCATTTAGAAGATTTTGCAAAGGATAACAAAAATACAATAGAATACATAGTAAATTCAGGTATGGTAAATACTGAGAAAAACGACTATTCTGTAAGGCAAAAAGAATTAGTAAAAAATATGTTTACTGCATTCAATAGTGGAAATGTAAAAAGTATAAAAAACAACTTGATAAAGAGAAAAATAATAAACTATTTTAGAAATATATTAGTTTCATTAAAAACATTCTTAAAATCTATTATAAATA
>ERZ773224.4243-NODE-4243-length-11288-cov-3.554616_pt1 | contig 11288 bp, 9 predicted proteins | sample MGYA00580526_ERZ773224 | MGnify/ENA primary metagenome ERZ773224 (study PRJEB29015, sample SAMEA2737743) | human gut metagenome | biome: human gut; feature: human-associated habitat; material: faeces | place: China | collected 2012 ... | reverse complement strand
GCACCTTTTGCGGATACAGCCACTTTGCACGATCGGCCCTTTGCGGCGAATCGCTGCCCTTGTAACGGTGGGCGTCCGTCAGAACCTACTGCATCGTTCAGCTCTGCCGCTCAGGGGCCAGTAACCGAGACCCTCTGCACCCGCCTTGCACCACCCGGCGGCTCTCTGCACGCAGAAGAAAATCGTTTTTTCCCCGTCAACGCATTTGCACTTTGTGGAAAGTGGGTCCATTTTATCACGGCTGCCAGAAACTGTCAAGAAGTTTCCCTCACAACAAAGATGAAATGCTTTCACGACATGGGCTGCAAACTGTGCCGGAATTGAAAAGCCCCGGAGCCCCGGCCCATTGTTAAAAAACTGCGAAGTTTTTGGAAACATGGCCTCAAACCGCTGTCTCCCGGTGCCGGGATGTGCTATACTACAACCAACATCCGGGTTCTGCTGCGTCGGCAGGCCCCCATTCTGATAAGGAGGAATTCCCATGAAAGAGGTCAAGCCTTCCAAAAAGCCGTTGGCCATTTATTATGGCATCGTGCTGCTGGTGCTGCTGGTGCTCAACCTTGTTTTTGTGCCCTGGCTCACCGAACGTCAGGTCAAAGAGGTGGACTACGGCACCTTTATGTCCATGACCGCAGAAAAACAGATCGGCCGGGTGGATATCGAGTCCAACCAGATCATTTTTACCGATAAGGACGAGAAGCAGGTGTACAAGACCGGTCTCATGGATGACCCGGGCCTGACCCAGCGTCTCTACGATGCCGGGGCCCAGTTCTCCAGCGAGATCGTGGAGCAGGGCTCTCCGGTGTTGAGCTTTTTGATCTGGTTTGCCCTGCCCATCCTGCTGTTCAGCTTCATCGGCAACCAGATGAACAAAAAGCTCATGGAAAAGGCAGGCGGCGGCCCCGGTGCCATGATGTTTGGCGGCGCAGGCAAGTCCAACGCCAAGGTCTATGTGCAGTCCACCCACGGCATCCGCTTTGCAGATGTGGCCGGAGAGGACGAGGCCAAGGAGAACCTGCAGGAGATCGTCAACTACCTCCATGACCCCAAGCAGTACGAGGAGATCGGTGCCTCCATGCCCAAGGGCATCCTGCTGGTGGGCCCTCCGGGCACCGGCAAGACCATGCTGGCCAAGGCTGTGGCCGGTGAGTCCAACGTGCCCTTCTTCTCCATCTCCGGCTCCGACTTTGTGGAGATGTTCGTGGGCGTGGGCGCGTCCCGTGTCCGTGACCTCTTTAAGGAGGCCGCCAAGGTAGCCCCCTGTATCGTATTCATCGATGAGATCGACACCATCGGCAAATCCCGTGACTCCGGGCGCTTCGGCGGCAATGATGAGCGGGAGCAGACCCTGAACCAGCTTCTTGCCGAAATGGACGGCTTTGACCCCACCAAGGGCATCATTCTTCTGGCCGCCACCAACCGGCCCGAGGTGCTGGATCAGGCCCTTCTGCGGCCCGGCCGGTTCGACCGCCGCATCATCATCGACCGTCCCAATCTGGCGGGCCGTCTGGCCACCCTTCAGGTCCATACCCGGAACATCAAGCTGGCCGAGGACGTCAACTTGAAAAAGGTGGCGCTGGCCACCGCCGGCTGCGTGGGCGCGGATCTCGCCAACCTTGTGAATGAGGCCGCTCTCCGGGCCGTCCGGAAGGGCCGCAAGCTGGTGATCCAGGAGGACCTGCTGGCCGCCTTCGAGCTGGTTATCGCCGGTACGGAGAAAAAGGGCAGCGTCCTGACGGAATTTGAGAAAAAGCTGGTGGCCTACCATGAGGTCGGTCACGCCATGGTGGCCTACAAGCAGAAGAACACAGAACCGGTCCAGAAGATCACCATTGTCCCTCACACCCAAGGCGCGCTGGGTTACACCCTGCTGATGCCGGAGGAGGATAAGACAGAGCTGCGGACCCGGGACGAGCTGATGGCGAAAATCGCCGTGTCCATGGGTGGCCGCGCCGCCGAGGAAGTGGTGATGAACACCATGACCAACGGCGCCTCTCAGGACATTCAGGAGGCCACCGGCGTGGCCCGGAACATGGTTGCCATGTTCGGCATGAGCGACCAGTTCGGCATGATGGCTCTGGCCTCCCGCCGCAGCCAGTATCTGGACGGCGGCTACGGTCTGGACTGCGCGCAGGACACCGCCGCCGCTATGGACAAGGCCGTGAAGGATATCCTGGACAAGTGCTATGCCGACGCCGTGAACATCATCCGGGAAAACCGGGAGGACATGGACAAGGTGGTGGCCTACCTGCTGGAGAAAGAGACCATCACCGGTGCGGAGATGGTGGCCATCATCGAGGGCCGGGATCCCTCCACCGTGGAGGACGCCTATGCCTCTACTCTGGCCCACGAGAATGGCTTCCGCCCCTCTCAGCCGGAGGTCATCGAGCCTGCCGCCCGGAAGGTCCACATGATCTCCGAGAAGATCGAGGCCCCGGAGAACGCTCCCGCCGGCGGGGAGACGAACAACGAGGATAAACCATCCTCTGACGAAACGCCGTCTGACGGGAAGCCTGAGCCCAAGCAGGAAAACGACTCCAGATCCGAATAACCACCAAACAGGCGTACCGGACGGTACGCCTGTTTTTGAAAACGAGAGAAAAGAGGAATCACCATGATCCGTATTGCCAAGGAATCCGACCTGCCTGCCGTAGCCGCCGTCTATGAGGCTATTTTAGACCATGAGGACGCCACCGGCCTCCACTACACTGGCTGGAAGCGGGGCGCTTACCCCACCGCCGACACCGCCCGGAGCATTTTCAACGCCGGGACCCTGTATGTAGGCGTAGATGAGGATGGCGCGATCTGGGGCAGCATGAATCTCAATGGCATCCAGCTGCCGGAATACAAAAACGGCGGCTGGTCCATCCCCGCCGAGGACGATCAGGTGGCCGTTATCCACACCCTGACCATCCATCCTGACCGGGCGGGGCAAGGCTTGGCCCGGCAGATGGTGGCCTTTGCCGAAGACACCGCCCGCAGTCAGAGCAAGACCGTCATGCGGTTCGACACTGGCGTGAGCAACGCCGTTTCCAACCACCTCTACCCTGTCATCGGCTACCGCTTCGCCGGGACAGTGGACACCTTCTTCATGGGCTACGTCCACTGCCCCCTGAATCTCTACGAAAAAAAGCTGTAAAACCCCTGTGTAAACCCACGGTTTACAAATTTCGCCGGGAAGTTGGTGGCGATTTTGCCCGCTTTCAGCGATACTGTTCCCACGAAAGGATGTGACGCGTATGACCACAGGCCAGCGGATCGCCCAGAAGCGAAAAGAGGCCGGATTGTCCCAAGAGACACTGGGCGCGGAGCTGGGCGTTTCCCGGCAGTCCATTTACAAGTGGGAATCGGATACTGCCTTACCGGAGATTGACAAGCTGGTGGCCCTCAGCCGCCGGTTCGGTGTGACCGTAGGCTGGCTGTTAGGAGTGGAGGAAGCGCCGGAGACGGCCTCTGCCCCGGACAGCGGCGAATTGACGGACGCCCAGTTGAAAATGGTGGAGGAGATCACGGAGCGGTATCTCGCCGCCCAAACCGCCCCGAAGCCCCGGAAGAAATGGCCCTATGTGCTGGCAGCGCTGGCGGTATTGTGTGCCGCCTACAATATCTATGATTCCATTCGGACAATCGGTCGGCAATTCGATGGCGTTTACAACCGGATCAACCAGATGGAGTGCAGTATGTCCAATCAGGTATACAGTATCTCCGGTCAGGTGGAGGAGATCCTCAAACAGCAGAACGCTTTGACAGCAGACTATGGAACGGAGCTGGTATCCGCCGATCTGTCCAAAAACGCCGTGACCTTCTCCGTCTACGCCGTCCCCAAAACATACGCGGAGGGTATGCGCGTTGAATTTTCAGTGGACAACGGCCACAACTCCAACAGCAAAACCGTCCTGTCCGAGCCGGATCAGAACGGGCAGCCGGTCAGTGAGAAATTCTCGGCGGAGCTGACCTGCGAACTGACGGATGACATCGCCATCACCGCGGTATTCGTCATGCCGGACGGCACCCGGCAGACCCAGCCCCTGCAAACGTATTCCGGCCTGTATTCCGGCTCCCTGCCGGACGTTGCCAATCTTGCGGATGCGGATCTCCAAGGCCGGGCGCAGATTGAAAACGGCAAGCTGACCCTGCCGGACGCCATGGAGTATGCCTTGACGCTCAGCACGCAGCTGGACAATATCCTGATCCCCCGGACGGAAGCCGTTTCCACCAAGGTGGGCCTGTTCAAAAACCAGCAGCTGATCGCCTGGGCGCGGCCCATCAGCGCCGATGAGCAGACCAGCTACCGGGGCTTTGACAACGCCACCTTCTATCGGCTGGAGCCTCTCTCCTTCCCCTTTGCCGCCGGGGATATTCTGGAATCAGCGGCTGTCCTCACCGATGAATACGGTCGGGAGGTCATCCGCCCCGGTGATTTCCCCCTGACGCTGGACAGCGACGGCCAGACCCTCATATTCCCCGGCAGCACCGGGTCGGATACCGTTGACGCTTACAGCATCGATACGGACATTTCCCACTGGACATTCTAATAAGCTGAAAGCCAGCCCGTAGGGGCTGGCTTTTGACTTCTTTCTTCCACGGTGAGAAAGATTTTCGCAGCTTTTTCATCAGTTTTCAGGGCACTCAGAGCCTCTTCCCATACGCAGAGAACAGCCGCCGCGGAGTTTCCGCAGCGGCTGTTCTGTGATTCAGTTCTCGGTACCGCCCAGATTACGGTGCAGAAGCTGATGGGTCTTGCCCTTCAGCAGGCCCTCGTACAGAGCAAGGACCATGGGGTTCTCGTTGGACTTTTTGATCTGCATGTTGACGTCGGTATCATACAGACCCTTGGCGCGGGCCTTCCGGGTCCGGGGACCGGCGCCGACCGGCTGGCCGCCGCCCATGATGCAGCCACGGCGGCAGGCCATGACCTCCACGAAGTCATAGCTGACCTCGCCGCTCTGGATGCGCTTGATGAGCTTGTCGGCATTGCCCAGACCGTTGACCACTGCGGCGCGGATCTCCTTGCCCATGTAGTCAAAGGTCAGCTCCTTCAAGCCTTCATCGCCCCGGACGCCGCTGGTGCGGATGCGGTCCATTTCCACCCGGCTGTGGCCGGTCTGAAGGCGGCGGAGCACCGCCTCCGTCACGCCGCCGGTAACGCCAAAGATAACGCCGCCGCCGGAACCGATACCAAAGGGCATATCGGTGGACTCGCCGTCGATATTCTCAAAGCGGATACCGGACTTGCGGATCATGGAGGCCACCTCGGTGGTGGTCAGCACATAGTCCACGTCCTGTCGGCCATTGGTCATGGACTCAGGGCGGAGGATCTCCTCCTTCTTGGCGGTGCAGGGCATGATGGACACCGACACCAGCTTCTTGCCCTGATTGATCTCAGGATTGCGGTAGTATTCCCGGATCACCGCGCCGAACATCTGCTGGGGAGAGCGGCAGGTGGAAATATTGTCCGCCAGTTCCGGATACCGGGTCTCGCAGAACTTGACCCAGGCAGGGCAGCAGGAGGTGAACAGGGGACCCTTGGCGCCGCTGGAGATCCGCTCCAGCAGCTCCTCCGCCTCCTCGATCACGGTGAGGTCCGCGCCGTAGGTAGTGTCATAGACCTCATGGAAGCCCAGTCGGTGCAGGGCATTGACCAGCTTGCCCATGACGTTTTCGCCCTTGGGGATGCCGAACTTGTCGCCCAGCGCCACACGGACCGCCGGAGCCACCTGCGCCACCACAATGGTGTTGGGGTCCGCCAGCGCGTCCCAGACCTCATCGATGTTGGTCTTGATGCTGATCGCGCCGGTGGGACACACCACCCGGCACTGGCCGCAGTTGACGCAGTTGGTCTGAGCGATGGTCTTGTTGAAGGCCGGGGTCACCAGTGTGCTGGTGCCGCGGTAGGCAAAGTCGATGGCGTTCACGGACTGGACATTGTCGCACATACGGACGCAGTCGCCGCAGAGGATGCACTTATTGGGGTTGCGGACGATGGCGGGAGAGCTTTCGTCGATGGGGTACTTGGCCTCCCGGTTCTTGAAGCGGATCCGGTCCACGCCCATGCGGTGAGCCAGCTCCAGCAGATGGCACTCGCCGCTTTTCACGCAGGTGGTGCAGTCCCGGTCATGGGCTGCCAGCAGCAGCTCCAGGATCGTCCGGCGGTAGCGCATGAGCCGGGGGGTATTGGTGTAGATCACCATGCCGTCCCGGGGCGGCTCCGCACAGGAGGCAAAGGTCTTGCCCCGGTCATCCTCTACGGTGCACAGACGGCAGGCACCGTAAATGGACAGTTCGGAATGGTAACAAAGGGTCGGTATATCGATCTCCGCATTGCGGATTACGGTCAGAACATTGGGTTCGTTGGTAAATTCCACCCGCTGACCGTCAATGGTCATAAATCCCATAGCAGCATCCTCCTTACTTCTCTACGGTGATCGCGCCGAAGGCACACTGCTCCACGCAGCTTCCGCAGCGGATGCAGGCGTCCTGATCAATGGTGTACGGCGACTTCAGCGTGCCGTGAATAGCCGACGCCGGGCAGTTCCGGGCGCACTTGGAGCAGCCCTTGCACTTGGCGGGGTCGATGCTGTACACCCGAAGCTTGGAGCAGACGCCGGCGGGACAGCGGCGGTCCCGAATGTGGGCCACATACTCGTCCCGGAAGGCGTTGAGGGTGCTGATGACCGGCTTGGGCGCGCTCTTGCCCAGGCCGCACAGGGCGGTATTCTCGATCATATCCGCCAGGTCCCGGAGGGTATCCAGATCCTCCATGGTGCCCTGACCGGCCACGATGCGCTCCAGGATCTCCAGCATCCGCTGGGTGCCCTCCCGGCAGGGAACGCACTTGCCGCAGCTTTCACGCTGAGTGAAGCTCATGAAGAACCGGGCCACCTCCACCATGCAGGTGTCCTCGTCCATGACCACCATGCCGCCGGAGCCAATCATGGCGCCGATCTTGGTGAGGGAGTCAAAGTCCATATGGCGGTCCAGATCCTTTTCGGACAGGCAGCCGCCGGAGGGACCGCCGATCTGGACGGCCTTGAACTTCTTTCCGTTGGGGATGCCGCCGCCCACGTCAAACACGATGTCCCGCAGAGGCGTGCCCATGGGGACCTCAATCAGACCGGTGTTGCACACGTTGCCGGTAAGGGCAAACGCCTTGGTGCCGGGGCTTTCCGGCGTACCGATCCCCCGGTACCACTCCGCGCCGCGCTGAATGATCATGGGCACGTTGGCGTAGGTCTCCACGTTGTTGAGGACCGTGGGCTTCTCCCACAGGCCGTGCTCCACAGTGCGGGGCGGCTTGACGCGGGGCATACCTCGCTTGCCCTCGATGGAGGCGGTCAATGCGCTGCCCTCGCCGCAGACAAAGGCGCCGGCGCCCCGGTTGATATGCAGACGGAAGCAGAAGTCCGTACCCAGAATGTTGTCGCCCAGAAACCCGGCTTCTTCCGCCTGCGCAATGGCCAGCTTCAGGCGTTCAATGGCCAGAGGATACTCTGCGCGGACATAGATATAGCCCTCCTGCGCGCCTACGGCATAGGCTGCGATCAGCATGCCCTCGATCATCCGATGGGGATCGCCCTCCATGATGCTGCGGTCCATAAACGCGCCGGGGTCGCCCTCATCGCCGTTGCAGACCACATAGCGGACGGTCTCCTTCTGGGCAGCCACCTGGCTCCATTTTTTGCCGGCGGGGAAGCCCGCGCCGCCGCGGCCCCGGAGCTTGGAGTCGGCAATGGCCTGAATGACAGCCTTGGGCGTCATTTCAAAGAGGGCTTTTTCAAGGCCCTCGTAAGCGCCGGCGGCAATGGCCGCCTCAATGCGCTCCGCGTCGATATGGCCGCAGTTTTTCAGCACCAGGCGGGTCTGCTTGGCGTAGAAGGGGATCTCCTCCTCAGAGGGATAGACCTTGTTATCCTGACGGAACATCAGCCGCTCCACCGGCTGACCCCGGAGGACCGTTTTTTCAAAGATCTCGCCGCAGTCGCTCTCCTGCACCTTTAAGTAGAGATAGCCGTAAGGCTCGATCCGCATCAGGGGGCCCATTTCGCAGAAGCCGTGGCAGCCGCTCTTGTGGACGCCGATATGGGCGATCTCCGGGCCGATCTCCACCTGAACGTTTTCATGCTCCGCAGCCAACTCCTTCATGTGCTCATAGAGCTTGGCGGAACCGCCGGCCAGACAGCCCGTGCCGCCGCAGATCAGCACCCGGCACTTTTCCTGCTTGGTCTCAGCCTGACATTCCGCCCGGACCTGCTTGAGCTGGAACCGGTTTTCAATTCTGATCATCGTTCCGCCCCTCCTCTTCCTTGGCCCGAAGCTCCTTGAGCAGCTCCGCCGCCTTTTCCGGCGTCATTTTGGGATGAACCTGCTCGTTGACCATCATGGCCGGGGCCAGACCGCAGGCGCCCAGGCAGGACACCACTTCCACCGTGAACATCAGGTCATCGGTGGTCTGCTTGGTCTCACTGAGTCCCAGCTCCTGACGCAAGTACTGTAACACCGGCGTGGATTTGCGAACATGGCAGGCCGTTCCGTCGCAGATCTTGAGCACATACTTTCCCTTCTGTTCAAAGGAGAAGTTCTCATAGAAGCTGGCCACGCTGTAAGCCTTGGTCTCTGTAATGCCGATCTTTTTGGCCACATAGTCCAAAAGATCCGGCGGGAGATACCGGTAGGTCGCCTGGATATCCTGAATAATGGGAATCAGGGATTTTTCCTCCAGAGGGTACCGGCTGATAATTTCGTTGGCAGTTTCGTAATAACTCTGATCCAACATCGTCGGTTTCACACCTTTCCTTCGCTTCTTCCTGTCTTCGTCATTTTGCACCTACAAAACTACCATTATTATATGTTTTTTAGTCACTAAACTCAAGTTAAGAATCACGCAAGGAATTGATTCGGCATAATTGCCAAATTTTAGACAAGTCAGCGGCGAGAACCGCCTTCCTCTCCCGTCCTTTTGCCGAGGCTTTACAAATCAGACTTTTATCTGTTATACTATCTGTTATACGAAAGGTTATAGCCGGTCGGATCGGCCGCGTGAAAGGATCGTGAATACCATGCAGAAACTGGAAAAGCAATTTCATATTCACTGCGTCCCCGGCGACGTAGGCCGCTACTGCATCCTCCCCGGAGATCCGGGCCGGGTGCCCGCCATCGCCGCCCTGTTTGACGATGCCCATCAGGTGGCCTACAATCGGGAGTTCAACGTCTGGACCGGCACGCTGCTGGGCGAAAAGGTCACCGCCTGTTCCACCGGCATCGGCGGCCCCTCTGCCGCCATCGCCATGGAGGAGCTGCACAAGTGCGGCGCGGACACCTTTATCCGCACCGGCACCTGCGGCGGCATCGACCTGAATGTGCAGTCCGGCGACATTGTGGTGGCCACCGGCGCCATCCGCTTCGAGCACACCAGTCTGGAATACGCCCCCATCGAATTCCCCGCCGTGGCGGACTGGGAGATCACCAACGCATTGGTAGACGCTACCAAGGCGATGGGTTATCCCCTCCACATCGGCGTGGTCCAGTGCAAGGACAGCTTTTACGGCCAGCACAGCCCCGACGCCTCCCCCGTCAGCTATGAGCTGAAGGCCAAGTGGGAGAGCTGGAAGCGGCTGGGCGTCAAGGCCAGCGAGATGGAATCCGCCGCTCTGTTCGTGGAGGCCGCCGCGCTGGGCTGCCGCTGCGGAAGCTGCTTCCATGTGATCTGGAATCAGGAGCGGGAGGCCGCAGGTCTGGACCAGAAAATGAGCGAGGACACCTCCGCCTCCGTAAAGGTGGCCGTGGAGGGTCTGAAGCGGCTCATTGAGGCCGACCGGAAGGCCGGACGGTAACGGAGATACGATTGCATGAATATTAAGCAAATTCTGAACACCGCCGTAGGGGGATACAGTCTCAGCAAGATCCTCTCCGCTCTGGTGACGCTGCTGGTCTGCCTCATCGCTGTGCGGCTCATTATGAAGGTGGTCACCCGGCTGCTGAGCCGGATGCAGAAGATCAACGAGCGGCTGCAAAAGATCATTCATACCAGTATAAAAGCCCTTCTCTATGTGCTGACAGTCATCATCACAGCGGAAGCGCTGGGTGTCAACACCTCCTCCCTGACGGCGCTGTTGTCCGTCCTGACCCTGGGCATCACCCTTGCGGCAGAGGACATTCTGGGCAACGTGGCTGGGGGGCTGGTGATCCTCTCCTCCCACCCCTTCGCTCTGGGGGACTTTATCGAAGCCGGCGGCACCTCCGGTACTGTCCGCGAAATTGGTCTGAACCACACGAAGCTGGAGACCGCCAACGGTCAGATGATCCTGATGCCCAACAAGGACCTTTCCTCCTCCAAGATCATCAATTATACCGTTCTGGGCCGACGCCGGATCGTCCGGACCGTCACTGCCTCCTATGACGCGCCCACGGAAACCGTCATGACCGCTTGTATGGAGGCCGTGGAAGCCACCGCCAACATCCTGCCGGACCCGGCCCCGGCGGTGTATCTCACCAACTATGGGGCAAGCTCCATCGAATACACCATTTACTGCTGGTGCACCGTGGAGAACTACTGGCCCGCCTACCACTCCATCAATGAGAAGCTGCGGGACACCTTCGCCAAGCACAATGTTGAAATGACCTATGATCACCTCAACGTCCACATACTTGACAAATAAAATCGCAACTATCAAAAAAAGCGTTGGGAACATATTGTTCCCAACGCTTTTTTGATTCAATTCGGGTCAGTCCTGCTGCTCCATCCGTTCCTTGACGGCCTTGCCGGTAGGCGTGGCAGCCAGACCGCCCAAAGCGGTCTCCCGCATCTCCATAGGCATCCGGCGGCCTACCTCACCCATGCAGTCGATGACCTCGTCCACAGGGATCCGGCTTCCCACACCGGCCAGCGCCATATCCGCGCAGCTGACGGCGTTGACAGAGCCCACCACGTTCCGCTTCACGCAGGGGACCTCCACCAGACCCGCCACAGGGTCGCACACCAGGCCCAGCAGGTTGCCCAGCGCCATGGCAGCAGCGGCGGCGCACTGTTCAGGGCCATGGCCGCCGCGTGGCCGATCTGCTGGGGATCACCGCCCCGCAGGGAGGTCAGCGCGCCAGCCGCCATAGCGGAAGCCGTGCCGATCTCAGCCTGACAGCCGCCGGAAGCACCGGCGATACAGGCCCGGAAGCTGACCACCGCACCGATGCCGGAAGCGGTATACAGAGCCTGCAAAATCTCTTCCTCGGTGGCGCGGCCCATCTGGTACAGAGGCACCAGTACCGCAGGCAGTACACCGCAGGCGCCTGCGGTG
>ERZ773224.4240-NODE-4240-length-11291-cov-4.871396_pt1 | contig 11291 bp, 10 predicted proteins | sample MGYA00580526_ERZ773224 | MGnify/ENA primary metagenome ERZ773224 (study PRJEB29015, sample SAMEA2737743) | human gut metagenome | biome: human gut; feature: human-associated habitat; material: faeces | place: China | collected 2012 ... | reverse complement strand
AGGGTTTTGTCCTATGAGTATGAAATTCATAAAGCACTTGTAAATATAAGTTAAGCATATAGTCTAAAGAACTTTGAGGCTTTAGAATGATGCAAAATAACACAGGTGTAAACCTTACCTCGGCGAGGACGATATGGTCTGGTTTATAGGAATGTGAAATAACACAGGTGTAAACCTACAGGTATAAACCTATACCTTTAGAAAAATGTAAAATAAACTGCACTAGTAGTTTATCGGTAAAACATCAGACTTCCAATCTGAAGTGGTGGGTTCGACTCCCATCTAGTGCTTGAGGGTGTTAGGGTTTCACTCTTAAAAATATAAGAAAATCTCGATAAAAACCAAAAAACCATTATATTGGCTATAGGAAGGCTTCCTTCTAGTTATTTTAGTAGATGAAGATAAAGGTAAATAGATTAGTTTTCTTTATTTCCAATATAATACAATAGGACTTAGGCTATATTAAGACTTCCTTCTATTAATTTATTATTGACAAATTAAAACATACCGAATAGTTTTAATAGTTTCCTAAGTCTACAAAGTTAAAAAAAAGAAAAAATAAATGTTTAGGCTATGATTAAAGCTTCCTTCTAATTGAACAAAATACTGATTATAATAAATACTGATTATAATAGTGGATAGCTTTAACGGTTTCCTAAAACGGGCTATGAAAATTCTTCCTTCTATGTAAGTTATTAGATTATTGAAGAACAAGAAAACAACTAGAATTTTCGATTACCCTGAAATTATTTTCTTTAGTTTAGTTTAGTTTTGCACTAAGTGGAAAGTCCTTAGAACTTAACCAAGGCGAAAAAAACCACAGGAAAGGCTAAAGGAAATTTAAAATATAGGTGACAGAAAGTCTAAGTGTGAAAGAGATTAACTAGTTGAATGTACATAAAACTGGCTAATTGATACCTAAGACAATCTGTTACCTTTTTTAATGCGATAAAACTAGAGAATAGTATGAAAGATATTAGATTAGAGATTAAATGAAAGTAAATTAGTATAAGTTAAGAAAAACAAAATAAAAAGAAACAAGAAGATATAAAAAAGAAAGGGCTATGTGTTATGGGAATTAAAGCAGATACTATGAAAGAAAAGGCAACAAACAACCAAAGAAAGACAATATTTAAACCAGGAAGTTTAGCAGAGCCAAAGGCTCTTGAAATCTTGTTAAGAAGACGAAATAAACTTTTGTTAGGGTTAGAGAATGAAAGTGGTTGGAAAGCAGAAGCAGAAGAAAAGGATGGAGTAGCAGAAATAAAGGCAGTAATAGAAGCAAAAACACCTGAAAGTGCTGTTACTAAAGAAGAAGTTTATGCAGCAACTCTTTTAAAGAATATTGAGAGTTTAGGTTATACATTTTCAGAAGAAGCTATTGAAATTTTAAAGAAAAAGAATGTAGACGAACTAAAGAAAATGTATTTAGAAGTAGTGTCTGTATTAAAGAAACTTGTAGGTGCAAATGTAGTTTACAAGCCTCTTTATCCAAACTTTCCAGAAGAAGTAATGGAAGCAGAAGAAGTAGAATTATATCTTAATGCAATCTTACATTACCTCTCATTAGGTACATATTATCCAGAATCAGAAAAGAAAGAGAGATTGCCTTTAGAAGAAGTAACAAATAAATTAAAGGTAATTGAAGCAGGAAATTATTTTGATTTAGTAGAGATAGGTTTAAATTTATGTAATTCAAAAACTTCTCTATCGTCTACAGATAAGGAAGACTTAGAGTGGTTACTAACAAACGCAGATGTATTCTGTATGCTACCTAAAGAAATTTTATTAAAAGAAAATGTAGCTTTGATAAGTAAAATCTTAATAACAGAAAGTAATTATTTATCAGAACAAGAACTTAATTTTCTATTAAAAAGATACATTAAGACAGCAACAGATGTCCTTAGACTTATTACAGAGATGTCAGGTGGAGATGTAAGTTTAGCTGGGACAACTAAGTATAGAAACTTTAACCGTATGGAACGCAGATTAATTATGGAGTTGCTTGAAAGTTGTGGTAAAGGTATTGAAGAAGATATGTTACGCCACAAGGGTAAGTGGATTAGAGTAGGAGAAAAGTTACACCCTGCTGAATATAAAAATTCATATCCTACAGTAAATGAAGCCTATAGAAAGTTAAGAAATTGTCCTAAAGAGATAAAAACTTACGCATCTAAGGTAGAGCAGTTACTTGCAACAAAGGAACTCGCAGCAATCAATTTATTAAAGAAGCGTCCAGGTGAACTAGCAAGAAAATTAGATTATTTATTAAGACTTTATAAGGAAAATGAATTTGAAATTGTCAATGCTTTCAGAGAAGTAGCAGTAGAAGTAGCTACACCTGTTTTATTACAGGTAAGGGAGCATTTCAAACACAGAAATCAATCAGCTGAGGTTGAAGTTGAAGTTGAAGTTGAAACTAGTGATAGCAATACTGGTAACAATAACGAAAAGGAAGATAAGGCTTCAAATGAAGTTAAAGACACTAAGTATAGGGTTTTCTTCCCTAAGGGCAGACTAGCAAATAGCTATAATGTAGAAAATAAGCTAGAAGCTATCTCAGAAAAGGCTTGTAAGTCTATAGTAAGAATTTGTGAAAACGCTTTAGTAACAAATTATAGCAAGAGAGACTGGTTAGGTAATGTTTATGTGTCAAAAGAGTTTAAGAATTATATTGTACCTTTCAGCCAGAGAAGTGCCAACAAAACTTTAAAGACTATGGTAAGAGGTTCAAGAGTACCTATTCCAGCAAGCACAAAAGTATTAAGAGGGTTTATTTGGTGGACAAATGATAAAAAGAGTAGAGTAGACTTAGACTTATCAGGTGCTATCTTTGATGAAAACTGGAATTATATGGAACATATTTCATACACAAACTTACGCTCTAAGAAATATAGAGCTTGTCACTCAGGCGATATTACAAACGGTGGAAATGTAAATGGAAAAGGTGTAAGTGAGTTCATTGATATTGATATTGACTCTGTAGTAAAGTATGGAGGAAGATATGTTGTTTATCAGGTGTACAGCTATACACAGCAGATTTTATCTGAATTACCACACGCTAGTTTCGGCTGGATGAATAGAGAAGATGTAAAGTCAGGAGAAATTTATGAGCCAAAAACAGTTGAACAGAAAATGGATTTAACCACAAATGGTTGTATCAGTATTCCAGTTATTTTTGACTGTGTAAACAGAGAAATAATTTGGGGCGATATGGGTGTATCCTTAGGTAGTTGTTATACTAGATTTGGTGGAAATAATGTAGAAAGTAATTTAGATACTGTAGCAGCCGTATGTTATAGTGTTGTAAATATGCAAAAGCCTACTTTATACGATTTAATTGCTTTAAACACAAGAGCAAGAGGATTAATGGTAGATGATAAAGAGGAAGCTGATATTATCTTTGATGTGGATGGTGATATAACACCATATGATTTAGATGTTTATATGGCTGAATACTTATAAGATTTGTATATAAACTAAGTAGAAATAGAAAATACATAAATATAACTGTACAGATATAGATAGGGAGGCTTTTTTAGTCTCCCTTTTAAATTGCCTAAAAAATAAAGGTAAGTAAGTTAGTTAGAAAACTGGGTGTATTAAGAAGTATATCGAAATAACAGGAATAGGGACAAGAAAATATAGAAGTATTAGGAATTAAGTTTATTAGAACTGCCGAACAGAGTTAAATAATCAATCAATCAATCAATCAACTAATTAATAAATAAATAAATAGGTAAAGAGAGCAGAAATTACCTGCAAGGGCATATAAAGGTATATAAGTAGTGGGACTGAAATATTAAAAAGGGAGTTAATTAAGGGTCAAAATAAGATAAGTAGTTTAGGTTTTGTATATTAAGTTTGTTATCAGTCCAATAAAACTTATTTATTTACTTACTTACTTGTATGTAGATACATAATATGCCCAACAACAAAAAAAGATTAAATGTCAAGAAATACAGAAGAAACAAGTTCAAAGCAAAACAAGGGTGTGAACAAATATGTAAAAAGCCCATTAAATTATACAGGAGGAAAGTATAAAATATTACCTCAGATAATGTCTAAGTTTCCTAGTAATATAGGAACATTTGTGGATTTTTTCGGGGGAGGGTTCAATGTAGGTGCCAATGTAATGGCTGAAAAGATTATATATAATGATATTTTAACACAGGTAGTTGAACTATTACAATATTTAAAGAACACACCTACAGAAAGTTCACTTGAATACATAGATAGCTTAATTAAGGGGTATAGCTTAACACCGCAAAATAGAGAGGGATATTTAAGTTTAAGGGAAGTGTATAATAATGAAAAAGAAAAGCACCCGTTAATGTTGTATGTATTAATTTGTTATTCATTCAACCGTCAAATAAGATTTAATAAAAATGGCGATTACAATATGCCCTTTGGATTAGAAATAAGCTCATTCAATTCGAAACTAAGGGAAAGGTTTAGTTTATTCAACGATAGATTACATAGTATTAATTGCGTGTTTATGAACGAACAATTTGATAAACTTAAACTTTTGGAGGATTTAACCGATAAAGATTTTGTTTATGCAGACCCACCGTACTTAAATTCTGTAGCTACATATAATGAATACAGAACTGGAAAAGACGGTTGGGGAGAAGAATATGAGAAAATATTATTAAGCAAGTTAGACGAGTTAGATAAGAAAGGTGTTAAATTTGCACTAAGTAATAATTTGAAGTATGAAAATAGGTTACTGGATAAATGGAAAGAAAAGTACACCGTTTATCAGCTAGGAAGCCAACACACAAGGTGTAATTATCATAAGAAAGATAGGAGTGAGGACAAGGAAGTGTTAATAGTAAACTATTGATTTTTAGGTTATTTATTTATTCACCTAGTACACAGAAAGAACATTGTAACAAAAAAACAGTACACGAGAAAATGTATATATTTATGTGTGTGTAGTAGTAGTAGTAGTAGTAGTAGGTGTATGTAGCTAGATTTAGTTTTTCTCCTATCAAATATAAGTCTCCCTGCTAAAACGGTAGGGGGACATTTTTTACTTAAGTAATGAAACAGGAGAAAGTGACAATATACAGATAGTTTTGGCTGTTAGTTTAATTTTGAATACTTTAAGCTGTTAGAAGGGAGGCGTTTATATGGAGCTAGTATACAATACAGTAACGAAAAAGTATCACTCTAAGGACTGTGTTTTCTTACATAATGGAACTGTCGATACACATAAATGTGAGATACGAAATATACAGAGAAGACAGATAGATATAAAGGATAAACACTTTAGATGTAACTGTTTAAAGGAAATGTTATTAAAGTCTACAGTACCTACCTTATGTGAAAGGTTAGGGTTGGAATATGAGTACAAGTTCGGAGATTATTATATAAAATCACAGCTGAGTTGTTGGATAATAGAGGAAGCAAGTAGTGGAGATAAGATTAATTTATATCACGGGAATTTATTTGTTTTTCGAGGACATAGAGGAAGTTATCATTTTCAAAGAAGTTTCGATAGTGTAGAAAAAGCAATAAGCTACCTGTACAAGCACGATTTAAAGAAGTTTAAGTTGTCAAAACAACATTTCAATTAACTAATTATTTTAGAATTACATTAGTGAAAAAAGGGGGAAGAAAGCTATGAAAATAATGTTTAAAGTTGATGGTGATGAACAGTATTATATTATAGAGCATACAGATAGAAGGAGCATATTTAATTTAGTAGCTATGTCTATGAATAGATATTTATGTTGTGAATACATTGAATGTTTACAGGCTGAAAACAAATTAGATAATCCTCGTGTATATGAGGTTTATGGAGCAAAAAAGAAAGTGCCACATAAATATACTTATAAAATTAGTTATCTAGGAATACCCACACCCTATTGTAGAATTGTAGACGATGAGGTAACAGTTGCGTATCATACAAATAAACTCATAAAGATGCTACAAACAGATGTAGAATTATTAACTGAAAAATCTATGGTTAAGCATAAAACTATGAAATATAATATTCCAAGGGATTATATTTTTTCAAAAACCAATGTAAAGTCTAACGCAGACAATAAACAATATAGCCAGTTTGTAAGTAAATATAAGCAAGAACTAAATGAAATAAAAGTTCTTGCTAAACTATTAAATGAAGATATATCAGTTTTGTGTGATGGGGAGCTAATTAATTTATGGTTTAAAGTTTTTAAAAATGGGAAAGGAAGTTCAATGGAACTTTATTCTGTAAAAGAGAAAGCCGATATTCTAAAACAAAAAGGCTGGGATATTTTTGGGGATTATAGAAAAGAAAGAGCTTATTTTGAGGGATTTGCATTTCAAATTACAAAGTGGAAAGCTGCTTTAGGTTGCTCCCAAGAAACACTTGCAGAAGTTTTAAGTGTTTCTAAAACGACAATCTCAAGATGGATAAATGGAAGCAGAGTACCTAAAAAAGAAGTACAAGATAATGTACTTGCTAAGTTAAAAGAAGTTTATCTGAGATGTATTGCAGGAAGAAATATGTAATAAAAAGAAAGCAGGAAGATAAATAGAGGTGAGTAAATAGTCAAATTGGAAAGGATAGAGACTAAAAGAGAAAAAGACTATATACTGTATAAAGGCGATTGTAGAGTAATATTAAAAACATTAGAAGATGTTAGTATAGATGTTGTTTTAGCAGATATTCCTTATGGGATAGATTATGCTAGTTGGGATGTTCTACATAGCAATAAAAATAGTGCTTTAGGTGGAAGTAGCCTAAATCAAGCAACAAAGACGAGTTTTAAAAGGCGAGGTAAACCTTTGAATGGTTGGTCTAAAGCCGACAAGGAAATTCCGTATGAATATGAGAGTTGGTGTAATAGTTGGGCAAGGGAATTGTATAGAATAACTAAGCCAGCAAGTCCAATTCTTATATTTAGCAGTAGGCGTATGCAACACAGGGTATGCACAGCATTAGAAGATAGTGGGTTTATAATAAAAGATATTTTGATTTGGCAGAAAGATAGATGTAATGCGAAAGCACAGAAGCTAGAAAATGTATTGGAAAAAAGAATAAGAAAAAAGGATAATGAGAAAGAATTAGAAATATGCAAGGAACTATACAGGAATTATAGGTTAGGGAATTTAGCTCCGTATTATGAGCCTATAATCTATGCGATTAAACCGTATAGAGGAACTCTAACAGACTGTGTTCTTAATACAGGTTTAGGAGGGTTTAATTGTCCAATAAACAGTTCAAATAAAATACCGTCTAACATACTTTCGTATGCAAGAAAAGGTAAAAACACCTATCACGAAACAGAGAAACCAGTAGAGCTTATAGAATATTTACTGCAATTATTTTCAATGGACGGACATACAATTTTAGATTTCACAATGGGTTCAGGAACAACAGGTGTAGGGTGTATGCGTACAAATAGGAAGTTTATAGGGATAGAGTTAGATAGTAAGTATTATAATACAGCTGTATCAAGGCTACAGCAAGAAACTCACAAGCTAAAAAAGGAATAGACAAATAAAAGTTGAAACTGAATTAGGAATATGATAAAATGACAAGCGAAAAAAATTGGATTAGAGCCAAAAAGAAAAAGGAAATAATAAATAAACAAACAAATAAATAAACAGATAAATAAATAAGGTAGGTAGGAAGTATATTATAAGTTAGCTGTTTATTTGTAAGGAAAGGTTGGTGAGGTTAGGGTGCAACTAAATGAAAAGGGACAAGGTCAGGAACAGTTAAAAGTCAATGTAAAAGGAATAACAGGGATAACAGCAAGTACAAGTAAAGGAAACCAAATAAAGTGGCGAAAAGGAAACTTGTGGATAAAGGCTGATATGCAAGGATATGAAGGACTAGCAGAAGAATTTGCATCATTGGTATTAGATTGCACCCAAATACCTCATGTAAGATATAAAACTTGTTTGATAGAAACTTCACAAGGAAAGTATAGAGGCTGTTGTAGTCAGACAATGTATGAGAAAGGCGATAGTTTTTATTCTATTTCAAGGTTATATGAGACTTATGGCTTAGTTTTAGAAAGAAGTCGAAGAACACAACCATCTATAGAAATTATAGAAAATGTGATAGAGTTTGTTAAAACACATTATATGTTGGATATAACTGATTATTTAATAAATACACTATACTTTGACAAACTAGTAGCAAATGAAGATAGACACATAAATAATCTGGGTGTAATAAGAAAAGCAACTGGTAACTATGCAATAGCCCCTATATTCGACAATGGGCTTAGTTTTCTTGCTAGAGAAGAAGTTTGGGGAAAGTACGATGATTTTGTCTATGCTCTAAATAGAGTAAGATATATGCCTTTTGGTAACAAGCAAGTTCGTGCATTGAGAAAAAAGTACCCAAATAAGAAGCTAATTATAAATAAAACTAAGGTATACAGACTACTAAATAATTATACAAATGACTTATATCCAAGGTATCAGGTACAGAGATGTAAGGATATACTTAGATGGCAGTTGGAATGTAGCGAAAACTGGGATAACCATTTCAATTCTAATAACAGTAACAGTAATAGAGATAACGATAATAAAGAAAGTGGTGGATTGTATTGGAAGTTAATTTAGAGTTCGATTATATGTGGAAAGAGAAGTCTGTAGCACATATAATAGTTTATTCAGACGGAACAATCACTTGTGATAGGTATACAACAGACCCTATGGATAATCCTCTCCCTTTTGGTTTAAATGCAGAAAGTTTACACCATCTATTAGAAAGTAGGTGTTTTCCTAGAACTCGTGCAAATGCAAAAGATTTATTAAAAGCACTAGGATTGACACACTATACACCTTTAGGAATAGTAAAGAAAACTAGAGGATTGCAGAATGATGATTTCTACTGGCTGAGGTTTAAGGGAGACAATGCAAAATGGGACGATATTAAACTTAGGGATTGATTTAGAAGAAAAATATAAACTATACAGCAAATATGGAGTTTATTTAGTTAGCTAGTTGACAATTAAAATAAAATTTTTAGATGAAAGAGTCTTTAGTAGGCTTTTTTTAATTTTGTGTATTTTATGTGTTTTTTGGTTCAAATTTCAATGAAATATAGAAAATAGTATAATTCTACATAGAAAATAAAACATTCAAAAATGGGAGGGAATATAATGAAATATTTTAAATATAGAAATGGTAGGGGATTATTTATATAAAGAGATAATAAAATAAAGGATAGGAATATAATTATAAGGGAGTTACAATGGATTTTTATTGTATGGTTTAGTATTAATATTTATTATTGTTGAGTGTAAGGGGGGGACATATGTAACTTAAGTATTGTAATATAAAAAAGCAAAATCTAACCCACTTAATAATTAATTTGTTTTTGGCTTGATAGATTAAATTGCTAGTTTATACGATAAATGTACCGATGCGTTAGTCGGGAAGTTAAGCCTAATGGGAGTACAAAAACTTGTAAGTAGAGATGGTTTGAGACACCACTCAAAAGCATACTCATTAAATAGGAATGTAACCTAAAAGTTTATTTAGCTAAAAGTTAGATAAGTAAGCAAGTAAGCAAATAAGTTTTTTATAAGTTTGCAGTAACGGATTTATTATGAAAAGAAAAAGAAGAAACTTTAGTAACGGAGAAGAAAAAAATGATTAAAAAAGAAGAAAGAAAATTAGTTGGATTGGTAAGACATTTTAAGTACGAGACTTTAACAGACAAAGAAAAGAAGCAGAATAAATATGTGTATCAGGTTTTAGCTGAAGCAACTCATACAGAAACAAAAGAGCAAGTTGTAGTTTATCAGGCAATGTATGGGGATTTTCAAGTGTATGTTAGACCTAAGGATATGTTTTATAGTGAAGTGGATAGACAAAAATATCCGAATATAAGACAGAAGTATAGATTTGAAAATTACCTTAGTGGAACAGAAGAATAAAATGAAAGGATTATAAATTAAAAATGAGATTTGAAGATTGGGATGTATGGGGGCTTAAACAAGCCTTAAAAGGAATGAGAAACCCAATGAACAGTTGGGAAAAGATAGATAGTGGAAAAGATAGAGATGGTAAATTTGTTATAGGTAATAATGACTTAGCTTTAGCTCAAAGACTAATAAAATCAGGCTCTGAACATAGAAAGTTTATGCGACAAATAATGTTAGTTGTAGATATAACAGCACCTATTTATTGGTGGAAAGAGTTCGATACATACAAGGTAGGAACAGTAGCAAACTCAACAAGTACAATGCACAAGTTGGCTAATACACCAATTACATTAGATTGCTTTGAATTAGATGACTATTGTAAAGACATAGAATTTAATGGTAAGGATAATAGTAATAAAGGAACTAATGTCATTTGTGTTAAAGATAATGTAGAAAGTTTAATTGCATTTTTAGAACAGTTAAGATTAAAGTACCTAGAGACAAAAGATATTAGATATTGGAAAGAATTAATTCGATGGTTACCAGAGTCGTGGTTACAGAAAAGGACAGTAACAATGAACTTTGAGAACTTATTAAATATGTATAACCAAAGAAAGAGCCATAAATTAAGTGAATGGCATACATTTTGTAACTGGATTAAGGATAGTGTGCCTTATGCAAAAGAGTTAATTTGTTTTCAAACAAAAGATAAATGTAAAGAACAGGTAAAATAAGACAACGAGGGGTATTTAGCAGTATGCAGTATAGAATAAAGAGTATTAAACATACAGGTACAAAGGGTTTACGAGGGACAGAACGGTTAGACGGAAGATACCCATTGAGAATAGGGCGTATAGTAAATCTAAATTTGGAGTATATACAATTAGGTGCAGTAATGGTACTACCCTATGTAAAAAACGCAGATGGAACAGACTATAGTAAGTATCATCTAAGGACAAGTTGTGTAAAAAGGGTAGAAGAAAGTGAAGATAAAAAGATTGTCAAGATAGAAACAATCAATAGTTTATTTGAACTTGAGAAAGTTTAATTAAGAGTAGTAGGTTATAGGGACGATGAACCAAGAAGCCCAACGAGCTTTAGCTCGTGGGTAGTTCACTATAAAGCTAAAATTGTTGAGAGAGTGCCTTGAATTAAATAGGCACTTTTTTTATTTATATACCACTTTGCACAGTAAAATAAGGGGGGCATATGTTTATTGTAGACTAGAAACAATATAGTATAAAAGACATTTTCGTTTTAATTCTAGTTGGAGGTTTGTTTTAGATGAATGTATTTTTAAATTTTGAAAAGTTAAGAGAAACTGACATACCAAAGGACAAAAGGTATATTCTGCTACGAAGTTTACAGGGAGATGAATTAAAGAATAAAGATTTAATTGCAAGAAAT
>ERZ773224.4239-NODE-4239-length-11292-cov-23.180920_pt1 | contig 11292 bp, 8 predicted proteins | sample MGYA00580526_ERZ773224 | MGnify/ENA primary metagenome ERZ773224 (study PRJEB29015, sample SAMEA2737743) | human gut metagenome | biome: human gut; feature: human-associated habitat; material: faeces | place: China | collected 2012 ... | reverse complement strand
ATGTCGCGAGAGAAAATGATTTTATTTCTTTGCCGCCTGCGGGCGGCAAACTCTGTGAGACTTTTTTGATACGCTGCAAGGCACCCTCCGCAAAGAGGGAGCCTTGTTTTTTGGGGGGATAATGTGCCGCGCTTCAGGGGCGCCAGCCCATAGATTTGCTGATCTCCCCGGCGGTGTGCAGCAGCTTGGGGGCAAATCTCTCAATGGTGGCATCGGTCATCCGGACCGACAGGCCGGAAATACTCATGGCACCTACGGGCATGCCGTTCCAGTTGAAAATAGGAGCCGCAACACACCGGACGCCCAGGTCGTGCTCCTCGTCATCAATGGCATAGCCGCGCTGACGAATGAGAGCCAGATCCGCCTGCAGATCCTCCCAGATGGCGATGGTCTTGGGGGTGAAGCGGACGACCTGGGTCTGTTCCCAAATGGTGCGCACCTCCTTCTCGGGTAGGTAGGCCATGATGCTTTTTCCCACGCCGGTGCAGTACATGGGGTTGTGCAGGCCCACGGAGGAGGTGATATTGATGGGGCGGGAAAAGGGCTCAAACTTGTACAGGTAGACCACCTCGTTCCCGTCTCGCTCCACCAGGTGGATCACCTCCTTGACCTCGTTGGACAAGACCTCCAAAATGGGCTTTGACGCGGTGAACAGGTCCAGAACGGAGGATACCCGGCGGGAGATCTCATACAGCCGCAGAGTCAGGCGGTATTTCCCGCTCTCCGGGTCCTTGCGCGCATAGCCTCGACCCACCAGCGATGCCAGCAGCCGGTGGGCGGTGCTGGCGTGGAGAGAGGTGGCCGCCGCTAGCTCCGACAGGGCAAGGCCCTGGGGTGCGGCGGACAGCGCCTCCAAAATGTCCAATACACGATCAATGGATTGGACGGAATTGTTGTTGTCTTTCATGGGCAATCCTTTCCACATTATGAAAATACATACATATCATACCCCTTTTTTTGGCGTTTTGCAACATGAATCCCATAGATTTTTTGGCAAAATTGCGGGATTGACATTTTCTTATCATGCGATAATAATATAAACAAGATTTCACAGTGCGATAATGAATTTTGCATTGTGAAATTAAAGATGAGTGAGAAAAAATAACACAAAGAGGAGGACCTGTTATGAGTGAAGCAAAAGCTAAGAAGAAAAAGCTTAGCATCCCCGTAAAGCTGGCCATTGCCCTGGTGCTTGGCGTGGTCGCCGGCCTGATCTTTAAGGAGAAGGCCTCGTATGTTGCCTTTATCGGCACACTGTTTATCCGCCTGCTGAAAATGTGCGTATATCCCCTGGTGCTGTTCAGCATCATCGCCGGTATCGCCAACGTGGCTGACATTGTCAAGCTAAAGAAAATCGGCGGCCAGTTCCTGCTGTATACCTTCCTCAGCTCCGCCATCGCCGGTGTGCTGGGCTGCCTGGCCATCACCATCAGCGGCGCAGGCAAGGGCCTGGTCCTGCAGGAGACTGTGGACGAAAGCGTCCAGCAGGTCAACATGGTCGAGAGTGTTGTGGAGTGGGTCCCCGATAACGTATTTGCCGCTCTCTCCAACGGCACCCTGGTCCAGATCATCGTTTTCGCTATCTTCTTCGGTATCATGATCACCCAGATGCGCAAGAACAGCAACGCTGTGGATCTGGTGGCCATGGTGGTGGAAGGCTGCAACATCATTATGCAGAGAATGGTCGAGGTCATCATGACGGTGGCTCCCTACGGCGTGTTCTGCCTGATCGCCAACCTGGTGGGTACCACCGGCGTTCAGAACCTGAAGGAAATCTTCAGCCTGGTGCTGACCATGTGGGGCGGCTCCCTGGTGCACATGCTGGTGTTCCTGCCCCTGCTGCTCCGCTTCTTTGGCCGCGTCAACCCCATCAAGTTCTTCAAGAACATTGTTTCCGTCATCCTCATGGCTTTCTCCACCCAGTCCAGCGCAGCTACCCTGCCTGTGACTATGGAGGTCTCCAAGGAAAAGAACGGCGTGCCTGACGACGTGGTGAACCTGTGCGCCGCTCCCGCCGCTACCATCAATATGGACGGCGCTGCCATTGAGTACACCGTTTACACCCTCTTCGCGGCACACGCCTTCGGCGTCCACTTCAGCGTGTGGCAGATCATCTTCATGGTCGTCATGTGCGTGGTCTGCTCCGCCGGTGCAGCCGGCGTTCCCGGCGGCGGCATCGTGATGTGCTCCATCTGCCTGGCTACCATGGGTCTGCCCAATGAGGAAGTCACCGCGATGGTGGCCGGCGTCTATGTCCTGCTGGATGTGGCCTCCACTACTCTGAACGTCACCGGCGACTGCTGCGGCATGGTGTGCATTGCCAACCGCCTGGGCATCCTGGACAAGGAAAGATTCAACGCCTGATACTTACCCCCTCACAATAGAAGCGACACCACACGCTGCCGCACCGGAATCTGCATGAGGCATTGCTGCCATGCGGCGTGACCGGGTGACCAAGGCTCCGTGTGGTGTCGCGCCTGTCTCTCAACAACTCCCCCGGTAAAACCGAAATAGAAAGGATAGAGATCGCTATGTCATTCATTTCCAATAAGAGTCAGAAAACGCCCCATTCCGTTATCCGCGAGATGTTCGCCCTGCAGACGGGGCTGGATAATGTCATCAGCTTCGCCCTGGGCGAGCCGGATTTCACCGCCCCTCAGCACGTCATCGACGCGACGGTGGCTTCCCTGCAGCGGGGCGAGACGCACTATACCCCCAACGCGGGCATCCCGGCTCTGCGGCAGGCGGTGTCTGATCTTTACAAGAGACGTGGCCTGGACTATAAGCCCAGCGAGGTCCTTATCGGCGCCGGCGCCATCAGCATGCTGAACCTGGCCTGCACCGCCATGCTGGATATCGGCGACGAGGTTCTGGTGCCGGATCCGGGCTGGGCCAACTATGTGGGCCTGATGATGCAGGTGGGCGCGGTGCCTGTGCCTATCCGCCTGAAGGAGGAAAACGGCTTCATGTACGATGTGGCTGACCTGCAGGCGGCCCTTACGCCCAAGACCAAGATGATCCTGCTGAACTCCCCGTCCAACCCCACTGGCGGCGTGGCCAGCGCCGACAACCTGCGCCAGATCGCAGACTTTGCCAAGGCAAACGACCTGTATATCCTCACCGATGAGATCTACCGTGAGCTGCTGTGGGACGATGAGCCCTACACCAGCATCGCCGGCTTCCCCGGCATGAAGGAGCGCACCGTGGTGGTGGACGGCTTCTCCAAGACCTACGCCATGACCGGCATGCGCCTGGCCTGGGCGGTGGCGCCGGAGGAGGTCATCGTGGTGATGACCAAGCTGCTGGAGAACGTGCTGTCCTCCGTGAACGAGGGCATGCAGTGGGGCGGCGTGGCTGCGCTGAACGGCAGCCAGGAGTGCGTGGAGGAGATGAAGCGCCAGTATCGCCGCCGCCGTGAGATCATTGTGGAGGGCCTCAACGATATGAAGGGTGTCAGCTGCCTGATGCCCAAGGGCGCATTTTACGCCTTCCCCAACATCTCCAAGCTGGGCATCCCCTCCCGGGAGTTTGCCATGCGGCTGCTGAAGGAGAAGCATGTGGTGGTGGTGCCCGGCACCGGCTTCGGCGAGGGCGGCGAGGGCTTCGTCCGCCTGGCCTATGCCACCAGCGAGGACAATATCCGCGAGGGCCTGCGGCGCATGAAGGAATTCGTCGAGAGCCTGTAACAGAAAGGAAAACGTCATGAGCAAGAAAAACTATGTGGTCATGGACGGCAACACCGCCGCTGCCCATTGCGCCTATGCCTTTACCGAGGTGGCGGCCATTTACCCCATCACGCCGTCGTCCCCCATGGCGGAGAAGGTGGACGAGTGGTCCGCCAAGGGGAAGAAAAACCTCTTTGGCACCCCGGTGGATGTGATCCAGATGCAGTCCGAGGCCGGAGCCGCCGGCACCTGCCACGGCTCCCTTCAGGCCGGCGCCCTGACCACTACCTTTACCTCCTCCCAGGGCCTGATGCTGATGATCCCGGCGATGTACGCCATGGGCGGCCAATTCCTGCCCAGCGTCATGCACATCGCCTCCCGAGTGGTCACCAGCAACCACCACTCCATCTTCGGCGATCATACGGACTTCATGACCTGCCGCACCACAGGCTATGCCATGCTCATGTCCGCCTCCCCTCAGGAGGCTATGGATCTGGCGGCCGTGGCGCATCTGAGCGCCATCGGCGCCAAGTACGCCTTTATGCACTGCTTTGACGGCTTCCGTACCAGCCACGAAATGCAGCGCATCGAGGCTCTGGACTATGAGGACCTGCGGGGCCTGGTGGACTATGACGCCCTGAAGGCCTTCCGTCGGCAATCCCTGAATCCGGAGCATCCCACCAACCGCGGCAACAACGTCAACCCCGATGTGTACTTCCAGTGCAAGGAGGGCGCCAACGTCAAGGCAGCCACGGTGCCCGGCACCGTCCGGCATTATATGGACGAGATTAATAAGCTCACCGGCCGGGACTATAAGCTCTTTAACTACTACGGCGCCCCCGATGCCGAGGAGGTGGTGGTGGCCATGTGCTCCGTCACCGAGGCTCTGCGGGAAACCGTGGACTATCTCAACGCCCAGGGTCGCAAGGTGGGCATGGTGCAGATCCACCTGTACCGCCCCTTCTCCGTGCCGGATTTCTCTGCCGCCATCCCCGCCACCTGCAAGCGCATCGCTGTGCTGGACCGCAGCAAGGAGACCGGCTCCGTAGGCGAGCCCGTGTACCTGGATGTGGTCACGGCGCTGAACCAGGCGGGTCGGGGCGACATCCGCGTGGTGGGTGGCCGCTATGGTCTCAGCAGCAAGGACACCACCCCCGGTCAGCTCATTGCTGTGTACGATAACCTGCGCCAAGAGATCCCTAAGAACAGCTTTACCATCGGCATTTGCGACGATGTGACCCACACCTCCCTGGACTATGAGAATGTGGAGTTCCCCCATCCCGGCGAAATTTCCTGCAAAATCTGGGGTCTGGGCGGCGACGGCACCGTGGGCGCCAACAAGAACGCCATTTCTACCATCGGATTGGTGGCCAACAAGTATGCCCAGGCGTACTTTTCCTATGACTCCATGAAGTCCGGCGGCCTGACCCAGAGCCACCTGCGCTTCGGTGATGCGCCCATCCGCAGCACGTACCTGGTGTCCTCCGCGGATTTCGTGGCCTGCCACGCCCCCACCTATGTGAAGAAGTATGACCTTACCGAGGATCTGAAGGACGGCGGCACCTTCCTGCTCAACTGCCCCTGGCCCGTAGAGGAGCTGGAGAGCCAGCTGCCTGCCAAGATGAAGCGTGACCTGGCCCGCAAGCATGCCCGGTTCTACATCATCGATGCTGCCAAGCTGGCCGGTGAGATCGGCCTGGGCAAGCATACCAATAACATCCTCCAGGGCGCGTTCTTCGCGCTGACCAAGGTCATCCCCATGGATGTGGCCGTGGAGGATATGAAGAAGAACAACTACGCCACCTACTTCAAGAAGGCCGGACAGAAGATCGTGGATCTGAATGACAAGGCCGTGGATGTGGGCGTGCATGCCGCCGTAAAGGTGGACGTCCCCGCATCCTGGGCCGATGCCCAGGACGCTCCCGCCCCCCAGGTGGAGGCCACGCCCTTCGTCAAGGAGATCGTCATGCCTATGGATCGCCAGCAGGGCGACAAGCTGCCGGTGTCTGTGTTCCAGAAGCACGGCGTGCTGGACGGCACATGGGAAAACGGCACCTCCGCCTATTCCAAGCGCGGCGTAGCCACCTCCGTGCCCAAGTGGGATGCGGTGGCGTGCATCCAGTGCAACCGCTGCGCCATGAGCTGCCCCCATGCGGCCATCCGCCCGGTGCTGCTGACGGAGGAGGAGAAGGCATCCGTCCCCGCTGAGTTTGTCACCGCCCCGGCCAAGGGCCTGGGCAAGGACGCCCCCGCTTACCGGTTCCGCATGCAGGTGTCCCCCTATGACTGCCTGGGCTGCGGCGTCTGCCTGACGGTGTGCCCCGCCAAGGAAAAGGGCGCGCTGACCATGGCACCCTTCGAGGAAATGAAGTGCGAACAGCCCCTGTTCGACCAGGTGGCCATGAACGAAAAGTATCTGAAAAAGGACGCCATCAGTGACAAGAGCGTCAAAAATGCCCAGTTCGCCAAGCCATACTACCAGTTCTCCTCTGCCTGCGCCGGCTGCGCGGAGACCACTTACATCAAGCTCCTCAGCCAGCTCTTCGGCGACCACATGTATGTGGGCAACGCCGCCGGCTGCTCCTCCGCCATCAGCGGCGGCGCTCCCATCCTGCCTTATTGCAAGGACTGCCAGGGCCACGGCCCCGCCTGGGAGCACTCCCTGTTTGAGGACAACGCCGAGTTTGCCTACGGCTTCTTCCACGCGCAGGATTCCATCCGCAAGGAGCTGCTGCTCCGGCTGGAGAAGCTGCAGGCTGAGGGGGGTGCACCCGAGGCCATCGGCGCATACCTGAATGGCTGGAACGACCAGGAAAAGTCCCGGGCCGTGACGGATGCCTTGATTGCTGCGCTGCAGGGCGTGGCCGGCGAGGACGCCGCGTACATCCTGGAGAATAAGGAGTACCTGGCCAAGAAGTCCATCTGGGCCGTGGGCGGCGACGGCTGGGCCTACGACATCGGCTTCGGCGGCATCGACCATGTGATGGCCCAAAACCGGAATGTGAATCTGCTGGTGCTGGACACCGAGGTGTATTCCAATACCGGCGGACAATCCTCTAAGGCCACCCCCATCAGCGCCACGGCGAAGTTCTCCGCCGGAGGCAAGCAGGTAGCCAAGAAGGATCTGGGCGGCATTTTGATGCAGTACGGCTATGTATATGTGGCCCAGGTGGCCATGGGTGCCGACCAGGCCCAGACGCTGAAGGCCCTGCGGGAGGCCGAGGCCTACGACGGCCCCTCCATCGTCATCTGCTACTGCCCCTGCCTGGAGCAGCACATCAAGGCCGGCATGGGGAACTCCCAGCTGGAGATGAAGAAGGCTGTGGAGTGCGGCTACTGGCATCTGTATCGCTACGATCCCCGCCGCATCGCGGAGGGAAAGAATCCCTTCCAGCTGGACTCTCCGGAGCCCGACAGCGAAAAGCTCATGGACTTCCTCATGGGCGAAAACCGCTTCGCCGCGCTGAAGAACAACTTCCCGGAGAGAGCGGACGCACTCTATGCCAAAGAAATCGCCGATGTAAAGGCGCGATACGCCAAGTATAAGAGGATGGCGGAGGAAAACTGAAGCCTGCTTCCGTATACTGAGCGATCACAGCGGGGGAATCGCTCCAACCAAGCGATTCCCCCTTTTTTCAAACCACTTGATAATTGCCGCAAGGAGACGACTCTCATGTATCAGACTATCCGTTATGAAAAGCAAGATCAAATCGCCCTCGTGACCATTGACCGGCCCGAGGCCCTGAACGCCCTGAACAGCGCCGTTATCACAGAGCTGGAGCAGGTGGTGGCGGACCTGGAGGCAGACCGTGAGATCCGAGCCATGATCCTCACCGGCCAGGGCCGCTCCTTTGTCGCCGGCGCCGACATCGGCGAGCAGTACCCTCTGGACCTGAGCAGCGGCCGCCGCTGGGGCCGGCGAGGCAGCTCACTGCTACGCCGCATGGAAAGGCTGGAATTTCCTACCATTGCCGCGGTAAACGGCTTCGCCCTGGGCGGCGGCTGCGAGCTGGCAATGAGCTGCGATATTATTTTAGCATCCGAAAAGGCCAAGTTTGGTCAGCCGGAGGTGGGCCTGGGCATTACCCCCGGCTTTTCCGGCACCCAGCGTCTGCCCCGCCGGGTGGGCATTGCCAAGGCCAAGGAGCTGATCTTCTCCGGCAGAATGATAAGAGCTGACGAGGCCAGGGAGATCGGCCTTGTCAACGCCGTTTATGCTCCGGAAGAGCTGCTGCCCGGCGCACTGGAAATGGCAAGGTCTTTCGTAAAAAATGCGCCCATTGCCGTGAAGTACGCCAAGGCCTGCATCGACCGGGGCATGCAGATGGATATGGACGACGCCATCGCCGTAGAGAACGAGCTGTTTGCCATGTGCTTTGCCACCCATGACCAAAAAGAGGGCATGGGCGCGTTTCTGGAAAAGCGCCCTGCACAGTTCACAAATACCTGATAAGGAGAATAACGCCATGATGACCGCGAAAGAATACATCGACTCCCTGCGTAAGCTGAACACCTGGGTGTACATGTTCGGCGAGAAGATCGACAACTGGGTGGATCACCCTATGATCCGTCCCTCCATCAACTGCGTGGCCATGACCTACGCACTGGCCCAGGATCCCCAGTATGAGGAGCTGATGACCGCCACCTCCAGCCTGACCGGCCACAAGATCAACCGCTTTACCCACCTCCACCAATCCGCAGACGATCTGGTGAAGAAGGTGAAGATGCAGCGGCTGCTGGGCCAAAAAACCGCCAGCTGCTTCCAGCGCTGCGTGGGCATGGACGCCTTCAACGCCGTATACTCCACCACCTATGAGATCGACGAGAAGTGCGGCACAAGCTATCACGAGAACTTCAAGAAATTCCTTGTTTACGTGCAGGACAACGATCTGACGGTGGACGGCGCCATGACCGACCCCAAGGGCGACCGCTCCAAGGCGCCCCACGAGCAGACCGACCCGGATATGTACGTCCACGTGGTGGAACGCCGCGACGACGGCATTGTGGTCTGCGGCGCGAAATGCCACCAGACCGGCTCCGTTAACTCCCACTGGCACATCTTCATGCCCACCATCGCCATGGGCGAGGCGGACAGGGACTACGCCGTGTCCTTCGCCTGTCCCACCGATGCCGAGGGGCTGTACATGATCTATGGCCGCCAATCCTGCGACACCCGCAAGATGGAGGACGGCTGCATCGATGTGGGTAACGCCAAATTCGGCGGACAGGAGGCACTGGTGGTTCTCGACCACGTGTTTATCCCCAATGAGTACATCTTCCTCAACGGTGAGTACGAGTTCGCCGGCATGATGGTGGAGCGTTTCGCCGGCTACCACCGCCAGAGCTATGGCGGCTGCAAGGTAGGCGTGGGCGACGTGGTCATCGGCGCGGCGGCACTGGCTGCCGAGTACAACGGCGTGGAGAAGGCCAGCCATATCAAGGACAAGCTCATTGAGATGACCCATCTCAACGAGACGCTTTATTCCTGCGGCATTGCCTGCTCCTGCGAGGGCTGCCCCACCAAGGCGGGGAACTATCAGATCGACCTGCTGCTGGCCAACGTCTGCAAGCAGAACGTCACCCGCTTCCCCTACGAGATCGTGCGGCTGGCGGAGGACATTGCCGGCGGGCTGATGGTCACTATGCCCAGCGAGAAGGATTTCCTGTCCGACACCGTGGTGGGCCGCGAGGGCGAGACCATCGGCGAGATCTGCAACAAGTATTTCGCCGCCCACGAGGGAGTCAGCACCGAGGATCGCCAACGGATCATGCGCTTTTTGGAGAATATGTGCCTGGGCGCGGCAGCTGTGGGCTACCGCACGGAGTCCATGCACGGGGCCGGCTCGCCCCAGGCCCAGCGGGTGATGATCGCCCGCCAGGGGAACATCCAGGGCAAGAAGAAGCTGGCCAAGAACATCGCCGGGATTAAGGAGTAAAAGAATGGAAAAGAAGCAAGCATGGCTCCGGCTGGTGCAGGAGAAATCAGCCCACTATCTGAACCTGGGTGACGGCGGCTTTGACGAGCGGATGCGGGCCCACCTGGTGGATTGCGACTACGAAGACCAAACCGTCACCTATGCCTTCCCTACCCAAGATTGGCAGATTAACGAAAAGGGCGGCATCCATGGCGGCGCTATCGCCGGAATGTTTGACGCGGCCTTCGGTGTAGTAGCCAACCTTACCGCCGGGGAAAACGAGGCTACCACCGTGGATATGTCGGTGTCCTTCCTCCGGGGCGTGGAGTACGGCATGGAGCTTTATCTGAAGGTGTATATCGTTAAGGCAGGCCGCAGCCTCATCCGCCAGCGGGCGGAGCTGACGGACGCCGCCACCGGCAAGCTTTTAGCCACTGCCAGCGGTAGCTGGATGCCCCTGTGAGCCGGGCCAACCTTGTATATATTAAATAGGAGAAATAACTATGGATTTCAATTTGAGCCGTGAACATCAGATGATCCGCAAGATGATGGCGGAGTTTACCGAAAAGGAAGTCAAGCCCATTGCGGCGGAGACCGACCGCACCTGTGAATACCCCCGGGAGAACATAGAGAAGCTGTTTAACCTGGGCGTTATGGGTATGTGCGTGCCCAAGGAGTACGGCGGTGCCGGGGCCGATCCCTTGGCCAGCGCCATCTGCATCGAGGAGCTCAGTAAGCAGTGTGCCTCCACCGGTGACATCGTGGCTACCCACAACGGCCTGTGCTGCGACCCCATTATGAACTACGGCACCGCCGAGCAAAAGGCCAAGTATCTGCCCATGCTGACTAAGGGCCACCATGTGGGCGCCTTCGCCCTGACAGAGCCAAATGCCGGCTCTGACGCTTCTAAGGGTCAGACCGAGGCCAAGCTGGAGAGTGACCATTATGTGATGAACGGCAGCAAGATCTTCATCACCAACGGCTATGTGGCCGATGTGTTTGTGGTGTTTGCCATGACCGACAAGAGCAAGGGCACCAAGGGCATCTCCGCCTTCATCGTGGAGAGCGGCTTCCCGGGCTTCTCCGTGGGCAAGCATGAGGAAAAGCTGGGCCTTCACGGCTCGCCTACCGCGGAGATCGTGTTCCAGGATTGCATCATCCCCAAGGAGAATCTCCTGGGCGTAGAGGGCAAGGGCTTTTCCATCGCCATGGCCACGCTGGACGGCGGCCGCATCGGCATCGCGGCCCAGGGCCTGGGTATTGCCGAGGGCGCTCTGCAGGAGGCAATCAACTACACCAAGGGCCGCGTCCAGTTCGGCAAGCCCATTTCTAAGTTCCAAAACACTCAGTTCACCCTGGCCGACCTGGAGCTGGGCTGCGAGGCGGGTCGCCTGCTGACCTATCAGGCCGCTATCGCCAAGGGCGAGGGGAAGCGCTATACCAAGCAGGCCGCTATGGCGAAGCTCTTCACCTCCGAGCATGCCATGAAGACCACCACCAAGGTGGTGCAGATGTTCGGCGGCTATGGCTACACCAAGGATTACCCGGTGGAGCGCATGATGCGGGATGCAAAGATTACGGAAATTTACGAAGGCACCAGCGAGGTCCAGCGCATCGTTATCTCCGCCAATATGGGCCTGTAAGAGGAGGAAAAACCATGAAAATTCTTGTAACAGTAAAGCAGGTTCCCGATACCTCCGGTAAGGTGGCAG
>ERZ773224.4233-NODE-4233-length-11305-cov-3.568356_pt1 | contig 11305 bp, 9 predicted proteins | sample MGYA00580526_ERZ773224 | MGnify/ENA primary metagenome ERZ773224 (study PRJEB29015, sample SAMEA2737743) | human gut metagenome | biome: human gut; feature: human-associated habitat; material: faeces | place: China | collected 2012 ... | reverse complement strand
CCGAGAGTTGCGATTGAATTTAAGTCGTCTTTTTTTGAAATTTTGCTTGTAGCATGAGAAATAAATACCTTTCTCACATCATCTCTTTCAATTCCGCAGCCGTCATCTGTAATTCTTATATACGTTGAACCGCCGTTTTTAATTTCAATAGTGATATTTTTCGCCCCTGCATCAAGCGAATTTTCAATCATTTCTTTAACAACGCTTGAAGGACGTTCAACGACTTCGCCTGCTGCTATAAGCTGATATATTTCTTTTGGTAAAACATTAATTCTTGCCATTAAATCGCCCTCCTTTTTGTTAAAATTTATTCAAGTTCCTGCGCCTTTTGCTTCAAATCAAACAACGTTTGAAGCGCCTCCATAGGCGTGATTGAATTTATATCCGTTGCTTTAAGTATTTCAAGTATCTCATCAGTGCCCTGAGCGGTAAAATTATATTGAATGTCGCTTTGACTTTCATCTTCAATCTCGTTTTCAGCCGCAAACTCAATAGGAGTTGAATTTGCCTCAAGTTCCTTAAGTATAACCTTTGCACGCTTAACCACGCTGTCGGGAACACCTGCAAGCTTAGCAACCTCAATACCGAAGCTTTGGTCCGCTCCGCCCTTAACAATCTTTCTTAAAAATGTTATATCGTCGCCACGCTTTTTAACTGCTATCGAATAATTCTTAACTCCGTCAAGAAGCCCCTCCATAACAGTAAGCTCGTGATAATGCGTCGCAAAAAGAGATTTCGCACCGAGCGTTTTTTTCTTGCAAACAAATTCAAGCACCGCTCTTGCTATACTCATTCCGTCAAAAGTAGAGGTGCCACGTCCGATTTCGTCAAGAATAATAAGCGAACGGCTTGTTGCATTTTTAAGTATCTCGGCAACCTCATTCATTTCAACCATAAATGTTGACTGACCTGTTGCAAGGTCATCACTCGCACCTACTCTTGTATAAATTGCATCAACAATTCCGATTTGTGCGCTTTTAGCCGGAACAAATGAACCTATTTGCGCCAAAAGAGTGATAAGTGCAATCTGCCTCATATATGTTGACTTCCCTGCCATATTAGGACCGGTAATTATTTCGCATCTGTTTTCATCAAGGTCAAGCTTAGCATCGTTAGGAACAAAAGGTGTATCTTCTAAAAGTGCCTCAACAACCGGATGCCTGCCGTCTTTAATATTGATTGTGCCGTCATTTGTAATTTGAGGGCAAACGTAATTATTATTAACCGCAACCTCGGAAAGAGAAGCCAAAACATCAAGGATCGCAAGCGCACGTGCTGTTTTTTGAAGCCTTTTAACCTCGTTTGAAATGCTCTCTCTTATTTTGCAAAGCATTTGATATTCAAGCGCAATGCATCTTTCCTTTGCGCCGATAATCTTGCCCTCTAAATCCTTAAGTTCCTGAGTAATATATCTTTCGCAATTTGTGAGCGTTTGCTTTCTTATATAAGTTTCGGGAACTAAATCCTTATACGAATTTGTAACCTCAATATAGTAGCCGAAAACCTTGTTATATCCGACTTTGAGCTTAGGTATACCTGTAAGTTCTCTCTGCTCGTTTTCAATAGATGCGATTATGCCTGCGCCGTCGTTCATTATTGATTTAAGCTCATCGATATCCTTATCAAATCCCTCTTTAATCATACCTCCCTCACGAACGGTAAACGGAGGTTCATCAACAATTGCGCTGTCAATAAGACTTCTTATATCCTCAAGTAAATCAATATCGTTATAAACCGCTTTTAAAAGATACGACGAAGAATCAGTAAGCCGAGCCTTAATTGACGGAAGCTTTTCAAGCGTTGACTGAAGCGATTTAAGTTCCTTTGCATTGGCAGTTGAATAAACAATTCTTGTAAGCAACCTCTCAATATCGCTGACACCCGTAAGCGCCTGCCTGATTTCATCACGAAGAATAGGATTATCGCAAAGTTCGCCTACTGCATTTTGGCGCTTGGTGATTTTTGCGATAGACATAAGCGGCCTTTCAAGCCACGAACGAATCATTCTTTTACCTGCTGCCGTTTTAGTTTTATCAATAACCCACAAAAGCGAATGTCTTTTGTCACCCGTCATCATAGACTTTGTAAGCTCAAGATTGCGCCTTGCCGACATATCAAGCTTCATATACTTTTCAGTGTCGTACATTTCAAGCTCACTCGGTGCTTCAATCTCGTCTTTCTTTTGAGTGTCCTTAAGATAAAGAATAACAGCGCCGAGAGCACAAACAGCAATTTCATTTTCGCTGACATTAAGCTCTTCAATCTCGGCAGCATTCAAATTTTCATTAATAAGCTTTAATGCCGTTTCATAATCAAACTTGTCTGCGCTGACAACTTCAAGATGAGCGTCAACCCTTTTTGTATAGCTGTCAAGAAGCGACATATCAAAGCCGTCGTTATTAACAATAATCTCACGAGGAGTATATGTATAAAGTTCATTTAAAATTTGCCTTTGAATAGGTGCGGTATTAAGAGAGGTAATATGGAACTCACCTGTTGAAATATCGGCAAAGCACAAGCCTGCCTTTGTTCTGTCCTTATTTTTATAAATAGCACAAAGATAATTGTTAGCACCGTCGTCAAGCATATTGCTCTCAATTACCGTACCCGGAGTCATGACTCTTATGACATCTCTTTTAACAAGCCCCGTTGCCTTGCTTGGGTCCTCAGTCTGCTCACAAATAGCAACCTTATGACCGTGGCTTACAAGCTTTGCAATATAGTTATCTGCGCTGTGAAACGGCACTCCGCACATAGGAGCACGTTCTTCTTGACCGCAATCCTTGCCCGTAAGCACCAAATCAAGCTCTGATGAAGCAAGCTTGGCATCGTCAAAAAACATCTCATAAAAATCACCGAGACGGTAAAATAAAATACAATCTTTATATTCTTCTTTGGTCTGCAGATAATGCTGCATCATTGGTGTAAATTCTGCCACTTATGTTACTTCCTTCCATTGCGCCTGTTTATCATGCGCAATTATCTGATTCTTCTGACTGCGATTTCCTTATTTGAAAGGCTGATATTTTCGAATAACCGCCTCCGCCACTTTCATGCCGTCCATTGCCGCAGAAGTGATTCCTCCTGCATATCCGGCTCCCTCTCCGCATGGATAAATGCCTCTGATATTTGCCTCAAACACCTCATCCCTGCGGATGCGTACCGGTGAGGACGTCCGGCTCTCCACACCGGAGATGATTGCATCTTTCCGGTCAAATTCCGGAATATGTTTTGCAAAGGAATGCATTCCCTCGATAAAAGACTGCTCCATCTCATCTGAAAACAGACCTCTTAAATTTGAAAATGCAGTCTCACCTCTTGTCTCCGAAGAAAACGTTCCATATCCTGTGCTTTTTTTATTTTCACAGTAATCGCCGAAAAGCTGCTGTGGAATTTTTCCGTTTCCAAGCGCAAACGCTTTTTCTTCGAGTCTGCGCTGGAATTCTACACCGGAGAGTGCGTCCGTTCCGTCAAAATCGTCCGGCGTCACAGAAACGATGACCGCACTGTTTGCATTTTTGCTTCCACGGTCAGAATAACTCATTCCGTTGACCGCAAGCCGTTTTTCCTCCGAGGAGGCATTCACGACATAGCCGCCCGGACACATGCAGAAGGAGTAAACACCTCTTCCATTTGCAAGGTTTGCGGTCACTTTATAAGGTGCTGCCTCAAGCAGTTCTGCATATTTTTCTCCATACTGGCTGCGGTTGATGTCCCTCTGTGGGTGCTCCACACGAAAACCGACTGCAAAGGCCTTTGGCTCCATAAAAAGCCCGGTCTTATGAAGCATCTCAAACGTATCGCGCGCGCTATGCCCAAGTGCGAGCACACAGACTTCCGTTTCCATCCAGGTATTGTGATTGATTTCAACGGCTTTGATCTTTTGGTTTTCCACCCGAATATCTGTTACACAGCTCTCAAACTCGAATGTGCCACCCAGATGAAGGATCTCTTCGCGCATTGCCGCAATCACTTTCGATAAAATATCCGTTCCAATATGCGGCTTGTTCTCATAGGTGATTTTCTCCGGTGCTCCAAAGGAGACAAACGTATCTAATACGAACCGGTTGCGCCCAAGAGGATCTTTCACCAGAGTATTCAATTTTCCGTCTGAAAACGTTCCTGCACCGCCTTCGCCAAACTGCACGTTGGATGCCGGATTCAGTACGCCTGTTTTCCAGAAGTGTAAAACATCTTCTGTCCGCTCCCCGACTTTTTTTCCGCGTTCGAATACGAGAGGTCTGTATCCTTCCCTTGCAAGCAGATACGCGCAGAAAAGTCCTGCAGGGCCTGCCCCGATCACCACCGGGCGGTGGTTGAAACGCTCTGTGCCATGTTCCGGCACTTTATATTTTTTCTCTTTGACGCAGACTGCATTCTTATTTCCAGAGTGTTTTAAAATCTTCTCTTCCTTATCCACCCATACATCTACGGAATAGACAATGGAAACCTCCGGTTTCTTCCTTGCATCTATTGATTTTTTTACAATCTGTAACTTTTTGATCTGATCTCTTTTTATTTTTAAACTTTTTTCAATTTTCTGATAGAACTGCTCCTCACTATGTTCTACGGGCAGTTTTAACTGACTAACTCGTATCATTCTTTTTTCCTGATTTTCCTGCATTTTTGTAATTTCATTCCCCGGTCATTTTTCCGTGCACCTGACACAGAAATGTGTTCTGTATCATCCTGCCGCATGTATGCCTGCCACATAGCCGCTCGACCATGCCCACTGTAAATTGTAGCCGCCGCACATACCGTCAATGTCAACGACTTCCCCCGCAAAATAAACGTTTGGAACAAGTTTTGACTCCATCGTCCGGGGATTGATCTCATCTGTATGTACCCCGCCTGCACAGACCTGAGCCTGTTCAAAAGACTTGCTTCCTGTCACACAGACTTCCATGTGCTTACACTGTTTTACAAGCTGCAGCAATTCCTTTTTCGTGATCTCCTCTGCCGGCTTTTTCAGCGAAATGTGCGCTTCCTTTAACAGCACATCGCTCAATTTATGGTTCAGCAGCCCGACCATTGCCTCGTCCGCAGTCTTGCCATGCGCATATTCTCGAAAGCGACTTTCGAACAATTGTTCTATCTCCTGTTCACTCAGCTTTGGCAGAAAATCAATCTGTGCTGTGACCGTCTGCTTTCTCTTTAACGCTTTTGTGGCAAAACGGCTGACCTGAAATATCGGAATTCCGGAAATTCCATAATCCGTCAACTGAAGTTCACCGCGCTCTGAGGCGATGTTCTCTCCAGCTATAAAAAGAGAAACTTCTGCCTCTGTGCGGATTCCCGCAAGCTGTCTGAAAAAAGATTCCCTGCACTGTAATGCAGTTAACGCCGGAACAATATCTGAAAAACGATGCCCAAACGCCTTGATCAGAGGAATTGCGCTTCCATCACTCCCGGTTTTGGGTGCAGCCAGAAGACCCGTGGCAAAAATAATTTTTTGTGCAGAAAATCTTCCTTTTCCTGTCTCTAACAGAAAACCGTTTTTTTTCTCTGAAATATTGCGAAGTTCACACTCAGTTACCACAGCGACGTGACGGAATGTCAATTCCATCCGGAGCACATCTGATACAGATGCCGCCTGCTCGCTTGCCGGATAATAGTAACCATTCCTGTTTTTTGGATATATCCCAAGTTTTTCAAAAAAGGAAACTGTCTCTTCAAAACCAAATTGTTCCATGACCGGTAGCACAAATGCAGGGTCATCTCCGCGATAATACGTGACACCCTGCAATTCGTTCGTATAATTACATTTTCCGTTTCCGGTGGATAAGATCTTCTTCCCCACACGGTCTTTATGCTCTAAGATCATCGTGTCCGCCCCGTTGGACGCGGCTGTGATGGCCGCCATCATTCCTGCAGCTCCACCGCCGATCACAATGACATCAAAGCTTTTTTTCTCATTTATATTCATGATTCCTCACATTGTATTTCTCTAGGCAATTGCAAAACTTTAACGATTTTTCCTCACATGGTTTAAAGTTATTGAAAACCTTTTTTATATTACCATAAGTAAAAGTAACAATCAAATCATTACGGCGAATAATTCGCAAGAAATTATGATGAATAATTCTCAAGAAATTCATATAATTCCTCATCCGAATAAAGTGCAATCCCCTCTTCTAAACTGCTTTGAAGTTCCTCCGGGAGATGTTCCACCCGGATAGAAGTCTCACAGTAAACCGTCTCATGATCCGCCTGACAGATGACCACATAGCCTTCCTGGGCATGGACATAATATTTTGTATAAGAGAGATGTGACATGCTCTCTGTCATTTTTTCCGTATCAGCAGCCATTTCTTCTGCCACCTCTTCCGGCTTTGTTTTCTCAGAAGAACGCATTGTCTGGTCTATCCATAAAGAACCGGCCAAAAGCAATACAAATAAAAGGCAAACACTTATCATTTTTTTCAATTTCATCACCCCTGATAAGTATTTGCCATTTTTTACATTCTTAAACGAAAAATTTTCATGCCGGTAAATTTGTTTTACAATTTATCGCAGCAGATGCATTTTTCTTGCCAGCCTTACAAGTGCAGCACCTTTCGGAAATTTTAAAATCTCCTCTTCTGTCAGTCCTTTTAGCAGCAAAAGAACCACTGCATAGACGATCACACCGATCAAAATACTGAATACGGTTGCGATCGCATTCACACGAAAGAGATATAATGCAAGCTGATACGACAGATAAACTGCAACACCCATAATGAGCGCAGAAATGCCCGGTATCACAAAGGTACGTCTGATCTCCTGCCGGTAGCCGCTGTATTTTTTTACAGAGTATGCATTTAAGACACACATTAACAGACCAAAAAATGCATTTGCATAAACAACTGCGTAAATATTTAACTGAAAAGCATACATAAGGACGACAAGCAATCCGATATGAAGCACCAGCGCGATCAATGCATTTTTTACCGGTTCCCGCATACGGTTAATCCCCTGTAACAAACCATTTGAGAGCGTTGACAGCGAGAAAAATACAATAGAAACAGCGCCAAGCTGCAACATACCCGCTGCAAGTTCCGAGGAATCACGGAACAAAAGCTGTAAGATCGGAGATGCAAGAACACCCATTCCCACTGCACATGGGAACGCAACCACCATGATAAAACGGATTGCTGTGTTGATCTGTGAGCGGACTGCCTCTTTCTTACCATTTGTGTAAGCCGCGGTCAACGCAGGCACGGAAGATGCTGCCAGGGCAGATGCGATCGAGATTGGCACATTGATCAATGTCTTATATTTACCGGTATAAATACCATTCCACTCACTGATATCATTTGCAGAGTATCCCTGTAAGTTTGCAATGTTTTTAAAAATTGCCTGGTCTAAAATTGCATTACAATTGTAGATCGTAGTACTCATCAGAACCGGTATGATGGTGATAAATAAAATTTTAAAAATATACGAATAGCTGTCAACCTTTGCCCGGCGTTCCCGCTTCATCTGACGCTTAAACACACTTAAATATGCGAGCAGAACAAAGGCTGCGAACAGAAGTCCTACCACAGCCCCGGTTCCCGTACCAAGCGTTCCTCCTGCAGCACCGTAGGCAGCGGCATAGTTTTCTGCATTTCCAAGCACCGCACCCACTTTGGTTCCGTAGTTATAAAGCACATAGGCTGCCCACACACTCACGATCGCATTTGCGATCTGCTCTAAGATCTGCGAGACTGCGCTTGGCATCATCGTTCCGAGTCCCTGAAAAAATCCTCTCATAACGCCGAGTACTGCAACTACAATCAGTGTTGGCACAAGCACCTTCACTGCAAAAATACTGTAAGGCGTCTTCATGATCGTTCCTGTGATAAACTCAGCCCCAAAGAATAGGATCAATGCGGCGATCGTACCGGACACCAGTCCGAAGATCAGCGCACATTTCAAAATACGGTATACATTCTTCTTTCTCCCAAGCGACATATCTGCGGACACAAGCTTTGATACTGCAAGCGGCAGACTGTAGGAAGAAATGATCAGCAATATATTATAAATCTCAAAGGCACAGCCATAATAGTCATTTCCTTTATTTCCGATGATAGCAGTCAGCGGGATACGGTATACCAGACCGATGATCCTGCTGATGATCGATGCCATTGCAAGAATGGAACCCTGCACTAAAAAACTGGTGCTACTCTTTTTATTACTCATATTATTCCTCAAAATTTCTTTATCTTGTGATGTTCATCTCATCAAGAATCTGTTTTTGTTTTGCTTCCATCACCGCAGCTTCCTCCGGTGTCATGTGGTCATAGCCAAACAGGTGTAACATGCTATGTACGATCAGAAATGCATACTCTCTTTTTGTGGTATGCCCGTAACTCTCTGCCTGTTCTAAAACCTTGTCCACCGAGATCACAATATCTCCAAGCATAATTTCTCCGGTATCCGGGTTAAAATTATCATCATAATCATCTTCCAGTTTTGAAAAATCTCCTGCATTTTCATAGGAAAGCATTGGAAATGATAAAACATCCGTAGGACGGTCAATCTCACGAAATTCTTTGTTAATGGCATGGATCCCCTCATTGTCTACTAATGTGAGATTTACCTCAGGTTCATATGGGAAATCTTCGTGTTCCAAAGTAAAGTTGATCACTTCCCCTGCTAAAGCTTCCACATCAAAATCAAATGGTACGTTTACTTCCGCTTCAAAGTTCAATGTCATAACAGTAAAGCCTCCTCTTTTACCAGATATTCTCTGATTTTTAAAAACATATTCATACTAAGTCCAGACTGGTCGTAAAGTCCCTGGGCAGAGAACTCATTCAAGGTCTGATAGATCACCATTTCCTTGTTCCAGCCACCGGCGATTTTGCTTGTCTTCTCAAGTGCTTCTAACTTCTTGATCATCCCGTCTACAATCTGTACGATCGCAGATTCAATGGTGGACGGCATCTTTTCGATTCCATAATACTCAGAGAGGATTTCCGTCACCTTCTCCGGGAAACACTGATCCTGCGCTCTTGCAACCCCGTTTTCCACCATAGGATCGCCATCTAAAATCCCAATACGATAATAAAGACCAGCCGCTTTACAGACAGCAGCATCTGCCCCTACAATATATGCACATTTTTCGGCGATTCCCGACACACGAAGGGCATGTCTGTATTCCTGCCTCGAAAACTTCTTCAGTTCACGCAAAAGACCGTAATCCTCTTCTGTGATATCTGTTAAGAAATTATCAATCTCAGCCTCTTTCTGCTTTGTGAGAAACGGATAAACAAACGCAGCTACAAGATCCGTCACAGCAGCCCCAATTGCGGCTTTGCCCAGAATATCATAATGCGGTTCCTGATAAAAAAAGTACGAGAAAAGTACCGGGATCAAAACAGCCACTGCAAAGATAAGGATCAGATACCACATTTTATTCCGGGTATCTTCCAGCATATGTGTGATCATAAATCCTGCCAGAAGCAGCATCGTGCAGCACAGGATCTCATAGGACTGACAGCCCTTTGCCATCTCCAATACGGTACAAAAGAAAAAGGAACTGCACACAGCAAGCTCATACGTTCCGACCGCCGACATTAAGATTGGCAGGATCATGACCGGACTTGTAAACTCCGGCAGGAAAAGAAAGATCACTGTAAGAATAGCAGACAGCAAAAATCCCTTAAAAATCTTTCCGTAATCCGTCTCGCGGTTATTTGATATTCTATTCCGTTTTCTCTCATAAATCAAAAGAAATGCAAATAAAACCATGAACAGAACTGTCAATGCTCCCATTCCAAGAAGCTGGTCTAAATACATCCTGCCCATCATACCGGCAATGACAGAAACCCCAATTGCAACAAGAAAAATCAATCCTATATTCACGATCCTCTTTGCCACAAACTGTTCCTTCATCTATCGTTTCTCCCACTTTTTCTTCTGCTCTGCCGGTTTCTTTTTATTGCGATTTTCATAATCTTCGTATGCTTTTACGATTCTTTGTACCAGCGGATGACGTACAACATCTTTGCTGGTAAGGTGGCAGATACTGATATCTTCGATATCTTTTACAACTCTTGTTGCCACATCAAGTCCCGATACCTGACCGGATGGCAGATCCTTCTGTGTTGCATCACCTGTAATGACAACTTTTGAGCCAAATCCGATTCGTGTAAGGAACATCTTCATCTGTGCCGGGGTGGTATTCTGAGCTTCATCCAGAATAATAAATGCATTATCAAGCGTACGCCCACGCATATAAGCAAGCGGTGCCACTTCGATCAGACCTTTTTCAGAATTCTTCATAAAACTTTCTGCGCCCATGATCTGATACAGTGCATCATAAAGTGGACGTAAGTACGGATCGATCTTACTCTGAAGATCTCCCGGAAGGAATCCGAGTTTTTCTCCTGCTTCGATTGCAGGACGTGTCAGAATAATCCTTCCAACTTCGTTATTTTTAAATGCAGTGATCGCCATTGCCATCGCAAGATATGTCTTACCGGTACCGGCAGGCCCAAGTCCGAAGACGATCATCTGTTTGCGGATTGCATCTACATATTTTTTCTGCCCAAGGGTTTTGGGTTTGATCGGCTTTCCCTGTAATGTATGGCAGATAATATCCTTATCGATCTCCAGAACATTTTCTTCGCTGTCTTCCATTACAAGCGCCAGTGTATAATCTACATTCTGTTCCTGAATCGTGTTGCCCCTTTTGGAAAGTTCAACAAGCTGATCCAGCACTTTTTTTGCTTTTTCCACCTTCAGAGCATCTCCCATGATCTTTACACTTTCACCTCTCGCGATCAGTGTTACATGAAGAGCCCGTTCTATTTTCTTTGCATATACATCGAACTGCCCGAACACATTCGCTTCATGTTCTGCAGGTATATCGATAACTGTTTCCATTAATCCCATGCATTAATCTCCATTCTTTGTTTCTTCTTCCGAAGAATTTTCTATCGGAATCGGTACAGACGGCATCTTTCTGCCAACGGAACATCTGATCTTTAGTGTTCCCTTTGCATAATACGTCTCAGACCCTGTGTATATTTTAACATCATTCTGGATAATTTCTACCCCTTTTTTCTCCAATTCTTTACAGTAATCCTGAAAATCTGCCGATAATATCTTTCTGGCATCTGCTTTGGTATACTTCTTATACATTTGGCGGTAAGGCGTTATCGTGCTTTTTTCTAATGTCACCGGAATTACATTGGCAATCTGATATTTTTTCTGATCTACATGTTTTTCGAAGACCGGATATTGATTGTTTTTAGATTCAGTCGTGAAATAATGCCTGCCAAGACGGATTCCGTAATTTCTTTTCTGGAGAAAGTAAAATCTTGAACGGTAATAT
>ERZ773224.4218-NODE-4218-length-11359-cov-5.204264_pt1 | contig 11359 bp, 6 predicted proteins | sample MGYA00580526_ERZ773224 | MGnify/ENA primary metagenome ERZ773224 (study PRJEB29015, sample SAMEA2737743) | human gut metagenome | biome: human gut; feature: human-associated habitat; material: faeces | place: China | collected 2012 ... | reverse complement strand
CGAACTTTGACGAGGGCGGCAAATTCCACGGATTTCGTTCGGTGTTCGACGGCTTCGAAACATTCCTGTTCGTGCCCAACACCACTGCGAAATCGGGAACGCATATTCACGACTCTATCGACAGCAAACGCATCATGTCGATGGTGGTTATTGCGTTGATGCCGGCGCTGCTGTTCGGTATGTATAACGTAGGTTACCAGCATTTCCACGCCACCGGTGCTGCCGGCGGTTTCTGGGAAATGTTCGCTTACGGTTTCCTGGCTGTATTGCCTAAAATCATTGTATCTTATGTAGTGGGTCTGGGCATTGAGTTTGTTGTGGCCCAGTGGAAGAAGGAAGAAATTCAGGAAGGTTTCCTGGTTTCGGGTATCTTGATTCCGATGATTGTGCCGGTAGACTGTCCGTTGTGGATTCTGGCGGTGGCCACTGCATTCTCTGTAATCTTTGCCAAGGAAGTATTCGGCGGTACGGGTATGAACGTGTTCAACGTTGCCCTGATTACGCGTGCCTTCCTGTTCTTCGCCTATCCAACGAAGATGTCCGGTGATGCCGTTTGGGTATCGGGCGACAGTATCTTCGGTTTGGGACAGACGGTAGACGGGCTCACCGTTGCCACTCCGCTGGGAGCAGCCGCTACTGCGGGCGCTTATCCGGAGTTCTCGTGGGACATGGTGACCGGCCTTATTCCGGGCTCCATCGGTGAAACCAGCGTCATTGCCATCGCCCTCGGCGCCATCCTGCTGCTGTGGACGGGCATCGCAAGCTGGAAAACGATGTTCTCCGTGTTCGTGGGCGGTGCATTCATGGGCTGGGTGTTCAACACCATCGGTCCGGACACTGCAATGGCCAACATGCCGTGGTACGAACATCTCGTGCTGGGCGGTTTCTGCTTCGGCGCCGTATTCATGGCTACCGACCCCGTAACTTCTGCCCGTACGGAAACAGGTAAGTACATCTTCGGATTCCTTATCGGCGCAATGGCTATCATCATCCGCGTGCTGAACCCCGGTTATCCCGAAGGCATGATGCTTGCCATCCTGCTGATGAATATCTTCGCTCCGCTGATTGACTACTGTGTGGTACAGGGTAACATCAGCCGTCGCGAGAAACGTGCAATCAAGTCTAACAATTAAATACCGGAAAAGAAATGAATACCAATAGTAATAGTTATACTATCATTTATGCTTCGGTAATGGTTGTTATCGTTGCATTCCTGCTGGCATTCGTAAGTTCTTCTCTGCGTGCCACTCAGAACAAGAACGTGGAGCTGGATACGAAGAAGCAGATTCTTGCCGCCCTCAACATCAAGAATGTAGAGGATGCCGATGCAGAATATAATAAGTACATCAAGGGCGATATGCTGATGAACGAGGACGGTACGCTGACCGAGAACACCGGCGCATTTGCCACCGCTTACGAGAAAGAAGCCAAGGAAAATCACCGTCTGCACGTGTTTGTAGCCGAAGTGGATGGAGAGACGAAATATGTATTCCCCGTTTACGGTGCAGGTCTTTGGGGTGCTATCTGGGGGTATGTAGCCCTGAACAGCGACAAGGATACCGTTTACGGCGTTTACTTCTCTCATGCCAGCGAAACCCCGGGTCTGGGTGCGGAAATCGCAACCCCTCAGTTCCAGGGAGAATTTCCGGGCAAGAAGACACTGGAGAACGGTGAAATTGCCCTCGGCGTTGTGAAGAACGGAAAAGTAGAGAAACCGGACTATCAGGTAGACGGCATCTCAGGCGGTACTATCACCTCTGTGGGTGTGGATGCCATGCTGAAAACCTGTCTGAACAGCTACAAGAACTTTTTAACCAATAATAATGAGGAGAAATAAGAATATGGGAGCATTGTTTTCAAAAAAGAATAAAGAAGTATTCTCTACTCCGCTTGGACTGAACAACCCCGTTACCGTACAGGTGCTGGGTATCTGTTCTGCCTTGGCCGTTACCGCCAAGCTGGAACCGGCTATCGTGATGGGGCTTTCCGTAACGGTGATTACGGCATTCTCCAATGTAGTGATTTCATTGTTGCGCAAGACCATCCCCAACCGTATCCGTATCATCGTCCAGTTGGTGGTAGTTGCAGCGTTGGTAACGATTGTAAGTGAGATTCTGAAAGCTTTTGCTTACGATGTAAGCGTGCAGCTTTCTGTATATGTAGGTCTGATTATCACAAACTGTATCCTTATGGGACGTCTGGAAGCATTTGCCATGCAGAACGGTCCGTGGGAGTCTTTCCTCGACGGTGTGGGCAACGGTTTGGGATATGCCAAGATTCTGGTTATCGTGGCTTTCTTCCGCGAGTTGCTGGGTTCGGGTACGTTGCTCGGTTTCAACATCCTGAACTACGAGCCTTTGCAGAAGATCGGTTATGTAAACAATGGCTTGATGCTGATGCCGCCCATGGCACTGATTCTCTGTGCCTGCATTATCTGGTATCAACGCGCACGCCATAAAGAATTGCAGGAAAAGTAATATAAATGAAGAATGAGGAATGATGAATGAAGATTGTGCCGTCACTGTATGGAGATTCTTGATTCTTAATTCTTAGTTCTTAATTAAAAGAATTATGGAACATTTATTAAGTTTATTCGTCCGCTCCATTTTTGTGGACAATATGATATTTGCATTCTTCCTCGGTATGTGCTCTTATCTGGCCGTATCAAAGAATGTAAAGACTGCCGTAGGACTGGGTATCGCCGTAACTTTCGTGTTGGTGGTGACGCTGCCGGTCAACTACTTGTTGCAAACGAAAGTGCTGGGTCCCGATGCCATCATTGAAGGCGTCGACCTCAGCTTCCTGAGCTTCATTCTTTTCATTGCCGTGATTGCCGCTATCGTGCAGTTGGTGGAGATGATTGTGGAACGTTTCAGCCCTTCGCTCTACGCTTCACTGGGTATCTTCCTGCCGCTGATTGCCGTGAACTGTGCCATTATGGGTGCGTCACTCTTCATGCAGCAGCGCATCAACGTGGGCGAGAGCGATCCTAAATTTATCGGTGGCGTTGCCGATGCCGTTTCCTATGCACTGGGTTCGGGTATCGGCTGGTTGCTGGCTATCGTGGGTCTGGCTGCCATCCGCGAGAAGATGGCTTACTCTGATGTACCTGCTCCGCTGAAAGGCCTGGGCATTACCTTCATCACGGTAGGTCTGATGGCAATGGCATTCATGTGTTTCTCTGGTTTGAACATCTAAAAGAAAGGAATAAGACAATGGATATGAATTTGATATTAGCAAGCATTGGAGTATTCCTCGTGGTTGTTCTGCTGCTTGTGGTTATTCTGTTGGTAGCCAAGAATTTCTTGGTTCCATCCGGTAATGTGAAATTGACTATCAACGGCGAAAAGGAACTGGAAGTCGCTTCCGGTTCGACGCTGCTGAATACGCTGTCTGTCAACGGCATCTTCCTTTCCTCTGCTTGCGGTGGCAAGGGCTCTTGCGGACAGTGCAAATGCCAGGTTGTAGAGGGCGGCGGCGAGATTCTGCCTTCCGAAATACCTCACTTCAGCCGTAAGCAGGTTCAGGACCACTGGCGTCTGGGCTGCCAGGTGAAGGTGAAGGGCGACATGGGCATCAAAATCGACGAGTCCGTACTCGGCGTCAAAGAGTGGGAGTGCGAGGTTATCTCTAACAAGAACGTGGCTACGTTTATCAAAGAGTTTATCGTGGCATTGCCCAAGGGCGAGCACATGGACTTCATCCCCGGCTCTTATGCGCAGATTAAGATTCCTAAATTCTCCATGGATTACGACAAGGACATCGACAAGTCCCTTATCGGCGAGGAGTATCTGCCTGCATGGGAGAAATTCGGTCTGCTCGGCCTGAAATGCCGTAACGATGAAGAAACCATCCGTGCCTACTCCATGGCTAACTATCCTGCAGAGGGCGACCGCATCATGCTGACGGTACGTATCGCCACTCCGCCTTTCAAGCCGAAAGACCAGGGCCCGGGCTTCATGGATGTGATGCCGGGTATCGCTTCCTCTTACATCTTCACCTTGAAACCGGGTGACAAGGTAACGATGAGCGGCCCTTACGGAGATTTCCATCCGATTTTCGACTCCAAGAAGGAGATGATGTGGATTGGCGGTGGTGCAGGTATGGCTCCGTTGCGTGCGCAGATTATGCACCTCACGAAGACGCTGCACACAACCGACCGTGTGATGAACTACTTCTACGGCGCGCGTGCCCTCAACGAGGTGTTCTACCTGGAAGATTTCCTGCAGATAGAAAAGGATTTCCCCAACTTCAAGTTCCACCTTGCACTGGACCGTCCCGACCCGGCAGCCGATGCAGCGGGCGTGAAGTATACTCCGGGATTCGTACACAACGTAATCTACGAGACTTACCTGAAAGACCACGAAGCTCCCGAAGATATCGAATACTACATGTGCGGTCCCGGCCCGATGTCCAAAGCCGTTGAGAAGATGCTCGACGACCTCGGCGTTCCGGCTCAGAACCTGATGTTCGACAACTTCGGCGGATAAGGAAACGGTGTTGTCAAAGACACATAATAGTAAAATAGTGAAGAAACTCCGGCAGGGCTGCGGCTCTTGCCGGAGTTTTTTTGTGGGCATAGGATAGAGGCGGTTCGAAAGAAATGAGTATCTTTGCTTTATCGTAATCTAAAAACAGTGGACGGTATGAGCAATAAAATATATCCTATCGGAATACAGAACTTCGAGAAAATCCGCAAAGACGGGTATTTCTATATCGATAAAACCGCTTGGGTTTATCAGTTGGCCAAGACCGGCAGTTACTACTTCCTCAGCCGTCCGCGCCGTTTCGGCAAAAGTCTTCTGATCTCCACCTTAGAGGCCTACTTTCAAGGGAAAAAGGAACTGTTCAAGGGACTGGCCATCGAGAAACTGGAGAAAGACTGGACGGAACATCCTATTTTGCATCTGGACTTGAACATCGAACGGTATGATACGCCCGAAAGTCTGGGTAATATACTGGAGAAGAACCTTTCCGAATGGGAAAAACTTTATGGCGCCGATGTTTCCGAACGTACATACTCTTTGCGCTTTGCCGGAATCATCAAGCGTGCTTGCGAGCAGACAGGGCAGCGTGTGGTGATCCTTGTGGACGAATACGACAAACCGATGCTCCAGGCTATCGGCAACGGGGAACTGCAAAAGGAATACTGCAACACGCTGAAACCTTTCTACGGTGTGCTTAAAACGATGGACGGCTGTATCAAACTGGCTTTCCTTACCGGGGTCACTAAATTCGGCAAGATCAGCGTATTCAGTGACTTGAATAACCTGGATGATATTTCCATGCAGGAAATGTATGTCGGTCTTTGCGGAATAACCGGACAGGAGATTCACGATAATCTTGAAGAAGAGCTTCACGAGTTGGCAGACGCTCAGAAAATGACCTACGAGGAAGCCTGTGCCGAGTTGAAGCGGAGATATGACGGCTATCATTTCGTAGAGAACACCGAAGGTATCTACAACCCTTTCAGCTTACTGAATACTTTTAAATATAAGAAATTCGGCAGTTACTGGTTCGAGACGGGAACACCCACCTACCTGATAGAACTGTTGAAACGCTACCATTACGACCTGGAACACATGGCGCATGCCAAAACGTATGCCGATGTGCTGAACAGTATTTATGGGGATGAGGAACCGTTGCCCGTAATTTTCCAGAGCGGTTATCTCACGATAAAGGGGTATGATGAACGTTTTGGAATTTATCGTCTCGGCTTTCCCAATCGTGAGGTGGAAGAAGGTTTTGTTAGATTCCTCATACCTTACTATACACGTTTCAACAAGATTGAAGCACCGTTTGAAATACAAAAGTTTGTACAGGAAATAGAGAGAGGAGAGCCCGATGCTTTCTTCCGCCGCCTGCAAAGTTTCTTTGCCGATACTCCCTACGAATTGGTGAAAGAACTGGAGCTGCACTATCAGAATGTGCTCTTCATCGTTTTCAAACTGGTGGGTTTCTATGTAAAAGCGGAGTATCACACTTCGCAGGGCAGGATAGACCTTGTACTGCAAACCGACAAGTACGTTTATGTAATGGAATTCAAACTGAACGGCACTGCGGAAGAGGCTTTGCAGCAGATTAACGACAAGCAGTACGCACTGCCTTTTGCAGCGGACAGCCGCAAGGTACTCAAGATAGGGGTGAATTTCAGTAATACTACGCGCAATATCGAGCGTTGGGTGGTAGAGGAACTTTAAGTCAGCCATATTGCTGCCATTGTTTTTTCTCCGTCTGTACCGGCTCTTTTTCTACACATGTGTTTTTTTCTTCAGTACATACTGATTGTTTTTCCAGTGGGTACCCTTTGTTTATCCCTGTTAAACTCAAAATTTATCCTCAATAAACTTGAAGTTTAACCGGGATAAATCGGGAGTTTGACCGGGATAAATTGTAATATACTTCATGCAGTGCAGAAAGTCCGTGTTGTTCTTCTTTTTGCTCTCAAAAAAATAGCTAACCTTATCTTTCGTGCATCTTCAAAAAAATAGTGAAATAAAAAGCATACCATCCTGCTATTGCTGACAAAAAACTGTTTATCTTTGCAGCAGTCCCGTTGGGTGCAATGGAACTGTTGTTTTTTAAGAAGCGTTATTGAAATTATCTTCTACAATCAAACTTCGCAACTTTGAAAAGTACTTGAAGATGATAACAACAACGCTCACGTCTGTGTTATATATCTACTTCTCTTCCGGGATATACGGGAGTGTCGTATCTATATACAAAATGGCGTGAGTGGCTGTTGTTTATCCAAGTACTGGGCAATGCGAAGGCCTGATTGTAGGATAAACAGATACAGCGACTCACGTTTTTTGTATGTTTAACTTAATAATATGGCACATGACGAAAAGAAAACGCATCTCCATTTGTATCCTGACGAAATTACTGACAGCATCATCGGCGCGGCTATTTGCCGCATTGCCGGTAATGCTACTGGCTGTACTTTTATCATTTTCACCCTACATTGTAATGCAGGGAGCTGAAAGAGACAGCCTGTACACATTCCGCTTCGTTCCTGAACAGGGAATGTTCTACGTCCCCTACAAGGAAAACAGTGCAGAGCTGGAAAGATTATCTGCTCTGATAAAACAGCATCAGAAAGATATTCTTGCAGGGAATATCCCTGTATTTGTCAGCGGTTTCTGCCGGTCTGCATCGGCTGCTAAAGAGAACCGCCGTCTTGTGCGTGAACGCAGCAACCGCGTAAAAGCGGAAATGATAGTACGTAACGGCTTGTGTGAAGATTGTTTTCATACTACAAACTTCACGGGCGACAACGGGAAAGCGGATGATGTAGTGTTTGTACGCATTGTGTTGCCGGAAGATAAAGCGGTTGATGATCTGCCGATGATGGGAGAAAGAATGCCTGGCTCTTCTTTGAATGACAATGTGAAATGTGGTGATTCTAAAGTAGAACTTTGCACTTCCAAAGTAGACCTTTACGAAGCCCCGGCAGTTACTGACAACTGTTATTCGGATCGCAACGTGGAATCTCCTCTCTCCACATCCGCAAACGTATCCGATTCAAGTGTAACCTTTTCCTTTCGAGGCTGGACTCTTGGTTTGAACATCGGTATTCCTTTCTTTTGGGGTGATATGCTTTCCATGTCTGCCGATAAAACCTACATTGGCATATCCGCAGGCCTACAAGCTGATTACCGTTTCTCCGATTTCTTTGGGGCAAATCTTTCTGCAGACTATGCACAGGGCAAGGCAGGTGCGCGGGACTATGCACAGCATTATCAACTCTCTCCTTCCGGTATGACGGCCTATTCTGACGGAACTGACTGCTCCCGACCTTACAAAGAACTTTACTCTAAAATATCCGTAGTAAATATAGGTTTGGGTTTGGATATATATTTCAATCGTTTTCTTGGTGTCCGTGCCTTGTACAGCCGGTTCCAGGCTGTTCTGACTCCTACCGTCTATGGGCAATTCTTCAAAGCCGACATATATAATAAGGCGACCGACACCCGGTTTTCCAATGGAATTACCCGCCCGAATACGGTTTCCCTCGGCTTAGGCGGAGCCTTGAGTTTCCGTTATCGTATCGCTTCCGATTGGAGTCTGCAACTGAAGAACAGCTTTCTGTGGATGACCGATAATAAATTCGATGGTATCACTACACCTTACGGGCATACACGCCATAATGTCCTGTGGATGCCCCAATTCGGCATACTCTGGACTTTGAAATGACAGAAACCGTTCATTTGATTAAAAACCCATATTAAATTAAAACTTATACTTATGAAGAAGATGCTATTCCTGTTGCTTGCCGCAACATTTGCTTTATGCAATTGCACCAAGCAAGACCTTGATGAAATACGTGCCAAACAAGCAGAACTTGACACCCGCCTTTCTGCTCTGGAAGAGTGGCAAAGGGCAATAAACGGACAAATTGCGAGTCTGCAAAATCTTTTCTCCGCCCTTGAGGATAATGACTATGTGACAAGTGTCAGCGAATTGGCCGACGGAGCCGGCTACGTGATAAACTTCATGAAAGGCGGAGCCATAACCATAAAGAACGGTGTCAAAGGAGATAAAGGGGAGACAGGTGCTACCGGAATACCGGGTAATGCGCCTGATATCGGTGTCAAAGAAGACAACGGCATCTATTACTGGACACTTGACGGTGATTATATAAAAGACGGTAACGGCAACCCCCTGCGTGTCACAGGTGAACAGGGAAAACAGGGGGATGCAGGAGTAAAAGGTGATGATGCCATTGCCCCGCAAGTCCGGATTAATGCAGATAATAATGAATGGGAAATATCCACCGACAACGCTACTAACTGGATGCCTACGGGAGTAAAGGCTGTGGGTAAAGACGGTACGAACGGAGTAAACGGCACTTCCTGCTCTATCAAGGTTGATGATAGCAGCGACCCGGTCATTGTTATCATAACCAATACCGATGCCGATGGAAAAGAAACCGATACGGAAATTTCATTTCCCCTTTACCGGACTTTTTATATCGGTGATGATGCGAAAGCTGTACGGAATGCCGCACTGGTTGTTACCCACAAGGTGACGGAGATTCCTCTTGTACTTCCTGATGCTTTTTCCAAGAACGACTATACCGCCATTATGGCTCAAATCATCAGTAAGGATGCGAATACGGATATTCAGACTCGCGCAGCTACAGGCTCGTGGCAGGTCGCTGTAGCAAAGCCGACTTTCAATGCTGGCGGCAGTTACAAAGGAGACGCGAAAGTAACTGTGACAATGCCCGTGGGCATAGGGGAGGACGAAAGTGCCCTTTTGGAAGTGACTCTTGTAGGGCAGGATGGTGGTAAAACGGTTTCCACTCGTGCCCTGACTGTTCCCAAATCCGGTGATTACTATTATAGCGACGGTTCTGTTTCGGGTCAGATCATCAGCGGTAATCCCGATAGGATTCCTGTCGGCATCGTCTTTTATGTAGGCGATATTGTGGCAAAGGATAGCCATTTGAAGGAAATATTAGGTGGCGGTAACGCTGATAATTATAAGTCGGATGATATTCACGGGCTGGTGGTTGCCTTGAAAGATGCGGGCAACCGTACTTATTGGCAGCGAAACTATACTCCGACCGGTATGAGCGTTGCCGATGCGAATGATATATGCGGATATGGCAATACATTGCAAATGAAAGAATGGAATGAAAAAGACAGTCATAGCGGCAATCTCATCGAAGCCTACGGATTGGTGGCTGAACATGCCACTGCCAATCCTGCTCCTGCCGGCAGCAGCGGTTGGTATTTTCCTTCCGTTCGCGAGCTTTCCACTCTTTGTTCGGGCTGGCAGTCCGCTTGGGCGGACTCCGGTACGTATGGCGGTACAGACAGTCCCGGCAGTAATATTGATACGGTCAATGAAAAATTGTCCGCCTTGTCTGTATCGGGCATAGATGCCGAAAAGGTGGCAGGGGCGGTTTACTGGTCATCCTCGTCATATCGGTACAATGAAAAGATTGCGTTCATGGTCTATATGCTTAGCGGCAATGTGAATATGGACCGTAAGGACCTTACGTCTAACCGGGTACGTGCCGTTCTGGCTTTTTAGTACATCGGCGGAAAACGGTTGGCAGCGTGCGTGGGCAAACATTATAAACCATCACCTCGTTTTCCGCCAATCTTTTCGTATCTTTGCTCCATTAAACCAAAGTACTTTATGGAACAATCTGACATACTTCGTAACTTACGGATAGAGCAACTCACCCCGATGCAGGAAGCAGCGCGGGATGCCTATCAATCGGATAAAGACCTCGTCCTGTTGTCGCCCACGGGGTCGGGCAAGACACTGGCATTCCTGCTGCCGCTGGTGCAATCGCTCAAAGCCGATGTGCAGGGCGTACAGGCGGTGGTGCTCGTACCGTCGCGCGAGCTTGCCTTGCAGATAGAAAACGTATTCAAGTCGATGAACGTCCCTTTCAAGGCGATGAGCTGCTACGGCGGACGTCCGGCAATGGACGAGCACCGTACGATGAGGGGCATTAACCCTGCCGTTATCATCGGCACTCCCGGACGTATGAACGACCATTTGCGGAAGCAGAACTTCGATACCCGCTTTGTAACCACATTGGTGATAGATGAATTCGACAAATGCCTTGAATTCGGCTTTCACGACGAGATGGCGGAAGTTATCGGACAGTTGCCTGCCTTGAAGAAACGGGTATTGCTGTCGGCAACGGATGCAGAGGAAATCCCGCAGTTCACCGGAGTGGGCGGGGGGGAGTCGTCACCGCAGGTTGTCAAGCTGAATTTTCTTTCGGGCGAAACCGTATCCGGACGATTGGACTTGCAGAAGGTAATCTCTCCCGAAAAAGACAAGCTGGAGACATTGTACCGGCTGCTTTGTACGCTGGGCGACCGTTCTACACTGGTATTCGTGAACTATCGCGAGAGCGTGGAGCGTACGGTAGCCTATCTGAAGTCGAAGAAATTCCCTTGCGATGCTTTTCACGGCGGTATGGAACAGGACGACCGCGAGCGGGCGCTCTATAAGTTCCGCAACGGCAGTTGCCCCGTCCTGGTATCGACCGACCTTGCCGCACGCGGATTGGATATTCCGGGCATCGACAACGTGGTGCACTATCACATGCCCGTCAACGAAGAAGCCTTTACGCACCGTAACGGACGCACGGCACGCTGGGAAGCGCGCGGCTCGTCTTTCCTGCTTCTGCATGCCGAAGAGCGTCTGCCCGATTATCTTCCGGAAGAGCTCTCCGTATTCGAATTGCCGGAGCAGACGCCGAAACCTGCCAAACCCCGCTGGACTACCTTATATATAGGCAAAGGCAAGAAAGACAAACTGAACAAGGTGGACATTGTGGGCTTCCTGTATAAGAAAGGCGGACTGGTGCGCGAAGATGTAGGAC
>ERZ773224.4217-NODE-4217-length-11359-cov-41.217534_pt1 | contig 11359 bp, 11 predicted proteins | sample MGYA00580526_ERZ773224 | MGnify/ENA primary metagenome ERZ773224 (study PRJEB29015, sample SAMEA2737743) | human gut metagenome | biome: human gut; feature: human-associated habitat; material: faeces | place: China | collected 2012 ... | reverse complement strand
CATGCGATTGAACCGCCGTGTACCGGTCGGTACGCACGGTGGTGTGAGAGGTCGGTTCTCCTATTTATTTAGGGGAGCCTCCTACTCGATTGTGCAAATTCAGCAATTGAATTTATAAAAATCATTAACAATAGTCTGTCAGCATCAGTTATACACTATATGCGAACAAAGTGTCGTCAAATTGTCTATGCCACATATGCCAAAATTCAGCAGGATTCACGAAAAGGGAACAAACTTTCGCGAAGCGCTTGCAAAGCCAATAAGTATGGTGTATGATATGTCTGTCAGGCAAAGTGCAGTAAGAATAATAATGCTTATAGTGCATATAAATATTCTAATAGCACTGACTGCATAAGAACGGAAGTTTGCCTGACGTAATTTGCAAAAAGACGGGAACAGAGAAGGAGGCAAGGCAATGAGTAACGAAGCGAAGGTCGAAATGGTGCCGATGCTGCAGGATATGCGCACCTATATCACCAACCATTATTGGTCGGAAATACTGTGCGAGGTGGAAAAGCAGCTTCCTGGGTTTAAAGCACAGCTGCCATCATGTACACAAGGCACACAGCTGTTTCTCCATCACGAGGAATCGAAAATCGTGAAGGCGGATTTCTGGCGCAGGAGCCGGACGAAGATGTCGGCGGACTTGTATGTTCGGCTGAAAATCGGTGCATCGAAGAACGGTGAACTGCCACGCTATTTCGTGGAAAACATGTATTTGAGTACGGATTTTGTGCTGGACGGGACGATTCAGTGGCTGCCGGAATCAACGGTTTTATTGGATGAATGTCCGGAGCGGGAGGGCTGGACGAAACTGTCCAAGTATTTAGTGCCGATTTTCTCGTATGATGATATGGAACTGCAAGTTCAGAATATGCTGAAAACCTATCTGGGAGAAACAGCGGTGACAGCCTACCAGCCGCGGGCGGCGTGGAAGCTCGCAAAAGCAATGGAATTGCAAATCAGCAGTGCGCCGCTGTTCAAAAATCGGAGGACGGAAGCGATTCTGTTTTTCCAAGAAGGAATCGCGCGGGCAGAGAGACAGGTGGGCGACGAAACAGTGATGGAAGAAATGGTTATTCCTGCGAAAACCATTCTGCTCAATTCCAATGCAAAGTCATTCCAACGCGCAGACGGTGACGGACGAGAAATTTTCCATGAGTGCATTCATTATGAATGGCACACGATGTTTTTCACCCTGCAAGCGCTGCACAGCGCCGATTTGCGGCTCTTAGAATATGGAGAAGCGGATCGTGCTTCGCGTCCAGCGGCAAAGGATGTGGGCTGGGTGGAGCGTCAAGCGAGTTATGGAAGCACGGCTGCTGCATTGCCGCGTCCTGTACTGATGCCTATGGTACATAAATATTGGGCGGAAGTGGTCAATCAGAGCATCAATCCGGGGGATAAAATCGCACATGTCATCTACCAGATTGCACAGGAAAAGCAAGTCTCCAAAGGGCTGATTCGGACGCGGCTGATTTGGCTGGGTTCACCTGCGGCAAAGGGTGCATTCAATTATGTGAATGGGCGGTATATTGCCAACTTTGCGTTTGACCGCGAGAGTGTGAGCAGCGGCGACACGTTCGTCATCAGCCGAACACAGTTTCTTGATCTTTATGAGCAGAAAGAAGATTTCCGGGAACTGATTGATAAAAAACGCTACGTTTATGCCGACGGACATGTTTGCCTGAATACGCCGAGTATCGTTCGGCAGGAAAACAAGCGCGGCGCGGTGCTGACGGAATGGGCGCGCGGGCATGTGGATGTATGCTGTCTGAAATTTCATCGGGAGTGCAAGAGTGTTATAGGCAGTTACGGCGTGGGGGAGCTGCATTCGGATCAAGCATATCAGGATTCGTATACGCTGATTTGCTCCTTGGATTTGGATGAGAATCTGAGTGAAGAAGCACTGGATGAGAAAAATGCGGAGTATCTCGAAACCTTTCCGCGCCGCCCTTCTGCTGCCCTTGTGCAGCTGATTCATGACCGCTGCGGAACGCAGAAGGAGCTGTCCTTGCGGTCGGGAATCAGTGAAGCAACCATCAGCCGAATGTGCAGCGATGACAGCTTTCGGTATGATATTCGTCAGATTACGCGCATCGTAATCAGCCTGCATATGCCGCCGCTGCTGTCCGCCGCATTGATGGAACAGACGGGTTTCGGTACGGCAGTGATGACGCGGTATTTGCGGTATCAGTGCATCATTGCCTGTATGTTCATGGATGAACTGGATGATGTCATTAACTCTAACAGAAAGCTGTTCGAATAATCTGCTTGCACACGTTTATCAAGGAAAATGGTATCGTGCTGCTTTGAAGTGACATTATTCCGAACTCCGTTGACATTATTCGTTTAATCGGGTATAATGTACTTGTAAAGTGATGCGCGGAGGTGTCCCATATGGCTGAAATGATCCCGATCAAAGAAGCGGCGGCGTGCTGGAACATAACGGAACGGCGAGTTGCGACGCTCTGCAAAGACGGAAAAATCGTCGGTGCGGAAAAGCAGGGGAAACGCTGGATGATTCCGGCAGATACGCAGAAGCCAGTGGATCAGCGGATTAAGACGGGTGCTTTCAGAAAAACAGAGCGGGCGACGAAGCGGCCGCTGCCTATCGGCGTATCCAACTACTGCCTTGCATCGTCGGAATACTACTACATCGACAAGACGATGATGATTAAGGATTTCATTGACGAGCGCCCGATGGTGACGCTGTTCACCCGCCCCCGGCGATTCGGCAAGACGCTGAATATGGATATGCTGCGCACTTTTTTTGAAAAAAGTGACGAGAATACCTCGGTTTATTTCCGCGACAAGAAGATTTGGAGCTGCGGTCAGAAGTACCGGGACTATCAGGGAAAGTACCCTGTGATTTTCTTGACGTTCAAGGATGTCAAGTTCGACACTTGGACGGAGACTTTTGCGGCGATTCGAGATATTTTCGCAAAAGAAACCCGGCGGCATAAAGAACTGCTGACCAGCGGTCAATGCGACGAGTACAGCAAAAAGACCTATGAAAAGCTGGCTGAGGGCAAGGTAAGCGAAGTGGAGCTGACCGCTGCGCTGCTGGATTTGTCTGCAATGCTCCATCAGCACTACGGTATTGCGCCCATCATCATCATTGACGAGTATGATACTCCGATTCAGCAGGGATATCAGAAGGACTACTACGACAAGGTCATCCAGTTTATGAGAAACCTGTTTTCGGGCGGGTTCAAGGATAATCAGCATTTGTCTTTCGGCTTTCTTACCGGCATTCTGCGGGTGGCGAAGGAGAGCATTTTCAGCGGCATGAACAACCTGTCCATCAACTCCGTGCTGGACAACAAGTACAGCGCCTACTTCGGCTTTACGGCGGATGAAGTAAAGATAATGGCTGAATATTACGGCGCGGCTGACAAATTTGATGAGATTTGCGAGTGGTACGACGGCTACCGCTTCGGCAAGACGGAGATTTTCAACCCGTGGTCGGTGGTCAACTATTTCAGCAATGAGTGCGAGCCGCGAGCCTTCTGGGTTTCTACCGGCAGCAATGATATTATCGGCGAAGTGCTTGCACAAGCGGACGAAGAGACGTATCATCGGCTGACGGCGCTTGTCAAGGGCGAGACGTTCACCACCTTCATTGATACTGGCGTGATTTATCCGCAAATCAAGAGCAATCCCGCTACTATTTACAGCTTTTTGCTGGTGACAGGCTATTTGAAGGCAATGAAAACGACGCCATCCTTCAATGGAGACTTTATGTGTGAGGTTTCCTTGCCGAATCGGGAAATTTCTCTCGTGTATAACAAGGAAATTTTGCAGCGGCTGGAGAATATGATTCCGCAGCCTACGGCCATCGCTGTTCAGGAGGCCATCTTCTCCGGCGACAACGCACGATTGAAAGCGCAGATTCAGACGCTTCTGACCCAATCGGTCAGCTGTTTTGACACGGCAGGGGAGAGCTTCTATCACGGCTTTATGCTGGGGCTGTGTGCTTTATTGGGTGGTGCTTTCGTGACCTCGAATCGAGAGTCTGGCGATGGGCGTTATGATATTCAGCTGAAACCCACGAAAAAGGGACTTCCGGGGATTCTCATCGAATTAAAAGCGGAGAAAAATTGCAGTGATGAGAAGCTGAAAGTGTTGTCAGAAACCGCATTGCAGCAGATAAACGACAAGAAATACGAAACGGAACTGACCGCCGCTGGGGTCAAGACAGTTTATAAATACGGCGTAGCTTTCATCGGCAAAAAGGTCGAAGTTACGGTCGGGTGAACTTGAAAATCAAGCGGATGACTGATTTGCGGAGCTGTGCAGCTTTGGAAATCAGAAAATCTGTATCAGGACACCGACTTGTCTAAAAACGCGGATGCGAACCGCACAAAAGTGTGTTAGAATCATATCGTCGAAAGATGCAGAGAAGCTCCTGTGCACGGCACGAGGGGCTTTTTTCGTACCGTTCGATAGAAAAAAACGTGCGCCAACGAGACGCAGAGAAAGGAAATGTATGAGCAACAAAGAAAAACATCGAGAATAGATTCAGTTTCCGCTTCGGCAGAGACTGAAACACCTGTGTATGCGCTTGGCAACAGCAGGTGGAACTATCCGCGGAACGGTGCAGTAGATAGCGGGGCAATCATGTGCTTCCAAGGAGAAAAGCACAATCATCCCTGCCCTGTCTAAAAACGCGGATGGGAAAATGGTAGGCAGCTCAAGCAGATGCAGTCTGTTGACACCACAGCCACTTTCGTTTATAATGAAAATGGCTTGAGAGTGCAAAAAACTGTAAATGGGGTGGTAACGAAATACACGCTGCATAGCAAGAATGTGGTGCACATGACCCAGAGCAGCAATAATCTGCACTTCTTCTATGATGCGCAGAACAAGCCTGCTGTAGTTGTGTACAACGACATACCGTACAGCTATATCAAGAATCTGCAGGGCGATATTGTGGCCATTCTTGACAGCACTGGCACGGCTGTGGTAAACTATGTGTATGATGCATGGGGCCGCCCCATCAGCAAGACAGGTAGTATGGCCGGAACACTGGGCACTGTGCAGCCCTTCCGGTATCGCGGCTACGTCTATGACGAAGAAACGGGGCTGTATTATCTCAGAAGTAGATATTACAATAGATGTTGTTTTGAGCGTCTTTGTATCCACTACGGCAACGTGTGTCGATTAACCTATTCAGCTATAAACGAGCAAATCCGAAAAAATGCACAAAAACCGCGATTCCGCTGTAGCCTTTGGGTTGTAAAAAACGCGATAAATTGCGATTTGCGACCGAACAGTTTTCTTTTTTTCGATGCGCCTTGTGCAGTTTTCACTATTTGCTCATTTATAGCTATTCAGGAGGGATATTTATGTGGAAAGAATGTCGACTATGGATCATTGATTCTCTGGTGTCAATAACCCTGTTTCTTTTGGTCCCGATTCTTTTATCATTGACTGGTTTAGTTACTATTTCTGTTGCACCCGGAGCTGCCTTGATCGTATTAGGATATGCGCTCTATATCTTTCAATGCGTGTTTTCACGTGATATGAAGCGCGGCATTTGGGCACTAGTGGATCTCATGCGAAATATATCAGTTACACACACTTTCACTGTTCAAGAGATACAGTCCTGTCATTCGCATTTTTCTGTGTCTCGTAGGGTTTCAGAACAAACGTTTGCGAAATATTTCATTATCCGTTGTATTAACGATGCAGAGCACGTCATTGATCTTGTTACTGTAAAACAGCAGCCTCTTATTGAGCATAATTCTTATAGAATCAAGTATTATCCATTTTCTAAAATTATTGTCGACATCGCTCCAAAATCATAACTATCCTCATCATTTGAACATATTCCTTCTATAGTACTATTACAGTACTATTACATTTTCTACAGTAAGTATTTGATGGTTACATACCAATGGTTAAGGAACTGATTCGACTTTGTGACGAATTAGGCGTTGAATATTCGGCACATCTGAATGACCTGATTAACGTTGTAAATCATAAAACATGGGATGGCATACCACATATACATATTGGCGTATCACGTATTCATGTTGCAATTGAACCTGAAGCAATTGAATTTATCATCGAATTGCTTAATTTGGGAGGAAAATAAAATGCAATATGTGGGAGTCTTTAGTGCAGTAATAAATGATCAATGCCCTAAATACCGTGGTATCTATCGTAACAATGACCTACTTGATTTTGATCAGAATGCAGATATTGGAACAATAATTCAAGACTATTTTTGCAACTCACATGATGGAATCTACAAGAAATTTTCATGGAAAACACTTGCGTCGGTAACGGAACTATATCAGAGGTTAAGCAATTGTGGATGGAAGGGGGATATGATTTTTTGGAGTAATGATAACTGCGTTCCAAGTGGTTTGCACACTACGTTTCTTGGAATTGATATTTGTGGTAATGCGGGTTATTATTCACCGCTTGGTGACGGATTCTTGCAATCTTACGAGAAAAAATATTCTTTCTATTCTGAACTAACGTATCAACAATTCCAAACGTACAAAGAAGATATTAATGAATATGGACTGTTCATACATGATAATATTGCACAATGTTTTGCCTTTTACTGTAATCAGATAAGCCGAAAAGATTCTCATACGATTGAGAATGAAAAAAATTGGCATCCAATTTATATTTTCAGAATAAATGCTTAATAAGCATATAAACAATGCGACTATAAGCGAAGGAACATTACTTCTCGCCCAGCCCGCCGCGTCCTGTGCCTCTCGCACAAGCCGCCGACGGGCTGGCTTTCATTCCCCCCTTCTTTACCTACTACACATTTTTCTAACACACTACTAACAGGAGGCATTAACCACCGCCGCGGGTCGCACGGTGTCCAGCACCTTCCATTACGGCGATACGGAAGCAGAGCAGAAGAAGCATCTGCTGCTGAAAAGCATTGCGCCGCTGGGCAGTGCCAGTGTGTTCACTTACGATGCGTTTGGAAATCCGCTGACGAGTCAGGTGCAGAATGCGGATGCGAATCCGAGCTACTTCATCCGCGGCGAAACTTCGTACACGAATGATGGCAACTATGTCACGGAGCAGAAGGACGCGCGCGGCAAGATTGTGCGCACAGAAACCGACCTGCAGCGCGGCACGACGACGAGCGTCACCGACGCGAAGGGACAGACGGTGACGTATGAATACGACAATCTGCGTCGAATTGTAAAAACTTCTGCAAACGTGGGCGCAAAAGAAGGAATTCTGACAGCACATAACGAATATACCTATGACGCAAAGCGTGGGAATCTGGTCGAAATCCGTCACAATACGGACGGGAACGCCGCGAACGACGTGGTGTACAGCTTCGAGCAGGACGCGCTGGGTCGCCAGACGGCGGTCAAGGTCGGGAATCAGACCACGGGAACGCTGATTCATTTGGCAACCATCTGACGAATGCCTTTTTCGCCATCTGCTGCTTGCAAAAATCTCGATTTACCGCCAGTAAACCTTCGATTTTTGCAATTGCATCTGACGAAAAATTCATCCGCCATCTGGTCACCTCATTTCATCAGCATTCCCTGTCGCAGAGTGCGTATCAGAACGATACGACGAAGCCGAATTTCGGCACGCTGACCGCGACGACTTACGGCAACGGGGCGAAAATCAGCAGTCGGTACGATGATTTCAACCGCGTGACGGGGGTGGTGTACGGCGAGGAAACCGCGCCGAGATACGAATACGACTACAACGCGAAGGGGCAGGTGGCACGAGTCCGCGACAATCTGCTGAATCGGACGACGCAGAGTGAGTACGATTTGGCGAATCGTCCGGTGCGCGTGAAGACCGCAGAAGCTGGTCTGCATGTGTACACGGGACAGGTCGCATACGACAACGTGTACGGCAACCTGAGCGAATTCACGGAGAAAGTGGGTGAAAATCGACAGGAATTCGGGACGAAATTCGGCTATGATGACGAAAATCGTCCGACGTCGCTGACATACAGCATGGGTGCAACCACCATTGGGCAGAGCACGACGACCATTGACAAGCTGAATCGGACGACGTTCTCGGCGGTCAAGCTGGGCAGCAAGACGTTCACGAGCGAATACCATTTCGCGGCGGGCGGCTACGGTACCGGCAGTGTGACGAACCTCGTCGCGTCGATTACCCAGCCGGGGTGCAATTGCGGCTACGGCTACGACGACAACGGGAACATTGCGAGTGCAACGCTGAACGGCAAGTGGACGGGCTATACCTACGACGCGCTGGGTCAGCTGGTGCAGGTCAACGACCACAGCAATACCCGCTCTGGCGAAAATGGTACGACTTGGAAGTATGCCTACGACCTTGGCGGCAACATCCTGAAAAAGGAACGCTTCGCCTACAACGATACGACGACTCCTCTGGAAACCGTTACCTATACCTACGGCGACGCGACATGGCGCGACAAGCTCACGGCGGTCAACGGCAGCACAATTCGCTATGATGCGATTGGTAATCCGCGAGCGACGGAACGTGGACGTACACATGGGAAAATGGGCGGCAGTTGGCGCGGATGCAAAGTGCCAACGTGGATGCACGGTTCGTTTACAATGAGAGTGGGCTTCGAGTGCAGAAAATTGTCAATGGTGTCGTGACGAAGTACACGCTGCACGGGAAGAATGTTGTGCACATGAAGCAGGGCAGCGATGAACTGCACTTCTTCTACGATGCACAGAACAAGCCTGCTGTGGTGGCGTTCAATGGTACTGCCTACGCTTACCTCTACAACCAGCAGGATGACGTCATTGGCCTGCTTGACAGCAACGGCACCCACATGGTATCCTATACTTACGATGCATGGGGCAAGCCGATCAGCAAGACTGGTACACTCGCCAGCACGCTGGGTACGATCAATCCCTTCCGGTATCGCGGCTACGTCTATGACGAAGAGGCAGGATTCTATTATGCATCCAGCCGTTATTACGATCCTGAGATCAGTCGGTTTATAAATGCGGATGATACAGAGTATCTCGGTGCAGACGGCAGCGTCTTGAGCTACAATCTGTTTGCGTATTGCATGAATGATCCGGTCAATCGTTTTGACGTTGACGGAAACTGGTCTCTGCCGAACTGGGCGAAGATTGCAATTGGAGCAGCGGCTATTGCGGTTGGTGTTATTGCTACTGTTGCTACTGGAGGCGCTGCAGTGCCGGTGTTAGTAGCATCACTCAAAATTGCTGCTACAAGTGCCGCCATTGGCGCTGTTAGTGGTGCGGGAATTAGCGCGGTGAATCATCGCGTGTCTACAGGCAGCTGGGAAGGTGCAGGAAAAGCCGCTGTAACGGGTGCAATAGATGGTGCCTGCGATGGATTTATGTGGGGCGGAATAACTGCTGGAGCATCTTTCACTACAGTTGCTGCAAAAGGTATAAAGGTAAAAGAGATAGGCAAGCTTAAGCCCTCTAACAAACCAGGAGATGGTTATTCAGGTGTTAAATACCAAGCACCAAAGGCAAATGGCAAGTATACAACTAAGTCGATAGAGTTGCATTCTCCGCATCAAAGTGGTCCTCACGATGTTTGGCATTGGCAGCAAAACACATGGAATCCATACAACAATAGCATTACAGGTAGTGCTAAGCATTGGACGATATGGGGGAAGCCACTATGAAGAAAATGGTATACACAAATAAAATAGATGATGAAATTATTTTCCACGAGAATAATATGCTTGCATTGTATCTTGAAAAAGCTAAGAAATACATGCCATTCTTTGAGGAAAGTGGATATTCTTTGAAGGTAGGGCTTATGTGGAAATACTTTCCGAGAGACACTATAATACTTCAAAGAGGGAGTTTCCAGAATGGTTACCAGTGCTATGTGTACTGCGTAGTTCAAAAAGATGGAAATGAGGTTCGTATTGGTAGTATTGATGGCGAAGCAGACTATTATCCTTTATCTACAGCATGGATGGTATCATCTATATTTAGAAAATTCTTCAAACTAAATGCTGAACTTTATGCAAATACAGATGATGCGGACGCGGACTTGAATGATTTCTTGTCACAACTAATAAAGTATTCAAGATAAATTCAAGAAATGTTGATGAACTATCCCAGTAAGCATCTTCTTTTGAGGAGAAAAGGCAAACTGTTGGAACATTCCAACTCTCTTAAAGGTTTCAGGAATATCCTGACAGCTGCCGTGGTATCACAACGGCGATGCTTGCCGGTAGAGTCATTGCAATTCTTGATGCGGATGGAAATGTTGTTGTTAGTTATATGTACGATGCGTGGGGCGCGCCGCTGTGGTGTACTGGCGAACTGGCAGAAACGCTGGGCAAGGTGCAGCCGTTCCGCTATCGTGGGTATGTGTTTGATGAGGAGACGGGGCTGTACTATCTAAGGAGTAGGTATTATAACGCGGAGCGGTGCAGGTTTGTGAATGTGGATGCGCTTGTTTCGACGCTCCAACAAGGCAACAAGCATAATTTGTTTTCCTACTGTGGAAACTCTGTAATCTCCTATATAGATCCCGATGGTTTGTTTGCTATTCAGGGACTGCTGCTTGCAGGAATGCTTGTTGCTTGTACGCTTCTATTGAGTGGCTGCGCTGCTAAAACAGACTATGGTGCAGCTTCACCATACAAGCCAACGACTTCTATCGAGTATAACTGCTATGCATACGCTTTAGGTGAAACGGAATGGAAGTTTGTTGGTGGAAGGGAGGGGGCAGTTCAAGATTTCAGTGTTGAAAATGTTGCTCAAATGGTATTGGATGATGCAAAGGCTGATGGAAGGGCTATGCGCATTATTGATTCTTATGATAGTCCCATCAATGCAAATGAGTACAGAATTGCATTAAGAACTGGTGACGCGGATTATCATTTTATGTTACAGCACAGTGATGGTTCTTGGTCGCACAAACCCAGTTTCCTGCCTTCACGCTTAATTGCTGGAGATAATCCAAGTGAAATAGCATGGGATGGGTTTGCAGCGACAGGTGAAGTCATTTGCAATAATTACTACAATAGTAAAACTGTATATTTTGCTGTTACCAAGTGAGAGAGGAGAAGGAAAATTGAAAAAAGCTCACGTAATTTCTTATATAATTGCGACAGCATTATTTTGTGGAATTGTGTGCTTAATTGTTGTTTTTCATAACAAAACCAATGGAGATGAAAACATGAAACAATGTTTTACTATCGAAGACTTGTCCGCTATTGAGATAGGTGTATCCAGGTTGAATGATATATGTGCGATTGTACCAGAAGACAATGTAATGGTCACATCGTATGGCGGACTATGTGAGTTGCCTGCGACGAATGGAGGCAAAATTCAAATCAGATTTGTTGGACCACAACTAATAGTGGAAGATATTAGATACATACCTGCAGGATAATGCAGCGTATCGT
>ERZ773224.4214-NODE-4214-length-11365-cov-4.744474_pt1 | contig 11365 bp, 9 predicted proteins | sample MGYA00580526_ERZ773224 | MGnify/ENA primary metagenome ERZ773224 (study PRJEB29015, sample SAMEA2737743) | human gut metagenome | biome: human gut; feature: human-associated habitat; material: faeces | place: China | collected 2012 ... | reverse complement strand
CCACCTTGCCAAGGTGGAGGTAGCGAGTTCGAGCCTCGTCACCCGCTCCATAAAAAGAGATCTGCTTTTGCAGGTCTCTTTTTGCATATGCGGGCAAAGCACCTGACGGTGGGTGAATAAGCCGCAAAGCGGCTTATTCAGCAGACATTAGATAGGGGGGCTGTCGCAAAAGCCCGCAACAGCCCCCTTGAGAATATTATCCCAGAAGTTTTTGAATGTCTGTTTTCTGCTGTCCCAGAAGGAAGGTCACCGTGGAGCCGTCGTGGGTCAGTGTGTAGCGGTCGCTGATCCTGCCCTCCGCAAGCAGCTGCTCCGGCTGGAAGGAGGAAGACGCGCCATTGGTTTTGAAGACGATTTTTTCTACGCCCTGAGCTTGGAGTACGGCGATCCCGTGCAGCGTGCCGGTCAGAATGGCGAAATCCTGTTCAGCCGCAATGGTCAGGGTGCTGCCCTCCCGGGCCTGGGTGTAGGGAATGTCCCGCCCGTCGGCATCCGTAACACGGAACAGCGCTTCTGTGCGGGCAGCCTCAGAGGCTTCCCTGGAGGCGGAGTCAGGGATGATAAGCTCAAATTCGAAGGCAATGGTCTTGTCCTGGCTCAGCCGCAGCACACAGCTTACGGTGTAGCGGCCGGGGGCAGAGGGCGCCTGACTGCTGCCGTTGTAAAGGATCCGCTCCAGGGTTCCCTGGCCGCTGGTCTCAACGGTATAGACGCCGTTTTCCTGCCGGACAGCCAGCATCGTCAGGTTTTCCGGCTCCCCGTCGTGGTTTTCTCCGCTGAGGAGCAGGTTGATGTACTGTTTCAGGCTTTCGGTATCGCTGCCCTTGAGGCCGTTGATGGATGCATCCGGGCTGAGAATATAAAACCCGCCGGTGCTGTCGTGATGATTGGATTGACCGTCGCCGATGATACCCACCGCGCTTTCATCCAGCGTGTAGATGATTTGCTTTGTGTCATAATCAAAGTGGATGCCGTCTTCAACGCCGGTGGTGACGCTGGCGTTGCCCAGAATCAGAATGGAACCGGACAAATCATCGGAGTCATCGGTTCCGATGGCAGCGGCGCGATCTCCTCCGATGGCGGTAACGTTTGCGTTGTCGCAGATAAGAATCATACCTCTCATTTTGGCGTCTTCACCGCTGCCAATGCCGCTGCCTTCATCCTCGCCGATGGCGATGACCTCTGCGTTGCCGCAGATGATGATCTTTCCGCCTTTCAGAATATGACCGTCTTCGTCGCCGCCGCCGCCGATTCCGGCGCCGTCACAGGCAGAGCCCGCCTTTACCGAGGCGTTGCCGCCGATCCGGATCGTCCCGGAGACGCCGCCATTCTCTCCGGTTCCGATACCGGCCCCCTCCTTTTCGCTCCAGGCCGTTACCTTGGCGTTGCCGTCAATGGTAATATTGCCGCTCATTTCGCCATCTTCACCGGAGCCGATGCCCGCGCCATCGTAGCCGCTGGTGCTTACGACCTCTGCGTTATCTGTAATGGTAATATTGCCAGTGCTGCTTATTTCGCCATCTTCACCGGAGCCGATGCCTGCGCCGCTTTCACTGCTGGATACGGTGACGTTGGCATTTTCATCTATGACAATGTCACCGGACATATTGCCTTCCCAACCGGAACCGATGGCCGCGCCGTCTCCGGAGCCGGCATCGTGCCGGTCGTTGCCGGTTGTCACCTGAGCATTCCCGGTGATATGGATGCTGCCGGACATTTCCTCCCTGACGTTGCTGCCGATCTTTGCGTGATCGCTGTCAGGGTCATTGTCAGCATAGAGGGTTCCGTCGCCGGTAATGGTTACGTGGCCTTCGGAAACATGAACGACCGAGGCGTCATCGGTTTTCAGTTTATTGTCGCCCTTCAGCGTGATTTCTGCCTCTGAGGAGCCCTTCACATCGATGGCGGAGGTGTTGCCGGAGCTGACGTTGAGGTCCTCAATGGTCAGCTCGGCCTTTGCGCCGCCGGAGGTCTCGACGGTGATGGTATTTCCTGTGGCAGCGGTATTGTCTGCCTGCTTTATAACGGTTTCGGTTGTCTGCTTTTCGTTGGTCACGCCGCCCTCCTGAGAGACGTACTGGCCGGAGTTGTCGGCCTTCACGGTGATATTTCCGTTGGCCAGATCATATTCCTCCGCCAGAGCGGCCATAGGCATTCCTGCCGTGAGCAGCAGGGCCAGGGCTGCGGAGACGATTCTCTTTCCGTTCATGGTAATCATTCCTTCCTTTTTGAATCGAACATGTCTTACTCTCAAGTGAAAGTAGAAGTGGTTCCAAGTAGAATATTAGCATATACATCGAACGCGGTCAAGATAAATCTGGAAAAAAAGAAAAAATTTTCAGGAATTACAAAAACATCTTGACATTCTGAAAATATCTGCTATAATACAACACGTTCCGCGGGTGTAGCTCATCCGGTAGAGCGCCACCTTGCCAAGGTGGAGGTAGCGAGTTCGAGCCTCGTCACCCGCTCCAAAGAGACCTGTTTCAGGTCTCTTTTTCTTTACAGATCGGTCCCTTCCGAATTCTCTTTCGGAAGGGACATTTTTGTGCCAAAAAGAAACAAAAAATCACAGCCTTGTAAAACTGAATCCGTATTGCTAAGAAAATCACAACAATTTGTACAGATTTCCATATGAAATGAAAGATGATTTCGCCAAAAATTCATATTGCATTCTGAATTGTCTAGTGGTATGATAGGGAAAATTACCCTATGGACATTTGTCCGTGGAAGAGAGGAGCGCGATCATCTTGAAGTATGTTGTCATTTTGGGAGACGGCATGGCAGACGAGCCCATTGCGGCCCTGGGCGGCAAGACACCCCTGGACTATGCCAAGACTCCCTGTATGGATGCCATGGCGGGTATGGGCCACATGGGCCTGACCCAGAATGTGCCGGAAGGCATGGCGCCCGGCTCAGACGTGGCCAATCTATCCGTGCTGGGCTATAACCCGGCGGAGTGTTATTCAGGACGATCTCCTCTGGAAGCTCTGAGCGTGGGCGTTTCCATGGAGCCCGACGATGTGATTTTCCGCTGCAACATCGTAACCCTGACGGAGGGGGAGCCCTACGAAGAGAAAACCATCCTGGACCACAGCTCCGGCGAAATCGCCACGAAGGATGCGGATATTCTCATGGATGCTATCCGGGCGCAATTCAATTCCGACAGCGTCCGCTTTTACACCGGCACCAGCTACCGGCATATTATGGTATGGAAGCATGGCCGTGTGGTGCCCCTGGAGCCGCCCCACGACCATCTGGGCACGAAGATCGGCCCTTGGCTTCCCAAGGAGCCCATGCTCAGGAAGATGATGGAAAAGAGCTTCCCCATTCTCGATGTCCATCCCCTGAACCTGGAACGGGCGGCAGCGGGGAAGCACAAGGCCAATTCTCTCTGGTTCTGGGGGGCGGGCACCAAGCCCAGCCTGCGTTCTTTCCGGGAGAAGACCGGGCTGAAGGGGGCCATGATCTCTGCGGTGGACCTGCTGAAAGGCATTGCCGTGGGGGCAGGGATGGAGGTCTACCGGGTTCCCGGGGCCACCGGCTCCCTGGATACCAATTACGAGGGCAAGGCGGATGCAGCCGCCAAGGCCCTGCTGGAGGACGGCTGCGACTTCGTCTATGTCCATGTGGAGGCCCCGGACGAAATGGGCCACCAGGGAGACGTGAATGCCAAGGTCAAGTCCATTGAGTACCTGGACAGCCGCCTGATTGCACGGCTGAAAAAGGCCCTGGATGCCTCCGGAGAGGACTACAGGATGCTGATTCTGCCGGACCATCCCACGCCTGTCCGTTTGCGCACCCACACAGGGGAGCCCGTACCCTTCCTGCTGTACGATTCCACCTGCCAGGAAAAGAAAATCGCGAGATACACCGAGGCCGAGGCAGCCCAGACCGGGGACATGGAGCCCCAGGGCTACCGCCTGATCGACCGCCTGATTCTGAAATAAAGGAGAATGCCCTATGGCAAGAGTCTATAATTTTTCCGCAGGCCCCGGCGTGCTGCCGGAACCTGTTTTGCAGGAGGCTGCCGCCGAGATGTTGGACTACCGGGGCACCGGCATGTCCGTTATGGAGATGAGCCACCGGTCCAAGCCCTATGAGCGGATCATCGAGGAGGCGGAGGCGGACCTTCGCACCCTTATGGGCATTCCGGAGAACTATAAAGTCCTCTTCTTGCAGGGGGGTGCCAGCCAGCAGTTCGCTATGGTGCCCATGAACTTGATGCATAATAAGGCAGCGGACTATATCGTCACCGGCCAGTTTGCCAAGAAGGCCTGGAAGGAAGCCCAGCTGTTCGGGCAGGCCAATAAGGTCGCATCCTCGGAGGATAAGAATTTCACCTATATTCCCGACTGCTCTGACCTGCCCATTGGGGAAAACAGCGACTATGTGTACATCTGCGAGAACAACACCATCTACGGCACCAAGTTCAAAACCCTGCCCAATACCAAGGGAAAGCCATTGGTTGCCGATGTGTCCTCCTGCTTTCTCAGCGAGCCGGTGAAGGTGACGGACTACGGAATGCTCTACGGCGGTGCGCAGAAGAACGTAGGCCCGGCGGGTGTGGTCATCGCTATTATCCGGGAGGATCTGATCCGGGAGGATGTGCTGCCCGGCACCCCCACCATGCTGCGCTACAAGACCCACGCCGACGCGGGCTCCATGTACAATACACCTCCGGCCTACGGCATCTATATCTGCGGCAAGGTCTTCAAGTGGCTGCTGGGCCTGGGCGGCCTGGAGGCTATGGGCAGGCGCAATCAGGAAAAGGCCGCTATCCTCTATGACTATCTGGATTCCAGCAAGGTCTTCCACAATCAGGTGGTCAAAAAGGACCGCTCCCTGATGAACGCCACCTTCGTGACGGGTGACCCGGAGCTGGACGCCCGGTTTGTGGCCGAGGCCGCTCAGGCGGGCTTTGTGAACCTGAAGGGCCATCGCAGCGTCGGTGGTATGCGGGCCAGCATCTACAATGCCATGCCTATTGAGGGCGTGAAGAAGCTGACGGAATTCATGGCGGATTTTGAGCAGAAGCTGTAAGAATGGGAGAAAAGAGAGGATCGACCGTGTTTCAGGTAAACTATCTCAATAAAATATCCCCAAAGGGCACGGCCCTTTGGACGGAAAATTATCAGGTTTCCGAAAAAATCGAGGATGCGGATGCCCTGCTGGTGCGCAGCGCGGCCATGCAGGATTTTACCTTTTCCAATAAGCTGCTGGCCGTGGCCAGAGCCGGTGCGGGGGTGAACAATATTCCCCTGGACCGCTGCGCGGAGCAGGGCATTGTGGTGTTTAATACCCCCGGGGCCAACGCCCGCAGCGTCATGGAGCTGACGCTCTGCGGTCTGCTGCTGGGCAGCCGGGATGTAGTGGGCGGCATGGAGTGGGTCAAATCCATTGCCGGTACTCCGGATGTGGCAAAGCAGGTGGAAAAGGGCAAATCCCAATTTGCGGGTCACGAGATCCTGGGCAAGTCCCTGGGCGTCATCGGCCTGGGCGCGGTGGGCGGCCCCTTTGCCAACGCCGCCAGAAAGCTGGGAATGCAGGTTTATGGCTGCGACCCCTTCATCTCTATTGACGCCGCCTGGCACCTGGACAGCCAGATTCATCGGGTGAACAGCCGGGAGGAGGTTTTTGCCAACTGCGATTTCATCTCCCTGCATACCCCGCTGCTGGAGGACACCAAGAAGATGATCAATGCCGAGACCATTGCCAAGATGAAGGACGGCGTGGTGATTCTGAACTTTGCCCGGGACCTGCTGGTGGATGACGAGGCCATGGCCGCAGCTCTGGCCTCCGGCAAGGTCAGGCGCTATATTACGGATTTCCCCAATGACCGGACGGCAAAAATGCCCGGCTGCATCGCCATCCCCCACCTGGGTGCCTCCACGGAGGAATCCGAGGACAACTGCGCGAAGATGGCCGTCAGCCAGGTGATGAACTATCTGGAAAACGGCAATATTGTCAATTCCGTCAATTTCCCCAACTGCGATATGGGCGTGTGCACAAGTCAGGGGCGGATCACCATCCTGCATAAGAACATCCCCAATTCCCTGGGTCGGTTCACCACCGCCATTGCAGGGGAGAATGTCAACATTGCAGGCCTGATGAACAAGAGCCGGGGAGAATACGCCTACACTATGCTGGATGTGGACCACAGGCCCTCTGAGGCCGTGGTGGAAAGCCTGCGCAGCATCGAAGGGGTGCTCCGGGTAAGAGTGGTGAAATAATCCAAGAATCAAATAATCCGCAGGAAGGCAAGGCGCTTCCTGCGGATTTTTGCTTATCCCTCAAATTCTCGGGCGACCCGCTTCATCATCTCCCGGATGGGCAGATGGTAGGGGCAGCGGCCTTCACAGGCCCCGCATTCGATGCAGGCCGAGGCCTTCGTTTCGGTTTCATACCGGCCCTTGGCCCAGTCTGCCAGGCCGTAGCGGGTCAGATAGCCCTCCAGCACGAACAGCTGGGGGATGTGAATGCCCACGGTGCAGGGGGCGCAGTAGTTGCAGCGGCGGCAGAACTGGGTGCCCAGGGAATCCCGGATGGCCTGGATTTTCGCCGTTTCTTCCCCGGTCAGCGGGGCGGAATTGCCGACGGCGGCCAGATTCTGGGAGAGCTCCTGGTCGTTTGCCATGCCGGGAATGACCACGGTGACGGCGGGGTTCTGCACGATATAGCGAAGGGCCAGGGAAGCGTCGTCAATGGCCCCTCCGGCCAAGGGCTTCATGCAGATGAAGCCGACGTTCTTTTCCTGACATTTGGCAATGAGCTCCGCGCCCTGGTTTTCCACCAGATTGTAGGGGAACATGATTGTCTCCACCCAGTCCATGTCCAGGGCCTTTTCGAAGACCTGGGTGGAGTGGGCGGTGAGGCCGATGTGCCGGACGGTTCCGGCGGCCTTGGCATCCTGCAGGGCTTCCAGCGCCCCGCCGGGGGCGGTGATGACCTCCAGGTCCTCCAGGGATGGGTTGTGGAACTGGTAGAGGTCGATGTAGTCCGTGCGGAAATTGTGCAGGCTGGTTTCCAGGTCCTTCTGCATGGCCTGCTTCGTCAGCCCTCGGCCCTTGGTGGCCAGGATAAACTTGTCCCGGATGCCCTCCAGGCCGTAGCCGATGTACTCTTCGCTGACGGTATAGCCCCGGGCGGAATCGATGTAGTTGACGCCCGCCTCCAGCAGCCTGTGCATAAGCGCTTTGGTGCCCTCCGCGTCAATGCGCTGAATGGGGATGCCCCCAAAGCCCAGCCGGGAGACTTTCAGACCTGTTTTGCCCAATACTCTGTATTCCATTTGTCTCGCTCCTTTTGCGTGTTCAGTGGATACAGCTATTATACAGTCCCCCGGGGCAAAAGAAAAGAGGGAATTATTCGTGTACCCGGAACAGGGGGGCGGCAACCCGCTTGTAGAGCAGCATGGTCAGCAGGGATACAACGCCGTATTTGACCACGTTCAGCGGCGCAACGCACAGGGCCACGAAGGAATACACCCCGTGAATGCTGCTGTGGATACTTGTGCCCATTCCGATGAGCACATCCATGGGAATGCCGTAGAGCTGGGCGAATTTGGGCAGCAGGTAGACGGCGTTGAAGAGCGTCCCGATGACGCTGGCGGACAGGGTTCCGAGGACGAGACCCACAATGGCCCCCGTCTTGTTCTTGTGGAGATGGTACCAGACGGTGGCGGGCAGTGCGAAGCAGCAGCCCACAAAGAAATTGGCGAAGTCGCCCACGAAGGCGGTGGAGGTGCTCTTGAGCAGCAGCTTCAGCAGAATTTTAATGCCCTCAATGGCGACGGCAGCGCTTGGTCCCAGGAAGAAGCCGCCCAGCAGCACGGGCACCTCGGAGAAGTCCAGCTTGTAGAATTCCGGGGCCAGGAAGGGCAGGGGAAAGTCCAGAATGTGCAGCACCACGGCGATGGCCGAGCAAATGCCGATAATGCTGACCCGTCTGGCGGGGCTTACATGGCGCAGATGGGTGAATTTCTTTTCCGTCAGCTTGGAGATCACGGCCAGCGCAATAATGACGGCGGCAGTGATTCCGAGAAAAGAAAGGTTTTCCTTGGCCTGAGAGAGTAGTTCGTTCATGATTTTTGTCACCTCAACGTAAAAAATGCGCCCTGAGCATACACTCAGGGCGCGAAAAGACGCAAGACTTGCGTATCTTCTTCCATCCAGACTATACTGTCGGTATCGGAATCACACCGATTCGGCGCTTGCGCGTTCGCGGACTTTACCGCCGGTGGGGAATTTCGCCCCGCCCTGAAGACACAGTATTCAGTTGCCACAACCATAGCACAAGGAAGCTTTCTTGTCAAGGACTTCTTTTTGTGATATAATCCTTTAAAAATCGGTGCCTTGGGTGCTCTGGGTGGGCTGGCCGGTTGGGGCCGTGGGGGCAGCGTCACCCTTTGGCATTTGGAACCCCTGGATTTTGCCGCCGGGGGCGGTGTTGGTGATGTCTCCGCCGATGACCTTGTTTTTGTGCACCAGAAGCGTGGCGTAGACCGGCTCTGTGGCGCCGGGGTAGTTCTTGACCTCGTAAACGTAGCGCATGACCTTTTTGCCGGCGAATTTGCTCAGGTCGTAGCTCTGGCACTTTTGCAGGGCATTGTACCGGTCAAAAACGTCATTGGTCTGGGCCGGAATCAGCACCTGGCCGGATTCCTTCGGAGAGCTGACAACCTCCCAGCCGAAGCTTTTGAGAAAAGCAACCCGCCCGTCGTTGCCCGAGACGTCCTGAGAGCCGAAGGTCTGCTCGCTGCCGCCGAAAAACAGAATCAGCGCCAGCAGCACCACTGCGGCGGCCCCCAGGATCAGCATCATTTTTTTAAAATCCACCTTTGCGGTCAATACAACCATAGTGAAATCCCTCCCGAAAGCTGTGTTTCAATGCAGTGTATGGGATTTCCCCAGGGGATAGAACGGAGAAAGAATATGGAACGTTTGGACAAATTTCTGTGTGACAGCGGCGCGGGAACCCGCAGCCAGGTAAAGCAGCTGTTGAAAGCCGGGCGGGTGACCGTGGACGGAAAGACCGAGAAAGACCCCGGCAGAAAAATCGACCCGGCAGCGAACGCGGTGCAGCTGGACGGAAGCGCCATGGGCGGCTATGCGCGCCGGGTGGTGATGATGAACAAGCCCATGGGCTATGTCACTGCCACAGAGGATACAAAAGAGAAGACTGTCATGGAGCTTCTGCCGGAGCAGATGCGGCACTGGGACTTGAAGCCCATTGGCCGCCTGGACAAGCAGACCGAAGGGCTGCTGCTGTTTACCAATGATGGTGACCTGCTGCACCGGCTGATCTCCCCGAAGAAGGAGGTGCCCAAGGTCTATTACGCCCGCCATGAGGGGCAGGGGACCGAGGAGGATGCGGCGGTCTTTGCGGCGGGGCTGACCCTGCGGGACGGCACGGTCTGCCTCCCGGCCAAGCTGGAGCCCCTCGGCCCCGGGGAAAGCCGGATTACGGTGTGTGAGGGAAAATATCACCAGGTCCGCCGGATGATGGCCTCCCGGGGTATGACCGTTACCTATCTGGAGCGCATCCGGGAAGGAGCGCTGACTCTGGAGGGCCTTCCCAGAGGCCGGACGCGCGTTCTCACCGAGCAAGAGCTGGCGAGCCTGGGTCTGAGCGAAACGGACCGATAAAATTGCAGAAAAGAAATCGGCAAATTGCTGGAATCAATTTGCCTTTTTCTTACATATTTGACAACACACTGGGAAGATTACCTAAAAAGCAAGAGAGAATTTGCAATAAAATGTCAAATTGCACTTGCAATATGCGCAAAACTTGTGTATAATAAGACTGCAATTTTGTGGAATGCGTATTTATGCAACATTCTAAGGAGGGGCACCCATATGTCCAACAGTGTATTTCAAAGCGTGATCGTGCAATTAAAGGATATTTCCGACAGAACCTTCGGCGTCATCGATACCGAGGGCTGCGTTGTGTCCTGTACCGACGTCTCTTTGCTGGGAGAGCGCTGGCCGGACGCTGCTCTGCGGATCGGCGGTGGGGTTGATGGCATTACAGTTTTTGCCCAGAAATGCTTCAAGGCCATTGTGGGCAGCTCCAATCTGTATGAGTACGCCGTGTTCTGCTCCGGTGAGGACGAGCTGGCCAAATCCTTCTGCTCCATGGCCTATATCGCCCTGAATGACGCCAAGGTCTTCTACGAGGAAAAGCATGACCGGGGCACCTTCGTCAAGAATATCATCATGGACAATATCCTGCCCGGTGATATTTATATCCGCGCCAAGGAACTGCATTTCGCAACAGACGCCCCCCGGGCCGTGTTCCTGATTCGTCAGGTGGGCCGCAGCGATGTGGCGACTGTGGATGTTCTGTCCGGCATGTTCCCGGACAAAATGCAGGATTTCGTCCTGAGCATCAACGAGAGCGATGTTGCCGTGGTCAAGCAGATCACCGCCAATACCCCCAGTGAGGAGCTGGAAAAGATCGCCCAGGACATTGAAAATACGCTGAAAAATGAACTGCGCATCAAGACCTCCATCGGCATCGGCACCGTCTCTGAGCACCTGCGGGAGCTGGCGGATTCCTACAAGGAAGCCCAGACCGCCATTGAGGTGGGCAAGGTCTTCGATACCGAGAAGAGCATTATGCGCTATGAGAATCTGGGCATCGGCCGACTGATCTACCAGCTGCCTACCACCCTGTGCGAGATTTTCCTCAGTGAGATCTTCAAGAAGAGCTCCATTGACTGCCTGGACCAGGAGACCCTTTTCACCATCAATAAGTTCTTTGAAAACAACCTGAACGTCTCCGAAACCTCCCGGAAGCTGTTTGTCCATCGGAACACCCTGGTGTACCGTCTGGAAAAGATCAAGAAGCTCACCGGCCTGGACCTGCGCCAGTTTGACCATGCCATTGTGTTCAAGGTCGCGCTGATGGTCCGCAAATACCTGTCCTCCCGCGAGGCAAGATAAGCGATTCGCGAAGGCTTTTTGCAGCCGTCCCCAGGAAGGGACGGCTGCATTTTTATGTCTACCGCCAGAAAACGTCCACTTGTGTACAGCTTTTTCCTAAAACTGCCATATCTTGTGCCTGAGTGCCGAAATCTGTGACGGAAATCGGAAATTTTTGTTAAAAAATCAGGGATTCCCGTCGTTTCCTCGGTACGTCATTGACTTTTCGGCCGTTTTGTGTTACAATTCGGATACATTGCGCGCAGAGTATCGGAAGGGGCGGGCTGCCCGGCCTTTCGAAAAATGCGGATACTTCGACTGGAGATACATGCAAATGATTGAATTTACAGATGTCGTAAAAAGCTACGAGCAGGGCAATAAAGCGCTGAACGGCGTGACCATGCAGATCGACGACGGCGAGTTCTGCTTCCTGGTTGGCC
>ERZ773224.4210-NODE-4210-length-11375-cov-30.199912_pt1 | contig 11375 bp, 8 predicted proteins | sample MGYA00580526_ERZ773224 | MGnify/ENA primary metagenome ERZ773224 (study PRJEB29015, sample SAMEA2737743) | human gut metagenome | biome: human gut; feature: human-associated habitat; material: faeces | place: China | collected 2012 ... | reverse complement strand
GCCGCACCTCGCTCGCCGTATCGGCACTTAGAATTATGCGGTATTGCCCTAACTCTGTTCTCCCAGTTCCAGCCGTTTGAACCCTTCGCCTTCCACCTCGTTCGCCTGCAGCATCACGATAAAACTGCCGGGGTCAATGCGCTTGGTTTCGCGGTTGATGATATACAGCTGCTTGGAGCTGCAGGCACACAGCACCACATCGCGCCCATCCTGGGAATAGCCGCCGTAACCTTTCAATATCGTGGAACCGCGGTCCACTTTTTCGCCGATCATCCTGCACACGGCAGGGCCGTCGCTCGTCACAATCAAAGCCATCATACAGGCGTTGAAACCGAACATCATCCGGTTGATGATGTAAGAGCTCAAAAAATTGAAGATCAGGCCGTAAATGATGGAATCCACATCATGGAACACCAGCCCGTTTGCAAGGATGACCGCCAGCGCTGCCGCAAAGGTCAGGTTGCCGAACGGCATGTGCGGGTGGCGGGATTTGATGGCCATGGTGATAAAATCCAGGCCGCCGGTGCTGGAGTTCTGCATATAAATCAGCGCATCCCCCACGCCGCCGATCACACCGCCGCAGATGGTGGCCAGCATGCGGTCCCCCTGGTACACCGGCAGCGCAGCCAGCACATAGTCCGTAAAAACGGCAAACAGCACCATGCACCGCACGCTGCGGAAAAAGAAATCCTTGCCCAGGTACTTGAAGCAGATCAGCACAATGGGGATGTTCATAATAATGTTGGTCACACCAATGGGCAGACCAAACAGGCGGAACAAAATGGCACCGATACCGGCCACACCGGTTACCGGCACCCCGGCCGCCACAGCAAAGCTGTACAGGCCAAGGGCCGAAACAAAACAGCCGATGACCTCCAGCGCCAGGTTTTTCCAGCGGGAATCCGTCATATCCTATCTCCTGCTTCCGCAGCTTGTGCGGGTATATTTGTGGGGGCAGCGGGCATTATTTGCCGCCCTTCTTGCGGTGGTAAGCAGACTTTTCGTCCTTCTGCTTCTGGGTCTGTGCCTGGGTGTTCTGCAGCTGGCGGCTGATCAGCACGGCTGCCACAATGCCGGCGCACACCACGGCAATGCCCACCGCCACATACAGCGGCAGTTTGCTGCTGGTTTGGGCGGCCTGTTCCTGGCGCTGCACCTGCTCCGGGTCCGGGGTCGGCTTTTCGGTCGGCTCCGGCGTGGCGGTGGGTTCCAGGGTGGGCATGGGGGTTGCTTCCGCCTGGGCGGCGGTGGGGTCTTTCAGGGTAGCCTTCGTGGTCGGGTGCGGCATGGCTGCAGCCGGGCGCTGAGTTGCCGTTGCCGCCGCGGGGGCCGATGTGGCGGCAGCAGCGGGGGGCTCGTCACTGGTATTGTTTTCTTCCTCCTGCTGCGGGGCCGCGGTAATGGCCGGGGTGGCTGTAGGCATCACCACAATATCCGGCGCGGGGTACACCTGCGGGGTACCGGTGGGTGGCAGCGTTGCCGCACTTTCCGGTGTGGAGGAACCGCCCGGCGTGGGGGCCGGGGTCGGGGTTGCCGTTTCCGGGGTGGCCGTGGGGGCAGTTTCCGGGGTGGAGGTTTCCGGCGTAGCGCTTTCGCCTGTTGCGGTTTCCGCCGTTGCCGCCTGGCTCAAAGGTTCCTCCCCGCTGAAAAACCGCAGAATATCCCCCAGCACCGGGATGTCCAGCAGCGTTTCCACAACGCTGGTCCGTGGGGTCTGACGGGTGCTTTCCGCATAGGCGGGCGCTGCTGTTGCCACACACAGGCAAAGCGCCGCACACAATGCCAGCATACGCATGTTTGTTTGCTTCATGTAAGTGTTCCCCTTTTTTACATCTTTGGCTGTTCTGTAAAATCAAAAAAGCCGGGGCGTGCCGGTTTTGAACCCGCACTGCTCCGGCTTTGGTGCCCGATGATTACTTTACGGTCTTTTTGATTTTGGATGCGCTGTAGGTCTTCATCACGCTGGCGGAAAGGTCATTTTCCATCTCGGCGCCCTCTGCATAGAACTCGTCCTGCAAAGCATCGCTCTTCATAGCGTCCAGCAGATTATAGCGGCTCACAAAATCATCCACCGTGCCCTGCTCCATGGGGTCCAGGCTGCGCACGATCATGTAGCTCATGCCAAGGTCGGCCACCGTCCAGTTGCCGGTACCGGCTGCTTTTACCGCATCGGTAATGCTGTTGCCGCCGTCATTGGTGTTGTAGCTGGACAGGTCCGAAGGCGTAAACAGACCGCTGCCGGTGTAATACAGTGCTTGGGTTGCTTCCACGCTGCTGCCCAGTGCAGTAAAGGCCTGCGGCACATAGGTCATTGCAGCACTGTACAGGGCAGATTCGTTGGTAGCCGCGGCCAAGTCATCACGGCACTGGTTGGCCAGGGCTTCAATCTCGGCTTTCTGGTCGTCGCTGGCAAAGGTATAAGTGCTCTGGTCAAATAGCGGCAGCTGGACCAGCTCCAGGTAGTCGCAATCGTTGTTGATGTAATCGGCATATTCCTGCTCGGTGACCGGGCTGCTGCCGTTTTCGCCGTAGATCAGCTTCAGGCAGGCATCTGCCTTTTTGCTGTTCAGCTGGTACTTTTCCAAGGTTGCCTTGGAAATGCCGTTTGCTGCGTACAGATCGCTGTTATTCTCCCACTGGGTATCGGCGGTCTTGGCGGCTTCGGCGGTAGCGGCCTCGTCCAGTGTGCCGCCCAGCTCGTCAAACTTCTTTTCCACAGCCGCGTAATACTGCAGGCTGCGCAGGGTCAGGCGGGCAACGTAATCTGCGCCGTCGGTGGTAACATCCTCGCCGTTAATGGTGCCGGTGCACTCAGCTTTCAGCACGGCTTTCACGTTGCTGGCGGTTTCGCCGGTGGCAAGCTTTGCTGCGCCGGAAGCGGTGTTGTAGGCGTTATACTGGGCCAGCAGGTAGATGCCGGCCGGGATATCAACGCCGCCAATGCTGCCCACGCTGGCCGGGGTGGACATGGCACAGCCCGTTACGCCCAGCAGCAGCATGACTGCCAGAGCCAGACTGATGAATTTTTGTTTCATGTTGTGGGGTCTCCTTACTATACTTTCAATTTGCCGCGCGGGCACCACCCGCAAATGGCAATGTAAAAATATTATACCGCGTTTGACCGCCCATTGCAAGCACGGTGTGGGGGCAAAATCGCCCGCCAAGCAACAAAAAAACAGGGCAGCCGTCCCAAAATGGCCAACCGCCCTGTTCTGTTTTTCCTTATTCCTGCCTCCGGGGCTGAAAGCCAGCCCGCCGGGCAGCTGAATTTACTGGCGCAGTGCCTGGATCACACAATCCAGGTCATGTTCGTCCTCACAGACGATCTTGACCGGATGGCTGTAGTCCAGACTCATCATACCGAGAATGCTCTTTGCATCAGCAATGCTGCCCTTCATGTCATGCACGCCGACCTCATTGTAGCACTTGGCAGCGGCAGACACGATTCCCTGTACTTCTGCGAAGTTGGAAACCTTGACTTGTCTTACCATAATAATGACCTCCATAAATAAAACCCGGCACAGGCCATCATGCCTGCGCGGTAAGGGCGGAACCCACATTTCCTTTTCCTTACAGCTGCATTATAGCATAATTCTATCCAGCGTACCTATGTTAGATTCATTGTTGCCATTTTTTCATCGGGATGCACAAAAGACAAATTTGTTCATGTTCCGCTTTGTACAGGCTGCCAAAGTTTTTTCGCTTTATTCACGAAATTTCTTTATTTTTTGACTTTTCTGATTTCAGTTTTTGTCTTTTCAGCTTTGTATTTTAACGGTTTTTGTTCCTGTTTTGGCAGGTTGCACATTCAAACTGTCCATTTGGCTTTTCCTTCCGGCAACATAATTCCATGCTCTGCCGAAAAGTGCTGATTTTTGCGGTTTTCGGCCAGGTTTTCAGCTCTGGGGCACGCCTTTCATGGTCAGGGCAATGCGCTTTTTGGCTGTATCCACGCTCAGTACCTTGACCTGCACCACATCGCCCACTTTCAGCGCATCTCTCGGGTTCTTGATAAACTTATCACTGATCTGGGAAACATGTACCAGTCCGTCCTGATGCACGCCGATATCTACAAATGCGCCAAAGTCAATCACATTGCGCACGGTACCTTTCAGCTCCATGCCGGGCTTCAGGTCCTCCAGCCCCATCACATCGCTGCGCAGCAGGGGTTTGGGCAGGCTGTCGCGCACATCGCGCCCCGGCTTGCACAGCTCGGACACAATATCCATCAGGGTGGGTTCGCCCACGCCAAGTGCTTCGCACAGGGCTTTGGTGCCGCAGTTCTTCACCCGTACCGGCAGGCTCTGCATCGCGTCCGTGCCGATCTCTTTGGCGTCACAGCCGCAGGCTTCCAGCAGGCCCTTGGCGGCGGGGTAGCTTTCGGGGTGGACGGCGGTTGCATCCAGCGGGTTCTTGGCACCCGGCAGGCGCAAAAAGCCTGCGCACTGTTCAAATGCCTTGGGGCCAAGGCCCTTGACCTTTTTCAGCTGCGCACGGGAGGTAAACGCGCCCTCCTCCTCACGCCAAGCCACAATATTTTTAGCGGTAGCGTTGGTAATGCCGGCCACACGGGCCAGCAGCGGGGCGGACGCCGTGTTCAGATCCACGCCAACGCTGTTCACGCAGTCTTCCACCACACCGTCCAGCGTTTCGTTCAGGCACTTCTGGGGCATATCATGCTGGTACTGGCCCACGCCCACGGCCTTGGGGTCAATTTTAACCAGTTCGGCCAGCGGGTCCTGCAAGCGGCGCGCAATGGAAACCGCGCTGCGCAGGTTGACATCATACTGCGGGAACTCCTCCGCCGCCAGCTTGGACGCCGAATACACCGAAGCACCGGCTTCACTGACGACCATATATTGCAGGTGCAGCCCCTTTTCCTCGGCCAGTTCACGGATTACGGCGGCGGCAAACTCCTCGGTTTCATGCCCGGCGGTGCCGTTGCCGATGGCCATGACCTCCACCCCGTTTTTCAGCACCATGCTCTTGATGGTTTTCTTGGCCTGATCCACCCGCTTAAATTCCGGCACCGGGTATACCACGTTGGTATCCAGCACCTTGCCGGTGGGGTCCACCACGGCAACCTTGCAGCCCATGCGGTAGCCGGGGTCCAGGCCCATCACGGTTTTGCCGCGGATGGGCGGCTGCAGCAGCAGCTGGCGCAGATTCTCGCCAAACACAGTGATGGCACCCTCGGCGGCCTTGGCGGTCAGTTCGGCGCGCAGTTCGTTTTCCAGGCTGGGGTGGATCAGGCGGCTGTAGGCATCCAGTGCCGCAGCTTCCACAATGGCAGCGCTGGCGCCGCCGGTCTTTTTGCGGGCGAACATCCAGGCCACAATGCCCCCGGCGCGCTCGGCTTCCACGGCAATGCTCACCTTCAAAAAGCCTTCCCGCTCGCCGCGATCCAGGGCCAGAATACGGTGGCCAGGGATTTTGGCGACAGGCTCGGTATAATCATAATACTGGGTGTATACGCTGTCTTCGTCCTTAGCTTTTACGCTTTTGACCATGCCGAACGCATGGTAGTAGCGGCGCAGCTCGGCGCGGCAGTGAGCGTCATCGCTGATGGTTTCGGCAATGATATCTTGTGCCCCGGCCAGAGCGGCTGCTGCATCGGGGACTTCCTCGTTCAGGTAGTCGTTGGCGGCTGTCTGCGGGTCAAAGTTAGCATCCTGCTTCAAGGTAGCATCGGCCAGCGGCTGCAGGCCGCGAGCGCGGGCGATGCTGGCGCGGGTCTTGCGCTTGGGCTTATACGGACGATAGATATCCTCCACCTCGGCCAGTGTTTTGGCACCAGCCAAAGCGGCCTGCAGTTCCGGCGTCATGGCGTTCTGCGCTTCAATGGAGCCGGTCACTTCTTCTTTACGCTTATCCAATCCGCGCAGGTATTCCAGGCGGTCGCCCAAGTTGCGCAGCACCTGGTCATCCATAGAGCCGGTAGCTTCTTTGCGGTAGCGGGCAATAAATGGGATGGTGTTCCCGGCATCGATCAGGTCAATGGCACCCTGTACGTTTTTCAGGCTCAGGTTCAGTTCCTGCGCCAGCTGTTCGGCATGGTTCGGCATCTTTGTTCTCACTTTCTGTTTTACGAGGGATTTTCCACGCGGGATTTTCCAGCCTTTTTTGAAAAAAAGGCTTCGGCGAAAAAACTTTAATATATAAATTATAGTAGATAGTTAAAAATCAGCTGTAGGGCGGGATGCCCTCATCCCGCCGGGGAGAAACCTTGCCATTTGTTGCAAACGTTGCAAGCAATCCGTAGGGACCGATGCTCGCCATCGGCCCGCAAAGGGGAATGCAATCACAGGTCAGGTGTTGGCACCGGCGGGGTGTTGTGCCATGATTCCACATATCGGGCTGTATCCGGGTATATCACCCCATCATATGCCACACACCCGTGTGCGCACAATGTGCGCCCCTGCGGTCTCTATCGGGATAAAACACAATTTTCCGCCCCCGACTACATCCTAAGGCAATACCGCATAATTCTAAGTGCCGATACGGCGAGCGAGGTACGGCAGATGCTAAGCCAAAAGCGCAGATAATACTTTGTGTATTATCGAGCATTTTGGCAACGCAGATGCCGTGCCGCAGCTGCCGGAGCGGTGCTTAAGCCGCAAGGCGGGAATTATGCAGTGTTGCCCTAAATTTGACCGTGCACACTCCCAATGGTTTGGCGGGGCATCATTTACCCCACACTGCTCTCTTCCCGGCGCTTTTTCCGGTGCAATACTGCCGCCCACACGGCATACACCACAATAGCGCCGGCGCTGACGGCAACGCTCTGCCGCAGACCGGCCGTGTGGTAGGTGAACACGATCTCGCTGTGGCCCGCCGGGGCGGCAACCGCCATCAGGCCGTTGTCCACTTTCTCCACCTCCGCCGGCACACCGTTCACGGTTGCGGTAAAACCATCGTCATAGGGCACGCTGAACAGTACCAGATTTTCGGCTTCCAGATCCGCCTGCGCGGTAAAGCCGGTGCGCGTTGCGGTAAAGCTTGTCACAGCGCTTTCCCGCCGGGCCGTACAGTCCTGCACATAATCCTCATAGCTGATGTTATTTTTCTCATCATCCGTCAGGTTCTGCATCATCTGGCCGTACCGTTCCACCTGTTCATCGGTCAGCAGCAGGGCTTTCATCAGTACATTGCCCGCATGGGTATCGCTCACCGTTTCAAAGTCCTCTTCCGTAATATAGGAATCATAGGTAAAGCCCATCGGCACCCAGTTCTCGTTCTCGTAAATCAGGTAGCTTGTGGTGCTTGAAACAAGGTTCCAGCCTTCCAGCTTTTCTTTTTCCCAATCCTCAACTTTTTCTTTCGGCACAAGGGTATACCGCACGCTCAGCAGACCGCGCAGGGCATACAGGCTGGCTTCCGGCTTGGAGTTCACATCCCGCTTAACGCCCACCGTAGGGTAAAATTCCAGAATGCTGGGTGCTACCGTGGAATTAAAGAACTGGATGCAGCTTTTGTCCAGCCACAGACCAAGGTTGTTATAACTGTCGTAAGCGTCCAGCCGGTAAAAGACATCGTCCGGCAGAACGGCGTTCAGCTCCGGGGCTTCGCGCCAGGTCTGCTGCACATAGTCCGCATCGTGGTACCACTGGCCGTATTTGGTGATGGAAAGGTGTACCTGCCCATACACAAAGCTGAACCCCAGCACCACGGCCAGCACCGCCGCCGGGAACCGTGCCGCCAGCTGCCTGCGGTAATGCAGCAGCAGCCAGAACAGCCCCACGCCCAACATGCTGACCAGCAAAATGCCCCAGTAGCGCAGCGGTTCCTCCACCACGCCAATGGTGGTGGTGCCGTCTTTTTCATTGGGCACCAGCGCAAAGGCAATGCTGCTCAAGGTACACAGCGCCACAAGGCCCAGCGCGCGGCGGTACTCGGTTTCGCACAGGTTGGCTTTTTGCAGCGTCATAGCCGTGGCGGCGCAGAGCACCAAAACCGGCATATAATACCAGCGCGCATAATAGCTGGAATTGAGGGCATAGAACATGCTGTTCAGCACCGGCACAAAGGCGCAGATAAGGCACACTTTCATGATGCGCGCAAAGGGGTGGCGCCGCCGCACGCGGCAGAACACCAGCCCGCCCGCAATGCCCACCACCGGCAGGTAGACGGTCATGCTGGTGTGCTTTAAGATGCCCTCCTGGAACAAGTCTTTCAGGTAGGGGGCATCCGGCATCAAAAAAGCGCTGTAAAAAATGGCAAGGTACTGCTGGGCGCTGCCGTATACAAGGTAGCCGTACCCATTGAATGGATCGATTGTGCGCGGGTTCTGCACCAGCGAAAGTGCCGCCGGAACCAGCAGCGCACAGCCCATGCAGCAGCCCAGCACCGTCTGGAACGCCAGCGCCCCAAACAGGCGCAGGTTCAGCTTGTACCGGCCGCCCGCCACCATGCAGACAAAATAAATCATCAAAAACACGGCCTGCCCGGCAAAAAAGAAATAGTTGTTGAGCAGGTTGACCGCAACCCAAAACGGGAATGCACCGTGCCTGCGGTCCAGCACGGCGTCATCCAGCGCTTTGAGCATGTAGGGGAACAGCGCCACAACGTCCAAAAAGTGGTTAAAGAACACGTTGTACACCGTAAAGCCGGAGAACGCATACAGACACGCGCCCACCATGCTCCAGCGCTCGTCTTTTACCCAGCGGCGCATCCACAGGTAAGCCCCGCCGCCCGCCACAGCAAATTTAAGGCAGAGCATTGGCACCATGGCCCAGGGCGTCCACCGATAGGGCAGCAGCAGGGTGAGCCAGAAAAACGGGCTGCCGCACAGATAAAAGCTGTAGGAGTTCACAAACCCGCTGCCCAGGTCCGTTGCCCAGCTGAAACTGCCCCCCTGCTTAACAAAATTGTTGGCATAGGAATAAAAGGAAATCTGCTGGTCGTTAAAGTCCCCGGCGTAGTGGAAAAAGTCGCCGTTCAGGCCATCAATGATGCAGTGGGGCAAAAACAGCGCCGCCGCCACCGCAAAGCAAAGCCAGAACACCTGCCAATACCGTGACCGCCCGCCTGTTTTGCGCTCCAAAAGCTTGCCGCCAATCTTCAATGCAATTCCCTCCTTTGAAGGGATGTGATATACTTTATAATTAGAAATTAGAAATGAGGAATTAGTAATGAGCAATTATCTGCCATTCTTTGGCTCCTCGTATTTTAGGGCAATACCGCATAATTCTAAGTGCCGCAGCCGCCGGAGCGGTGCTTAAGCCGCAAGGCGGGAATTATGCGGTGCTGCCTTAGAAATGAGGAATTAGCAATGAGCAATTATCTGCCATTCTTTGGCTCCTCGTATTTTAGCAAAAGGTCTGCCCCATTGCCCACCATTTAATTTCTCATTCCTAATTACTAATTCCTAATTTTTTCAAGAGTGAGGTGCTTTGTTTTGTCTCTATACCCTTTTCACGCTCTTTTGGGGCGCATGAAGTATATTACGCGGTGGGCGCTGATGCGCTGCATGCGGCAGGAAAGCCTGAGTGAGCACACGGCGGATACCGCCCTGCTGGCCCATGCGCTTTGCCTGATCGCCCGGAACATCACCCACACCGGGGCCGATATCCGCCCCGACACCGTGGCCGCCGCGGCGCTGTACCACGATGCGCCGGAAATTTTGACCGGCGATATGCCTACCCCGGTCAAATACAAGAACGAAGCCCTGCGCACCGCCTACAAAGCCGTGGAACGGGAAAGCGCCCTTGCCATGGCGGATCTGCTGCCGCCGGAGCTGCATGAGATCGAAGGCAGCTACCTGACCGGCAGTGTGCTGAACGATGCCGAGCGCAAGCTGCTGAAAGCCGCAGACCGGCTTTCGGCCCTGATCAAGTGCATGGAGGAGGTGGAAAGCGGCAACCGCGAGTTCACCGCCGCTCTCGCCCAGCAAAAAGCCGATCTGGCCGCCATGCACAGCCCCGAAGCCGATTATTTCATTGAGCACATGCTGCCGTGCTATACGCAGAACCTGGATGAGCTAACGAAAAAGTAAGTAAATAGTTAGGATGTAGGAGTGAGGAGTGAGGAGTTGAAGGTGCGGCTTGCGCCGCATTTTCGAAAATTTGAAAATAAGAAAAGGTTAATATTCAAAATCGTGCGCGTCAGCGCACACCATAAACTCCTAACTACGTCACAACGGGATTTACCTCAAGGTGACGGGCGCACAATGTGCGCCCCTACGGAGCATCACAATTTCTCATTGCTAATTCCTAATTAACTCCTCACTCCTACCTCCTAACTACCCTTGGAGCTTATATACCGCCTCAATCAGCTTGTCCACATCAGTAAAATGCTCCAGCATGGAACAATAACGGCGCAGGGACGCGGCGCCTTTCAGACCTTTCATATAGTGCATGGCCTGGCCGCGGGCCTGGGGCATAGCGGTCCATTCGCCTTTTTCTTCGCACATTTCGTAGATTTGGGCGCGCAGGGCGCTCATCCGGGCGTTCAGGCTGGGTTCGCCGGGCTCCGGCTGGCCAGTCAATACGGCGTTGATGCGCTCAAACAGCCAGGGGTCGCCCAGCGCGCCGCGGCCGATCATCACGCCCGCGCAGCCGGTTTGCTCCAAAATCTGCTTTGCGCCTTCCGCCGTGGTGATATCGCCGTTTGCCAGCACCGGAATGCCGACCGCTTTGCGGATCTCCGTGATGGCATCCACATCAATGGGCGGGATGTACATCTGCTCCCGCGTGCGGCCATGCACGGCGATCAGGTCTGCACCGTTTGCTTCACACTGCCGGGCCACAGCAACGCCGGTCAGCTGCTCGGCATCCCAGCCAATGCGCATTTTAACGGTCAGAGGCTTATCCGGCCCCAGGGCTCCGCGGGCAGCGGCCACCATGCGGCCGCACAGCTCCGGGTCCTGCATCAGTTTGCTGCCTGCACCGCTGGATGTGATTTTGGGGGCCGGGCAACCCATGTTGATGTCCAGAATATCAAACTGCACGCCTTTTTCCTGAATGATCCGGATCGCCTGCGCCATCGTTTCGGGCTCGGCCCCAAACAGCTGCACGGCATAAATGCCGTGGGAGGCCTTGTCCCGCAGCAGGCGCACGCTTTTGTCATCGCCAAAGGTAATGGCCTTGGCGCTGGCCATCTCGCTTACCGTCCACGCCGCGCCATGGTCCGCCATCAGGTGCCGGCACGCCGCATCCGTAAACCCCGCCATCGGCGCAAACACCGCAGGCTGTGCATATGGAATGGTTAGATTGCGTAATTGCATATTTTTGATAGGCAGGAGTGAAGAGCGAGGAGTTAGGAGTGAGGAGTTAAAGGTGCGGCTTGCGCCGCGTTTTGAATTTTTGGGGTAAAACAATAAAACCTAAGGCAATACCGCATAATTCTAAGTGCCGATACGGCGAGCGAGGTGCGGC
>ERZ773224.4209-NODE-4209-length-11376-cov-5.800724_pt1 | contig 11376 bp, 9 predicted proteins | sample MGYA00580526_ERZ773224 | MGnify/ENA primary metagenome ERZ773224 (study PRJEB29015, sample SAMEA2737743) | human gut metagenome | biome: human gut; feature: human-associated habitat; material: faeces | place: China | collected 2012 ... | reverse complement strand
TATATAATAGGTATGTAGATACATTGTTATTAGACTATAGGCTAATAACAACACTTTAATACCTTAGAATTAAAGCGAATATAATATATTATCTAAATATGTCGAATATCTTTACAAATAAATAAACTATTGCTATAATGTAAGTGTAAAATAAAGGAGAGCCTATGATTACACAAACTATAGATATATCTAATGTAAAAAAGATATTAAAATGTTGTCCACATTACGATGATATAATAAATTCAGAAGTCGACTATGAAGATGAATTATCATTTGATTTAATAGATTGGTATAAAGATTTAATATTCTCTTGTAATGCCGATAACGAAGAAGAAGTAAAAATAATTAGATTAATTGATAGAAGTCTCTATATGTATGTAAATAGTTATAAATATAAAATAGGCTTAAAAAAAATAATAGATATAAAAGATATAGATTTAAATAGTGATAAAAGTATTAAAAATCTAATTAAAAAGATTATTAATTATACCACTAAATATGAAAATAACGAAATATTAAATATAACTAGCGGAAGATGGCTATAAAATATTATAGCCATCTTAAATATTTAATAAACAAATTTCATAATAATATGATAAAATAATAAGTAGGTGGTAGTATGTATATAAATGTATTAACTCAAATAGGAGCCAAAGCAGTAGATCAAAATTATATCTATTCAGTACCAAAAGAATTAATAAGTAAAATAAAAGTAGGTATTAGAGTAAAAATAAGTTTTGGTAAAATGATTCTTGAAGGATTTGTTACTAAGATAAATCCAGATATAAATTATGATAAAACCAAAATAAAAGATATACTAGATATAGTAGATGATACTCCAGTATTAAATAAAGAAATGCTTCTTCTAGGTAAAGATATGAGTAATAAACTATTATGTTCATTAGTATCAGCCTATCAAGTAATGCTACCTAAAGCCCTAAAAGCTGAAATAAATACCAATATCAAAATAAAATATAATAAATATCTTAAAAGATTAAAAAGTATTGAAGAAATAGATGAATATATTAAAAATTGTAAATATGAAAGTCAAATAAATATATTATGTAAGTTAAAAGAAGGGGATATTCTAATAACTAAAATGACCAGTAGTATTAATACTATTATTAAATATGGTTTTGCTAAAATAGTCATGGAAGAAGAAAAAAGATATAATTATACAGGTTCACATAACTATAAGAAAGTAGAACTAACTGATAAACAAAAAGAAGTAGCTTCTAGAGTAATAAATTCATTCGGTACTTCAAAAACATTTCTTTTATATGGAGTTACCGGTTCTGGTAAAACTGAAGTATATATGAATATTATAGAGAAGACTATTAATAATGGAAAGAACGCTATTATGTTAGTACCAGAGATAAGTCTAACACCTCAAATAGTAGGTAAATTTATCTCTAGATTTGGTAATATAATATCTGTATTACATTCTAAATTATCTGATACTGAAAGATATGATGAATATAGAAAAATAACCGAAGGTAAATCTAAGATAGTAATAGGTACAAGAAGTGCTATCTTTGTACCATTTAATAATATTGGAGTAATAATAATCGATGAAGAACATACTTCTTCATATAAACAAGAAAATCATCCAAGGTATAATGCCAAAAATATAGCTATTTGGCGTAGTAACTATCATAAATGCCCAGTATTACTAGGTAGTGCTACTCCTAGTCTAGAATCAATGGCAAGAGCAGGTAATAAAGTATATGAACTTCTAACACTAACTACTAGAGTAGGATCTAGTACTCTTCCTAAAGTCCAAATAGTAGATATGAAAGAAGAAGTAAAAAAAGGCAATTTCATATTATCAAGTATTTTAAAAGAGAAGATAAAAGAAAAACTAGCTAAAAATGAACAAGTAATATTACTTCTAAATAGAAGAGGATACTCTTCAGTAATAACCTGCCGGGACTGCGGTTATACTTTGAAATGTCCAAACTGTGATATTACCTATACTTATCATAAAAGTAGTAACAATCTAAAATGTCATTACTGTGGTAAAGCAGTACCATTAAATAATAAATGCCCTAAATGCGGGGGAGAAAATGTCAAAGACTATGGTCTTGGTACTGAGAAACTAGAAGAAGAATTACATAAATTATATGACGCTAAAATAGTTAGAATGGATGTCGATACCACTAGTAAAAAAGGACAACATGAAAAAATAATTGAAGACTTTGGTAGTCATAAATATGATATCTTAATAGGTACACAAATGATAGCTAAAGGCTTAGATTTTCCACTGGTAACTCTTGTGGGAGTAGTATCTGCTGACTCATCATTAATGGTACCAGACTTTAGAGCGGGAGAAAATACCTTCCAGTTACTTTCCCAAGTATCTGGTAGAGCGGGCCGTAGTACAAGTCCTGGTGAAGTAATAATCCAAACATATAATAAAGAACATTATAGTATCGAATTATCTTCAAGACACGACTATATAAGTTTCTATAAAGAAGAAATGCAAATGCGTAAAATGCTAAAATATTCACCATACTATTATATGACTTTAATTAGTATTACCTCTAAAGATTATAATATAGGTTTTGAAGAATCCGGTAAAATAGGAAACTATTTAAAAAGTAAATTAAACCCCAGTACCATAATATTGGGACCTACTACTGCAAGTATGTTTAAAATAAATAATATATATCATTATCAAATAATATTAAAATATCAAAAGGATAATAACCTATATGATACATTAAAATTTATTGATAGTATGTATAAAAATAATTCCAAGGTAAAAGTAGAGTTTGATTTTGATCCAATAAGGATATAAAAATCTTGCTCTTTTTTTCTTTTTACTATATAATTTAATTATGGTAGGTGATAGAGAATGAAGAAGTTATCAAATAAAGGATTTACTTTAATAGAGTTATTAGCCACAATATTAATAATAGGTTTAGTATTAGGTCTAACAACATATGGTATTATTAGTTCAGTAAAAAGTGCTAAAGATGAAGGCTCAAAATTAACATTAGCTGGTATAAAAGAAGCTGCTAGAACATATTCAAATGAATACACTGATGATACTTGGAAGGCTTCTAATAAACTTAATAATATATATTTTTGTACTACAATACAAGAACTTATTAATAAGGGTCTTTTAGATAAAAATGCTAAGAGTGTTGAAGGTAATAGCATAAGTTTAAATGATTATATAGCAGTAGTAAAAGATAAAACTACTAAAGTAATAAAAAAAGAATTTGTTTTAACTTTACAAGCCTTCAATGAAGATGAAGAAAAACACGAGGCACATCAATATTGTACTGGTAATATTAAACCAGAAGATATAAAGAAATTGCCTATCATTAACAAAAAAAATACATATACTGATACTATAATTGCAGAATTTACAGATGCCGAATTTAAAACTAAAGATGGTAATGTTAGTAATATTAAAAAGAGAGAATGTCTTTATGACGAAACTACCAGTGGTAATTTTACAAGCAAAGGTACAATCACTAATAAAGAGTGTAAGATTGAAGGATTAGTGCAAAACAAAAACTATTATGTTAAAGTTTGTATGACATCAAAAAATGATTCACGTGCTTGTTCTACTCCAGAAATAGTTAAAACAAAAGAAGTAAAATCTCCAAGTATAAATATAAATACAAATGATAGTATTAAGATAACTTATGATGATACCAATATAATAGATGAAAATGGTAATCAAAATGGTAATCATTATTTTAAATCTGATGTTAATGCTACATCTAATAAAAATGTAAGTACTTGTAACGAAGAGGGAGAAACTTTTTCTTGTAGTAGTGATAGTACTATAAATATTACAGAAGATAAATGGTATAAAGTAGATGACAAAGAAGTTAAATTATCTTATACAAATAGTGGAGATATTACTATAGCTGCGGTAACTAGAGACAAGAGTGGTAATTATAAATCTACTGATAAAAACTATAGTTTATATAAGATTATATTTAGTAGAGGAACTGCTGATACAATTGGTGGACAAACTAATGATATTAAAAAATTGTGTTTGGTAAATAAGGATGAAACATGTACTATTACTTCTCCAATTATAAAAAAAGCAGGATATAATGTAGTTGGTTGGAACACCGATAGTAATGCTATGACAAGTACTTGGTCACAAAACACTTCAAAAAATATAAATAAGAGTGAAACATATTTTCCAATAGTAAAATTAAAGACGTATACTATAAAATATAATGCTAATGGTGGAAGTGGTGCGCCTAGTAATCAAGTAAAAGAACATAATAAAAACATAACTTTAAGTACTAGTAAACCTATTAGAACAGGATATACGTTTGTTAATTGGAATACTAGTAGTGCTGGTAATGGAACCTCATATTCTGCTGGTGCAACATATTCTGGTAATAGTGATATAACTATGTATGCTCAGTGGCGTAGAAATAGAGTAATAATAAACTTTAGTGTTAATGGTGGTACCTTGATATCTACGGCAGCATATTCAGTAGATGCAAATGGTATAGTTACTAAAAATGGTAGTAATTTACATTCAATGTATTATAATGATACTATTATGTCTACTGGATTACCTAATTATAATAATTCAAGTTATTTAAATATTATGCGAAATGGTTATGAAGGTGTAAGTGGAGCAGAATGGAAATGTTTAAGTGGAAACTGTACTAAGCAAACATATAGTCAAGATACAAATACATATAAAGCTAGTGATTTCTGTGATGCTAGTAAAACTGATTGTACAATAACGCTTGGAGTTAATTGGACTGAAGTTAGTACAAAAACAATGTATATAAATGCTAATATTGGTTTAAATTGCCGTAGTGGTTCAGGAACAAGTTACTCTATAGTTACAGCTTATGCCTGCGGTGTACCAGTTAAAGTAAGAACTAAGCTAGTTAATGATTGGTGGTATGAGGTTGATGATAAATGCTACATGTCAAAAGGTGGAACAGGTTCAGATGGTAACTGGAAAGATTATTTGGTTGATAGTAGAAGTAAATTAACTTGTCCAACCAGTTCTGGCGGTTCTGGAGGCTCAGGCGGTGATTCTAGTGAAGGAAAATTGTTAAATTGTACTTGTAATGAAGATGCTGATTGTGGTGTTGCAGGAGGTAATTTAATTAATTTATATTGTGATACAAATATGAAGAGTGGAAAAACAGAAAAAGAAGGAAAATATATGTGTGCTTGGAAAAATAAATACAAACCAAATGTTACACATTGGTGTTGGACTCGATAAAAAGACAAATATTTAATTATAATAAAAAACTACTTAAAAAAAATTAATAGAAAGTAAGAAAACAAGTAAATATTAAAATACTTGTTTTTTTATACAAATTTTTCTTATTGTTTAAGCAAGCAAGAAATGCATTATATTTCAGTTATAAAATATCTTGCTCTTTTTTACCTTTTACTGTATAATTTAATTATGGTAGGTGATAAAGAATGAAGAAATTATCTAATAAGGGTTTTACTTTAATAGAGTTATTAGCCACAATATTAATAATAGGTTTAGTATTAGGTTTAACAACTTATGGTATTATTAGTTCAGTAGATAAGGCTAAAACTACTAGTACAACAATATCAGTAAGTGGTATAAAAGAGTCTGCACGAACATATTCAGGTGAATACACTGATGATACTTGGAAGGCTTCTAATAAATCTAATAATATATATTTTTGTACTACAATACAAGAACTTATTAATAAGGGTCTTTTAGATAAAAATGCTAAGAGTGTTGAAGGTAATAGCATAAGTTTAAATGATTATATAGCAGTAGTAAAAGATAAAACTACTAAAGTAATAAAAAAAGAATTTGTTTTAACACCACAAATTAGTGAGAATGAAACGGATAAAATAGAGGCATTTAATTATTGTACTGGTGGTAAAAAACCAGAAAATATAAAGAAACTCCCTACTATTAAAGGGGAAAAAACATATACTGATACTATAATTGCAGAATTTACTGATGCCGAGTTTAAAACTAAAGATGGTACTAGTAGTAATATAACAGAAAGGAAATGCAGCTATGCTAAGAGTAGAATTGATGGCGGAAATGCAGAATTTATAGAAAATAACAATACTACAATTAATGGTAATAAATGTAAGATTACAGGACTAGAATCAAATACGGGATATGACATAAGAGTATGTATGACATCAAGTAATGATTCAGAGGCATGTACTACAAAAAATATTAAAACACTAGATATAAAAGAACCTACTATAAGCATAAATGGTAATGATAGTATTAAGATAACTTATGATGACACTAATATAATAGAAGCCAAAGGGGATCATTATTTTAAATCTGATATTAATGCTACATCTAATAAAAATGTAAAGAAGTGTACATTAAGTACTATAACAAATAATTATGTTTGTGATAAAGAGACCAAGGAAATATCAATTAATTCTTGGTATAAAGTATCAGATAAAGAAGTAATACTTTCTTATACAGAGAATGGGGATTTTGATGTTACTGCTGAAACAAGAGATAAAAGTAATAATTCTAAGTCAAGTACAAAAAGTTTTAGTTCTTATATAACTATATTTAGTAGAGGAACTGCTGATACAATTGGTGGACAAACTAGTGATATTAAAAAGTTATGTTTAGCAGATAGAAATAAAAGTTGTACTATTACTTCTCCAATTATAAAAAAAGCAGGATATAGTGTAGTTGGTTGGAATACTAATAGTAGTGCTACAACAAGCAGTTGGAATGTAAATATTTCAAAATCTATAAATAAGAGTGAAACATATTATCCAATAACTAAATTGTCAACATATACCATAACATATAATAATAATAATGGAAGTGGATGTACATCAAAGACTGTTAATTATAATTCACAAATTGGTACTTTATGTACTCCAAAAAGGAAAGGCTATACTTTTATTGGATGGTATAACCCTGATTACAAAGACAAACCTTTAAATTATTATGCTGATACAAATCCAGATTTATATAATGCTTTTAATTATGATGCAGATAAATTATATAACCATTATTTAACATATGGTGTAAATGAAGGCCGAAGAGTAGCACAATATTTATCATCTGATACATATAACTATACAAAAAATATAACAGTCTATGCTGGCTGGAAGGCAAATAAAATTAAAATTAAATATAATGTTAATGGTGGTCAATTAAATACTAATAATTCTGCTTATAGTACAAGTGGATCATATGTAACATTAAACGGAAGTACAATAATAGAAGCATATAATTATGGTGATATGTTAGGTTCGAATGGTTTATATAATTATAATAATCCTGCATATATAAATATTGTAAGAAGTGGCTATAAAGCAGTTAGTGGTAAAGAATGGTATAATGATGCAAAAAATACATTTAATCAAGCAACTAGATATGATGTCAATGATTTATGTGATGCATCTAATTCAGATTGTGAAGTAACATTATATGTTAATTGGATTAAGGAAGATTCTATTAATGATTATAGATGTTCAGGTAGTGATTACTATTATATTACTACATGTGATTCTGCTTCAAGCGCTGATGCAAGATGTAACTACACATCAAAGAATAAACAAAGTACATCAGGCACTATTCTCAGAAATAATTTAACACAATGTCATAAAGTTACATTTTATGCTGATGGAGGTAAATTTAGTGATGGCACTACAGAATTCTTCTTTATGGCCACCGCAGGAGTAAGGTATACCTTTGATAGTAGTTATTATTTAACGAATATTACTATGCCAAGGATATCAAGAAGCGGCTGCTCACTATATGGTTGGTACTATTATCCAGAAAGTAAAGTCATTAGGCAGTGGTTTGATGTTGATAGTGATGAATACAATATTGAACTTAAGGCTAATTGGTATTGCCCTAGTAGTGGTGGTGGTACTGGTGGTGGTGGTACTGGCGGTTCTCCCGTAAAACCATGTGGCTATTGTACTAAAGATAGTCAATGTAGTGCTAGTAATTCATGTGGTGCTGCATGCGTAAATAACCAGTGTAGAGTATATCAGCAAAAGCCAAATGGTAGTTGTACAGGAACTTATGATGCATGTAATTAGAGGTGAAATATTATGAAAAAAAAGATATTAATTATACTACTATTAGTACTAGTATTTGCAATTATTTTTGTAACTATTATTTATATTACAAATAGAAATAATATAAAAATAGAAGAACTATATGGAACATGGACACTTGAAGAAAATAAAACTATATTAGATGGAAAAGAAACTTCTAATATGGTTCCATGGAGATGTGTTATTGAATTACAAAAAAATAATAATATGAAACTTTGCCACTATAATAGTGATGATAATATCGAGTGTGGCACAGCAAATTATACATATGAAGGCGGTATCTTAAATATTAAAGATAATGATTGGTATTTAAAAGGCAAATATTATGTTACTTTAGAAGATACCAATATGCTAATATTAAAACAAGAAATTTCAAAAGAGGAACAAACTATCATTTATTATAAAAGAAGCTAAAAAATATGAATTTATTTCATATTTTTTTCTTATTACTAATATATTTAAATAGAAAGAAGAGGAAAGAATATGATTAATAAGAAAAATTTATGGTTTTTAACATTATTTAGTTTAGTATTAGTATTATCTATTTATTATGTAACAATGCCTAATGAAGTATTTGATAAAGATTTATCAAATAAAGAATCAGAAACTACAAGTACAGAAATAAAAGAATCAAGTGTAGTTGCTTCTCTTAAAGTAGAAGATGATACCACAGTTAAAGAAAAAATAAATAGCTTGAAAGAAAAAATTACTGATAAAAGTGTCAGTATCGAAGAAAAAAACAATTATTTTGAAGAATTAAAATTAATAAATAAAAATTCTTCTAAAGAAGAGACAATAGAAACTAAGATAAAAGAAATGTGCAGTTGTGATAATTTTGTTAAAATAGATGGTGATAATGTAAGAGTCGTACTCGATTCAGATGATTCTAATACCTCTAAAGCTAATGAGATAATGCGACTAGTTCAAAAAGAGTTTGACAATAAGATGTATATTTCGGTAAAATTTAATTAAATTAGGTTAAAATACCTCACTTTATTTTAATATAGGAATACAATAATATGAAAAGACATTGACCACCCTATGTACAAGGGAAGTGAGGTATTTATGAGTAAAGGTATATTAACCAAAAGAGAAAAAGAAGTATTTTCGTTACTAGTGGATAATAAAAGTACGAAAGAAATAGCTGATATTTTAAATATTAGTGAGAAAACAGTTAGAAATCATATTTCTAATACTATGCAAAAACTATCTGTAAAAGGAAGAGCACAAGCGGTGGTAGAACTAATTAGGCTTGGTGAAATATCATTATAAGCACAAATTGTGCTTTTTTCTTTTTCTCATGTAATTTATTTACTAATTAACACATATATTTTACTAGGTGATAGGTTTATGTTAAAAAGAATGTCTATTAAAAAAATAATGGTATCTACTGCAGCAGTTTTACTGCTGCTAATAATATATTTAATACCAGATAATAGAAAAGAAATAGAATTAAAAAACAAAGATATTGAATATACTTATAATAATATTACTGATACAATATATTTAATAGATAAAAATGATTATGTAGCAAGAACAAATATTGTTAGTTGTAATTGTAATGATATAGATAAAGCTAAAGATCTATTAGATAGTCTTACTATTGGAGGAAAAAAATCAAATATTATTCCTAATGGCTTCAGGAGTATTATACCACCAGATACTAGTATACTTAATATAGAATTAAAAGATAAAATATTAACAATAGATTTTTCAAAAGAATTTCTTGATGTATCAGAAGTAGAAGAAGAAAAGATGATTGAATCAATAATTTATACTTTAACTAGTATCAAAGGTATAGATAAAATAATAATTAAAGTAGAAGGAAATATATTAACAAATCTTCCACATAGCAAAAAAATAATTCCTTCAGTATTAGATAGAAGTTATGGTATAAATAAAGAATATGAATTAACAACGATTAATAATATTGATTCATATACGGTATATTATGTAAATAAATATAACGATAGTAATTATTATGTACCAGTAACTAAATATATAAATAAAGAGGAAATAGAACCGGTAAAAGTAATAATTAAAGAATTAAGTAGTTCTCCAATATATGAAACAAATTTAATGAGTCATTTAAATGCCGGTGTAGTATTAAATGACTATGAATTAGAAGGTAATAATTTAAAATTAAATTTCAACGAACTATTATTAAGTGATCCAGATAGTAACAAAATACTTGAAGAAGTTATATACACAATAGGACTTTCTATGAATGATATATATAATAATTTAGAAACAGTATCTTTTTATGTTAATAATAATGAGGTATATGCTTTAACATTAAGTGATTTGAAATAAAAAATATTTTCTTTCAATTGACTAATAAACTTCAAAATGATATACTTAAATAGAAAGAGTAGGAGATATCTATGAAGGAAAATAAAAAAATTAAAATAATTGGAACTATTATTGGTATAGTACTATTTGTTATATTGATCGCAGGATTTACTTTTGCTTGGTTTACTTGGGAAAGTAGTAGAATAAATATAAGTGGTAATACAGCTTGTTTTAATATTAATTATACCGAAGGTAATTTAGTTACTGATGATATGCTACTTGTAGATGCTAATAAATTAATATCTAATAATAAGATTACAATAAAAAGAGGAATGGCTGTAACTAATTTAAGTGCTAGCAAAGATCCAAAATGCACAAAAGTAAAAGCCAAATTATCCATTCAATTAAATGCAGATTTAATACCAAGCATATATAATGCTTCGGGTAGTTGTTCTGGAGCACTAAATTATGTAGTAGCAAGTTATGATGCATCCCTATTTTCTGGAGTTGATGCAAGAACGCTAGAAAATATGACTTTTGATATTTTAGCTACAGATACTATTCCAAGTTCTGGTAGTAGAACTGTCTATGAAAAAGCACTTGCTGATGACGGTACAAGACAAGATTATCTAATAATATTTTATATAGATGGAAATAAGGCTAATGATGATATTGATAGTAAAAATATTATTGTTAAAGCTAATGTGACTGCTGTTCAAACTAATTAAAAAAAATACTAGAATAATAAACTCTAGTATTTTTTAATTACTCCAAAATAGGTGAAAAGTAAAATAAAAAAGCCTTATTTTATAAGGCTTTAATATTTAAAGTGGTGTCCTGGTGGAGATTCGAACTCCAGACCGATCGCTTAGAAGGCGATTGCTCTATCCAGCTGAGCTACCAAGACATCAGTCAATATAGATTATACAACAACATTAAAAAAATAGCAACCATTTTTTAAAAAAAATTGCAAAAATTTAATATTTAATATATAATTTAATTGTAGGTGAGTAATGAAAAAGAAAATTA
>ERZ773224.4204-NODE-4204-length-11390-cov-3.847640_pt1 | contig 11390 bp, 15 predicted proteins | sample MGYA00580526_ERZ773224 | MGnify/ENA primary metagenome ERZ773224 (study PRJEB29015, sample SAMEA2737743) | human gut metagenome | biome: human gut; feature: human-associated habitat; material: faeces | place: China | collected 2012 ... | reverse complement strand
GAGGAAAAAGATGATGAAAGAAATAAAATTAACGGATATTAAAGGTGTAAAAGTAGGACAATATGAAAATCAAGAAGCAGCTACAGGATGTAGTGTTGTTATTGTAGAAAATGGAGCGACAGCTGGAGTAGATGTTCGTGGTGGGGGTCCTGCTACAAGAGAAACAGATTTATTGAATCCAATCAATATGGTGCAACAAATTCATGCTGTTATGTTAAGTGGTGGGAGTGCTTTTGGTTTAGATGCAGCTAGTGGTGCCATGCAATATCTTGAAGAACATGGTGTTGGTTTTGATATGTCTGTAGCAAGAGTACCAATTGTATGTGGTGCTTCATTATTTGATTTATCGGTGGGAAATTCTCATGTAAGGCCAGATAAAGAAATGGGGTATAAGGCTTGTCAAGATAGTGAAAATGATTTGATTAAAGAAGGAAATTATGGCGCTGGTTGTGGTGCTAGTGTTGGTAAACTTTTAGGATTTGAACATGCCATGAAAGGTGGTATTGGAACACATGGTGTACAAGTTGGAAATGTTCAAGTAGCAGGGATCGTTGCTGTCAATGCTTGTGGAAATGTCATTGATTATAAAACGCAAGAAATATTGGCAGGTGTAAATATTGATAAAAAATGTGTTTCGGCTAGTCAAATTATTTTAGATCAAATGGATCAACTTAGAAAATTACCGGATGGTAATACAACCATTGGATGTATTGTAACGAATGTCAAACTGACTAAAGCACAATGTACAAAGATTGCTGGAATTAGTCATAATGGCTACGCTAAAAGTATTGATCCAGTTCATACAATGAGTGATGGGGATACAATTTTTGTATTAAGTACAAATGAAGTTGATGGAATGGTTGATGCTGTTGGTATTTTAGCTGTTGAAGTCATTTCTAAATGTATTCAAAGAGCGATTAAAAAAGCTAAGAGTGGATATGGTTTATTAGCTTATCAAGATTTGAAAAAATAATCGAAAAAGCATATAATTTTCTCGTTCGTATATTTTGATATTAAAAGAGATCTATAAGACTCTTATTAAGACATTTGAAATAGCGAATACCATAAAAACGTTGCATCTTTTATGAGCGACAGTAGGAGGATTATATGAAGTCGAAAAAGACACAGTACATGACTTCAATGGCTTTATTTTTAGCGATTGAAATCATTCTTGTTGTGACACCCCTTGGATATATTCCAATTGGACCATTAAATGCCACAACAATGCACATTCCTGTCATTATTGCAGGAATCGTATTAGGAAAAAAAGCAGGAGCTGAGTTGGGCTTTGTTTTTGGATTAACAAGTTTAATCAAGGCAACGATTCAACCAGGCATTACATCCTTTTGTTTTTCCCCATTTGTGACAATAGGCACAATGTCAGGAAATTACAAAAGTCTTTTAATTGCTTTTGTTCCTAGAATTTTACTTGGCTATTTAGCTGGACTCGTTTTTGGAATCATGAAAAAGAATAATCGTGAAAACTTAGGTGTTGTTGTAGGTGCTTTAACAGGAGCTATTACGAACACAGTGCTTGTTTTATCAGGAATATACATATTCTTTGGTGAAGCATACGCGAGTGCGGTAGGAGTGCAATACTCTACTTTAGTAACGGTATTATTAGGAGTTGTTTCTACAAATGGTATTTTAGAAGCTATTCTAGGGGCAATTGTTTCACTAGCTATCTACAAAGCATTAAAACCAATCTTAAAATCATAGCAGGTCGATTGACCTGCTTTTTAAAGGAGATCTTTATGAAATACATATTTGTTAGACATGGAAAGACACATTTTAATGAAATACAGCTCAAACAAGGATGGTGTGATTCACCTCTTACAAAGCAAGGAATAAAAGAAATAGAAAATATGGCAGAACAGTTAAAGGATTATAAAATAGACGCTGCTTATACTTCTCCAATATTACGAGCAAAAAATACAGCACAAATAATTTTAAAAAATCATTCTGTTTTATTAAATGAAGATGGTCGTTTAAAAGAAGTGAATTTTGGTCTTTTAGAAGGATTACCCTGTTTATTTGTAGATAAACTTCAATTAGAATCTTCTAATTGGTTAGATGATTTACAAATGGATTATACTGGATATGAAGGTGAAAATGTTGAAGATGTAATTCAAAGACATTTTGAATTATTAAATGATATAGAAAAGAAATTTCAAGATGATGATACGATTTTAATGGTAGGTCATGGATGTTCTTTATATGCATTTATTAAAACGTTATTAAAAAATAAAACACTTGATTTTCCACAAAATGCCAGTGCAATTATAGTTAATAAAGTTAATAATGAATATCAATTAGAAACAGTATTGAATCCAAAATAAAAAATCTTGAAAATCTTGAAATAATCAATAATTTTATTGACATGAGTGGCATATGATGGTAATATCTACGTGCAATAAAAAGTAGTGGAAAGAAGAAGTGCCTACTTCTCGCCTGATTGATTTTGTCGATAGGCAAATGTCACTAAGATTTAATCTTAATGTCAATGGTGGGTACTCAGTGTGCTCACTTTTTATTTCAACTATAATAATTGGAGGTGGCTTTTATTAGCAGATTTGATAACAGAAAACCAAAACAACCTGATGATTTAGTAAACGAAAGAGTTCGTTTTAAGGAAGTATTGGTTATTGATCAAAACGGTGATCAATTAGGAGTAAAAAGTAGTAGAGAAGCGTTGGATATTGCTTATGATGCAAATTTAGACTTAGTTTGTGTTGCACCTAATGCAAAACCACCAGTTTGTCGTATTATGGACTTTGGTAAATATCGTTTTGAACAACAAAAGAAAGCAAGAGAAATGAAGAAAAACTCTAAAGTGGTAACTTTAAAGGAAACTCAATTATCAGTAACTATTGATACGCATGATAAAAATGTTAAATTAAAAAGAACATTGAAATGGTTAGAAGAAGGAAACAAAGTTAAAGTTGCAATCAGATTTAGAGGTAGACAACTTGCACACGTTGATTTGGGTAAAAAAGTTATTGATGACTTTGTTGAAGAATGTGCAGAAGTTGGTCAAATTGAAAAACCAGCAAAATTAGAAGGACGTACTTTAACAGCTATATTAGCACCAAAAAAGAAAAAATAATTAATGGAGGAAACAATTATGCCAAAAATTAAAACACATAGCGGATTAAAAAAACGTTTAAAAAGAACAGGTAGTGGAAAATTAAAACGTAGCCATGCTTACATTTCACACTTATCACACAATAAAACTCATAAACAAAAGAAACACTTAGCAAAAGCTACAGTAGTAAGTGCTTCAGATTACAAGAGAATTAAATCAAGATTACCTAAATAATTTTAGTTAAAAATAAATACAGGAGGAATACACAATGGCAAGAGTTAAAGGTGGATATACAACTAGACATAGAAGAAAAAAAGTTATTAAATTAGCCAAAGGATATTTTGGAGCTAAACATAAATTATATAAAACTGCTCATGAACAAGTAATGCACTCAATGGCATATGCTTATAGAGACAGAAGAAATTTAAAAAGAAATATGAGAAAATTATGGATTGCACGTATTAACGCTGCAGCTAGAATGAATGATATCTCATATTCTAAATTAATGCACGGTTTAAAATTAGCTAACGTTGAAATCAACAGAAAAATGTTATCTGAAATCGCAATCTGCGATCCAGAAGGTTTCACAGCTATCGTTGAAACAGCTAAAAAAGCTTTAAATGCTTAATAAATCATGGACCAACTGAGTTGGTCCTTTTTTTATTATCATATTCGTTGACATTCTTTTTAAATAAGTATATTCTTAAATCATACTAAATCCATAGGAATAAGGAGAAATATAAATATGAGTGAAATAAAAAACAGTTTTTTAGACCTAGTAGGGAATACACCACTAGTAAGAGTAAACAACTTAATCAAGAAAGATGAATTGAAAGCAGATGTTCTAGCAAAACTAGAATACTTCAATCCCGCAGGATCAGTCAAAGACAGAATCGCAAAAGAAATGATCCTAGATGCACTAGAAAAAGGATTGATCAATGAAAATACAACATTGATTGAACCAACAAGTGGAAATACAGGAATTGGACTATCAGCTGTAGCAACAGCATTGAATCTAAAGATCATTATTACAATGCCAGAAACAATGTCAGTAGAAAGAAGAAATCTTATGAAAGCTTATGGAGCTGAATTAGTCTTAACACCAGGAAGTGAAGGAATGAAAGGAGCAATCGCCAAAGCAAAAGAATTGGCATCACAAATCGAAAACAGCTTCATTCCAGGACAGTTTGAAAATCCAGCGAATCCAACAGCACACTATAAAACAACAGGACCAGAAATCTATGAACAAACAGAAGGAAAAGTAGATATCTTTGTAGCCGGAGTAGGAACAGGAGGAACAATTTCAGGGATTGGGAAATACTTGAAAGAAAAGAATCCAGAAGTAAAAGTAGTGGCAGTAGAACCAGCAAGCTCACCGGTATTATCAACAGGAAAAGGTGGAGCACATAAGATCCAAGGAATAGGGGCAGGATTTGTACCAGAGACATTGGATACAAAGATCTATGATGAAATCATTACAGTAGAAAATGAAGATGCATTTGCGACAGGGAAAGAAATGGCAAAGACAGAAGGAATCTTAGTAGGGATATCATCAGGGGCAGCATTATATGCAGCTAAAGAACTAGCCAAGAGAGAAGAGAATGCAGGGAAGACAATTGTCGTCTTATTACCAGATGGTGGAGATCGTTATTTATCAACACCTTTAATTCAAGATTAGATAGGGGAATTTGAATGATTGAAGAATTAAGACATAATTTCCGTAATGGACGAATGTGTAAATAGTTTTATTTATTCATAAAACAATATATAATATTTATACAAAAGAAAGATGAGGAAATTAAAATGGCAGTAACTAAAAGAGAAGATAGAAAATTTAAATTTGAAACATTACAATTACATGTAGGACAAGAACAACCAGATCCAGCAACAGATGCAAGAGCAGTACCTATTTACCAAACTACTTCATATGTGTTTAAAAATAGTGCACATGCAGCAGCTCGTTTTGAATTAGCAGATGCTGGAAATATCTATGGACGTTTAACAAACTCTACACAAGGTGTATTTGAAGATCGTATTGCCGCTTTAGAAGGTGGGGTAGCAGGTTTAGCTGTTGCTTCTGGAGCAGCTGCAATCGCTTATACTATTCAAGCTTTAGCAGGACAAGGTGAACATATCGTTGCTCAAAAAACTATTTATGGGGGAACTTCTAACTTATTAGCGCATACATTTACTCAATACGGAATTACAACTACTTTCGTAGATGCTCATAATTTACAAGAAGTTGAAGATGCAATTCAAGAAAACACAAAAGCAATTTATTTAGAAACTTTAGGAAATCCTAATAGTGATATTCCTGATATCGATGCAATTAGTGCAATCGCTAAAAAACATGGATTACCAGTTGTTGTTGATAATACATTTGGTACACCATATCTATTTAGACCAATTGAACATGGTGCTGATATCGTTGTTCATAGTGCTACTAAATTTATTGGTGGTCATGGTACAAGCTTAGGTGGTGTCATCGTTGATGGTGGTACTTATGATTGGGCTAAAAGTGGACATTATCCATGGATCAGTGAACCTAACCCAAGTTATCATGGAGTGAAATTTACTGAAGCTGCAGGACCAGCTGCTTTCGTTACTTATATTAGAGCAATCTTATTAAGAGATACAGGAGCTACAATTTCTCCATTCAATGCATTCTTATTATTACAAGGTACAGAAACATTATCTTTAAGAATTGATCGTCATAATGAAAATACTAAAAAAGTTGTTGAGTTCTTACAACAACATCCAGCAGTAGAAAAAGTAAATCATCCTTCATTACCAGATCATCCAGATCATGCTTTATATGAAAAATATTTCCCAAATGGTGGAGGATCAATCTTTACTTTCAATATTAAAGGTGGCGTAGAAGAAGCTCATAAATTTATTGATAATTTACAAGTATTCTCTTTACTTGCTAATGTCGCTGATGTTAAATCATTAGTTATTCATCCAGCAACAACTACACATTCACAATTAACAGAAGAAGAATTAGCTGATGTTGGAATTCAACCTAATACAATTCGTTTATCAATTGGTACAGAACATATTGATGATATCTTATTTGATTTAAAAGAAGCTTTAGATCAAATTTAAAAACTTGGCAAATGCCAAGTTTTTTTATTCTGTTTCAGTTGTTGAATCTGAATTTGTATTTTCATTTGATGAAGAATCATCGGTTGTATTTTGTGATGAATCACTTTCATCGTTGTTTGTTGTATTATCACTTGATGTACTTTCTTCATTTTCAGATGAAGAAGATTCTTCTTGTTGGATTTCCTTTTTTGTAGATGTTGACTTGTCTGATTTTGTTTTATTTTGTTGATCTACTTGTTTTTCTAATTGATTAATTTGTTTTTGTTGATCTTGATAATGTTCATATGCAAAATACCCACCAACTCCTGCACCAATAATTAAAAGTAAAATAAGTAACGTGATAAAGAAAGTAGAAACTTTAGAACGTCCATTTTTTTTCTTTTTCACTTTCATTTTTGTCTTCTTTCTTGTTACCTTTTTTGTTTTAGGTCTTTTTTTATTTTTACTTTTTGTATAGGAATAATCAGTATTATCATAATATTCTTTTTCTAAATCATCTTGTTGATTATCGTTTTCATCTATATTTTCTTCTTCATCGTTGAATTTAAATCTTTCAGCCATAATTATCACCTCGCTATCATTTTATATATCAATATGAATTGAATTTGAACTTTTTATGTGAATTATTTGAAAATATTTGACTTTAGATATGAATTTTGTTTTTATAAATAGAGAAAGTGAGGATAAAAGATGGATAATTTGGAGTATTTAAAAGAAGTAGAGAAGAGTATTCAAAAAAAATATAAGAAAAAATTATGGAGACCTTTTTGCAAGGCTATTAATCAATATGAATTAGTAAAACCTGGAGATAAAATTGCTGTATGTATTTCTGGTGGAAAAGATTCTATGTTGATGGCTAAACTCTTTCAAGAATTAAAAAGACATAATAAATTTGAATTTGAACTTGTTTTTATGGTGATGGATCCTGGGTATAATCAATTAAACAGACAAATGATTATTGATAATTCGAAAAAATTAAATATTCCAATTCAAATATTTGATTCACAAATATTTGATTCTGTTTTTAATATAGAAAAATCTCCTTGTTATTTATGTGCGAGAATGAGAAGGGGACATTTATATGCGAAGGCAAAGGAATTAGGATGTAATAAGATTGCTTTGGGACATCACTATGATGATGTTATTGAAACTATTTTAATGGGTATGCTTTATGGAGCACAAATTCAAACAATGATGCCTAAACTTCATAGTTTGAATTTTGAAGAAATGGAACTTATTAGACCGATGTATCTTATTCGTGAAGATGATATTAAGGCATGGAGAGATGAACATGAATTAACATTTTTACAATGTGCATGTAAATTTACTGAAGAAAATCAAGATGCTCATGATGAAGAAAATGATTCTAAACGTTTAGAAATTAAACAATTAATTAAGGATTTAAAGAAAGCAAATCCTTTTGTTGAAGGAAATATTTTTAAAAGTGTAGAAAATGTCAATTTAAAAACAATTATGGCTTATAAAGATGATGAAGGAAAACATCTGTTTTTAGAACATTATGATGATTAATCGTGTAGAAATACACGATTTTTAAATAAAAAAACATATCAATGATATGTTTATTAGATAATATATTCAATTTGATATCCATGTAAATCAGCAAGATCTTCTAAAGTATAGGATTCTAAATAATCAGTAATAACTTTATTTAGTCCTTTATAAAAAGGAAGAGTTAAACATTCACTATAACGAGGACATTGATTAGGTTCAGTTTCTAAACAGGCAACACAAGCGATTGGACCTTCAACAGCAACTAAAATATCTTTTGCTGTATATTTATTTATATCTCTTGTAAGAGAATATCCACCTTGGGCACCTCTAACGCTTTTAATAAGTCCTGCACGAATTAAAGGAGTAGCTATTTGTTCAAGATATTTGATAGAAATTTCTTGTCTTTTAGCAACATCTTTAAGTGATATATTCCCTTGTTCTTTATTTTGGGCTAAATCAATCATTAATCTTAGAGCATAACGCCCTCTTGTTGATATTTTCATATGACCACCTCTTGTCTATTATAACATCTTTTTTGGATAATTCCTAGAGAAATTATATGAATTAAACAAAAAGAAAAAGACCAAAGTCTTTATTCTTGTTCGATAAATGTATTATAGATAGCACGAATTGCTTCATTAAAGTGAATGTTTTTAACACCAACAATGATATTTAATTCTGAAGAACCTTGATCAATCATTTTAACATTGATTTTTTTATTAGCTAAAGCTGTAAAAACTTTTGCTGCAACTCCACGACCATCTTTCATACCACGACCAACGATAGCAATTAAAGCAAGGTCAGATTCAAGTTCAATTGAATCAGGTTCAACGGCACGATGTAAGTTAGCTAAAATTTCTTGTTCATGTTCAATGAATGAATTTAATTCAACAATTACGTTCATTGTATCAATACCAGAAGGTGTATGTTCATAAGATAGACCAGCTTCTTCAATAACTTGTAAAACTTTTCTACCAAAACCAATTTCATCATTCATCATATCTTTTTCAATCATGATTGTCGCAAAACCTTGTTTACCAGAAATACCAGTAATAATATGATCTGGTTTATGCACAGTACTTTCAACGATTAAAGTTCCAGCATCTTCAGGTTTATTAGTATTTTTGATTACAATAGGAATTCCTTGAGAGCGAATAGGGAAAACAGCATTTTCATGCAAAACACTTGCTCCCATGTAAGAAAGTTCACGTAATTCTTTATAAGTGATTGTTCCAATCACTTCTGGATTTTTAACAATACGTGGATCGGCAACTAAGAAACCTGAAACATCTGTCCAGTTTTCATAAAGTTTAACTTGACCACATTTAGCGACGATTGAACCAGTAACATCACTTCCCCCACGAGAGAAAGTTCTAATTTTTGTAGGATCTTCACTACATGAACCATAGAATCCAGGAATAACACAATTTTCTACTTCACTTAATTTTTTAGATAAAACAGGATCTGTTTTTTTATCGTCATAATTTCCATGTTCATCGATAAAGATACATGTTGCAGGATCAACAAATTCAAATCCTAAATAATTCGCAAGTAAGATACCATTTAAATATTCCCCACGACTTGCTGCATATTCTTCACTGATTTGATCTTGGAAGTTTTTCTTAATAACTTCAAATTCTTCAGTAAGATCAACTGTTAAATTAAGTTCATCGATAATACTTTGATAACGATCTTTGATTGTATCAAAAGTACATTCAAACTCTTGTTCACTTTCTGCGTTATATGCTTTGTATAATAAATCAGTAACTTTGATATCATCTTTAAAACGTTTACCAGGCGCTGAAGGTACAACAAAACGACGATCTGGATCACTTTTGATAATGTCACCGACTTTTTTAAACTGATGGGCATCTGCAAGAGATGAACCACCAAATTTGACGATTTTCACCATAATAATTCTCCCCTCATATTAATGATAATAAAATATCACTTTTTTCAAGTATATTCAATATTTTTTCAATATTGAAAAAATAAAACAATAAAAATATAATAATATTATATAGAAAAGAGGTCGACATTATGAGAGAAAATATGACATTTCTTACAAATTATTATCAAATAAGAGAAATGACAATTGATCGTATGAAAGAAATCATTGATCAAAATAAAAGGTCAAAGGAAGGAGGAACCGTCTTTTTTGGTGATTCTATTACTCAGTTTATGGATATAGAAAAATATTTTCCAGAAATAAAGAATAAATATAACACGAATAACGTGAAATATTTGTTTGATAAAGTACATGAAAAATATTCAATACCAAATAAAGAAAAAAGGACATATCACCATTATTTTTACGAAGTAGATAAAGATATAAATGGAGAATATTTTTCTTTAAATGCATTATTGCAAAAAGAAAAAGTAAAAGAGAACAATGGGGACATTATAAAATTTATAGAAGAATTTTATAACAATAAATAATAAAGCTTATTGTTCAGACCAAAATAACATTATTATATATAAATGAAAGGAATGATGTACATGTAAAAATCAAAATTATATTAGACCTGAATTTGTAAAAGCAATTGTTGAAAAGGTAAATGGAACGGTTGTAGAATGCAATGCGGCTTATGGCGGTGCAAGAAATACAACTGAAAAGCATGAAAAATTAATGGAAGAGCATGACTGGACAAGATATTTCAAGGTAGACATAATGAATACAGATGGAGATGACTTAGAACTGGATATTCCAAATGGGAAAGTGCTTAAGAAAAACTATGTTGGTAAACATATTCAAAATTATGATTCAATGCTAGTATTATCACATTTTAAAGGACATCCAATGGGAAAATATGGTGGAGCATGTGAAATCAAACAAATATATCAAAATTCTAATACAGATAAACCAGAAGCAGCTATTTACTACGAAAATGGTAATGTAGTAATATTTAATTATTTAACAGGAAAATTGAAAACAAGACAAGAAAAATCAACAAGTAATTTCTTTGTAAAAATTGGATATATAATAAGTAATAAGATCTGAAGAAGTTACCTATTGAAGAGGCAATGCAACAAAATTTAGATTTATCAACAGAGAATTCAATAGAAAATAATTTAAACAGTGGTAATGTAGAAACGAATATTACAAACACAGAAAATATTATGCAAAATTCGACAGAAACAACGAATAAACAACAAGAGTATATAACTTCATACAGCCCGATTACACAGAAATATGAAATATACAGTGATAAAGAAATATTGGAATCAAGTAGTGAAGAACCACAGTCAGAAACATCTAAAATAACTGCAAATGGACTGGAAAAATTCTATAATGCAAGTAAGGCAGAAGGAAAACAAGTAAAAGAAACATCTGGCATAACAATAATAATTCCTATAATATCTGCAATAGTTATTTGCATTAGTATAGGAAATAAGATACAAGTGCAAAACAAGAAAAGTGTAAATAATTTTAGAAATCTAGGTAACAATGCATTTGCCTAGATTTCTACTTAAAATTTGACTGTTGATAATTATTGAATTTATTCCACAACATTTATAATAAGAGTATAGTAAAAAAATATCAAATACAATTGTTGGATTGACACGGGAAAAATGGTAAAATCAATAGCAAATTATAAAATTTATAATAGTATTATAAAGATAAAAGGGGAAAAAATGGAAGAGTAGAAAGAAGTCATAGAAAAGATCAAGAAAGATTTTACTATAA
>ERZ773224.4203-NODE-4203-length-11390-cov-7.555360_pt1 | contig 11390 bp, 10 predicted proteins | sample MGYA00580526_ERZ773224 | MGnify/ENA primary metagenome ERZ773224 (study PRJEB29015, sample SAMEA2737743) | human gut metagenome | biome: human gut; feature: human-associated habitat; material: faeces | place: China | collected 2012 ... | reverse complement strand
CCATGTCTTTTGTAACCTCCTTGACCACCGTACCGGGCACGGGATTCAGGCTGGACAGCACTTCCAGCTCCACATTATACTTCTTTGCCAGCTCCACGCTGCGGTTGTTCAGCACCTGCGCACCCAGAGAGGCCAGCTCCAGCATCTCGTCAAAGGTGATCTCTTCCAGCTTGCGGGTGTTGCGCACCTTGCGGGGGTCTGCGGTGTAAACGCCTTCCACATCGGTGTAGATCTGGCAGCGGTCTGCGTGCAGGGCCGCTGCAATGGCCACGGCGCTGGTATCAGAGCCGCCGCGGCCCAGGGTGGTGATATCATCCAGCTTGTTCAGGCCCTGGAAGCCTGCCACGACCACCACGCGGTTGCGCTCCAGCTCGGAGGAAATGCGCTCGGTCTCCATGCGGGTGATCCGGGCCTTGGTGTAGGCACGGTCGGTGCGGAAGCCCGCCTGCCAGCCTGTCAGGCTGGTGGCGTGGCAGCCCAGCTCGTTCAGGGCCATGGCCAGCAGCGCGATGCTGATCTCCTCACCGGCGGCCAGCAGCATATCCATCTCACGGGCCGAAGGGTTGTGGGTGATCTCAGCAGCCTTTGCGATCAGGTCGTCGGTGGTGTCGCCCTGTGCAGACACCACCACCACCACGTCATTGCCCGCCTTGTGGGTGTTGGCCACGATGCGGGCCACGTTGAAGATACGGTTCCGGTCCTTCACCGAAGAACCGCCGAACTTCTGTACGATCAACGCCATAGTTTGTCACTCTCCTCTAGTTTCTCCCAATTTATATCATTCCACAGTTGCGCCGGTATTATCTGCATCCAGCTCTAACAGTGTAAATGCTTCACATCCGTCCAGGCCTTCCAGCGTTTCCAGCCCGGCACGCAGCCCGGCATAAAAGCGCTCAGCCTCCGGGCGCTCGGCCACCGCCATCACGGTAGAACCGGCACCCGATACATACACGGCCTTTGCCCCGCACTGCTTTGCCAGCGCGAACACCTCCCGGGAACCGGGCATCAGGGGCATCCGGTAGGGCTGGTGGAGCTTATCCTCGGTGGCAATGCCCAGCAGGTCATGCCGGCCCTCACAGAAGGCGGCAGGCACCAGCGCGGCCCGGGAAAGGTTATACACGGCATCCTTGTGGGCCACCTGCTTGGGCAGGGCCGCGCGGGCGGCCTCCGTCAGCAGCTTGTAGTCCGGCACGATGGCCGCAAAGCAGAGGCTCTGGTCCACATCCCGTTTGACGGAGTAGACCACGCCGTCCTCAAAGACGCTGCTGGTCAAACCGCCCAGCAGGGCCGGGGCCACGTTGTCGGGGTGGCCCTCAATGGCCGTGGCCAGCGTCAGCAGCTCCTGGGTGTTGAGCACATCGCCCAGCATCCGGTTCGCGCCCAGCAGGCCCGCGATGATGCAGGCCGAGGAAGAGCCCAGGCCCCGGGCCATGGGGATGGGGTTGGTCTGCACGATCTTCAGGGGCGGGATCTTCTTGCCCACCTTGTCGAACAGGCCCTTGGCCGAGCGGTACACCAGATTGCTCTCGTTGCGGGGGATGCGGGTGCCGTCCGCCGCCGAGATATCCAGCCTGTCACTCTCCTCAAAGGTCACGGTGTTGTACAGGGTCACGGCCAGACCCAGCGCGTCGAAGCCGGAGCCTACGTTGGCGCTGGTGGCCGGAACAGAAACTTTGATCTTCATGGTCCGTCCCCTTTTCTCATGCATCCTCGGGCAGCTTTTTCAGCACCAGCTTCACGCTGCCGCCCACGGTCTCCACCTTGCGGGCTGCCTCGGCCATGGCCTTTGCGTCGGCCTGCTCCACCAGATAGGAGCAGCCGTCAAAGTGCTCATCCACCACACGGCCCCTGCCGTAGATGGCTTCCACCACGGCGGGAGCAACGCCCGCTGCACGCACATAATATGCGGCGGGAGCCGGGTCGGTGAGCATCCCCTCCACCGGCTCCGCAGGCTGCCAGAACAGGCTGTCGTGGACCTTGGAGCCGTTCTTGAGGGCATCCACCACATCGGCCACCACGGCGCTGGCGGTGGGCAGCTTGCCCGCGCCCTTGCCGTAGAACACCACGTCGCCCAGCATATCGCCCTTGACCAGCACGGCGTTGAACACATCGTCCACACCGGCCAGCTGGTGGCTCTTGGGCACCAGGCAGGGCTCCACACCGGCAGCCACGCTGCCGTCGTTGCCCCGCTTCATCCACGCAATGAGCTTGATGACGCAGTTCAGCCGCTCCGCCGCAGCCACATCGGCCACGGTGATGTCCCGGATGCCCCGGGTGGGGATGTTCTGGGGGTAGATCTGGTGGCCGCAGACCAGCGAGGACAGGATGGCGATCTTGCGGCAGGCGTCGCGGCCGTCCACATCGTCGCCGGGGTCCTTCGTCTCGGCGTAGCCCAGCTCCTGGGCGATCTTCAGAGCCTCGTCAAAGCCCAGATTCTCCCGCACCATCTTGGTGAGCATGAAGTTGGTGGTGCCGTTGACGATGCCTTCCACCTCGGTGATGACGTTGGCCGCGAGGCACTGGTGCATCGGGGTGATGATGGGCGTGCCGCCGCCCACGGAAGCCTCGAACAGGAAGGCGCAGTTGTGTGCCCTGGCCAGAGCCAGCAGCTCTGCGCCGTAGGTAGCCACCATCTCCTTGTTGGAGGTGCAGACGCTCCGGCCGCTCTCGAGGCAGGCCTTGACGTAAGGGTAAGCGAAGCGGGTGCCGCCGATGGTCTCGACGACGACCTTCACTTCGGGGTCTTCCAGAATGGCGTCAAAATTCTTTATAAACAGCTTTGCGGCCGGATGATCCGAGAAGTCCTTGGGGTCAAGGATGTACTTGACCTCCACCGGTTCGCCTGCGCGGCGGGAGACGCCTGCGGCGTTGCGGCAGAGCACCTCGTACACACCGCTGCCCACCGTGCCAAAGCCCAGAATCGCGATTTTTGCCATGATACTGCCCTCGTTCCTTTTTTCGATGAATGTACTGTCACAGATTGTATCCGCAGTGTACGCCCACGACCATCCGCTGGCGCGAAAGCTTTTCCGTCAGCTCCTCGGGGGTCATCTGCATGGTGTCGGTGCGGATGGTGACAGCCACCAGCGCGGCTCCGTTCTCCGGAGTAGACTGATTGATGGTCACGATGCTGGCACCGGCGGCACTGATGCCGGCCAGAAGGCTCTGCAATGCACCCGTCTCGTCCCGCAGGGTCGCCATGACGGTGATGACCTCGCGGCCATTCTCCGAGTCGAAAATGCAGTCCTTATATTTATAAAATGCACTGCGCGACAGGTCTACGCTGCGGGTCGCAGCCGAAATGCTGCGTGCCTCTCCGCTGGCCAGAAGCTCCTTGGCCCGGACGACCTTGAGGAAAACTTCCGGCAGGACCTGTGCATCCACCAGATAAAAACGGCGTTCCAACTTGTTCACCTCTCAAACACAAGTGTTCTTGCAGAAAATATAATAGCATCCGACTCCCCGCATTGCAAGAGGTCGGATGCTATTTTGTCAGATTATCCAGTTTTGAGCCGTGAAGTACCCCTTCAGCGCACCGAATCTGCAACCCGATGTGCCGAAAAGTACGATTTTTGCCTCAGTCGGTGTCGAGGCCAGTGGTGTCCGGCTCAGGCGCGAGGGGTTCGCTGGCGACAGCTGCCTGACCGTGGGAATAATTGCAGACGTCGGGCAGGTCGTCGGCACGGTAGTAGCCCACTGCCGTGCTCGGGCAGGAGCCGCTGGCCAGCAGGCCGCTCTGGGTGCAGTAGCTACGCTCCACGACGCCGTCAGCCGCCGGGAATGCCTTATAGGGCAGGTCTGCCTGGATCTGCTCCATCAGGGCCTTCCAGGCCATGACACAGGTGCGGGTCTTGGCCTGCTGCTTGCCGAGGGTCTTGGTCATATCGTAAGGCGCATCGTAGCCCCACCACACAGCGGTGACGTAATAGGGCGTGCCGCCCACGAACCACAGGTCCTTCTCATCGCTGGCCGTACCGGTCTTACCGAAGGCCTCCATGCCGTTGGAGTTGGGGTAGCGGCCGCTGGCCGTACCAACGCTGGAGAACAGGACGTTCTTCAGCAGGCGGTTCATGACGTAGGCCGTCTGGGGCGTCAGAGCCTGATAGCTGGTGTCGTTGCTCTCCATATAGATGTTGCCGTCCCGGTCGAGCACACGGGTGTAGAGGTGAGGCGTGGTGTACTCGCCGTCGTAGAAGATCTGGAACGCCGCCGCCAGCGCCATCGGGGTGACGCCGTGGGTCTGGCTGCCCATGACCATCTGTGCAAGGCCCACATCGTTGACGGGGTCCAGCGTACTGAGCTGCAGGGTATTGTAGACGAAGTTGAAGATGTTGTTCGCGCCCACGAGGTCGCCAACGCGGATGGCGATGGTGTTCAGGGAGCGTGCGAGACCGTTCCAGAGCGGCAGGTCGGAACCGTCGCCGTAGTTTCCGCCGTAGTTGCGGGGCCAGCTGCGCCATGCGTTGGGGTAGGCTTTCAGCTGCTTGTCCGTCAGGCCCATGAGGCCGTTCCGGCGGCAGTAGTCCTCGTCACGGATGACCATGTCCTGCTTGAGGTAGAGGGGCGAGTTGTTGAGCATGGTGGACCAGTTGACCAGACCATACTCGATGCCCAGCGCATAGGCGCCGATGGGCTTGATGGTAGAACCGGTCTGACGGGTGACGCCGTAGGCGCGGTTCAGGGAAAGGCTCTTGGTCTTTTCGCCCAGACCGCCCACCATGGCGATGACATTGCCGTCATAGTCCAGCGTGACCATTGCCGCCTGGGTGCGGACATTGCGGTAATAGTAGACCGTACCGTCCTCGCCGGTGCGGGTCTTGGGGGTGCCGTCCTCGTTGTAGACCTGCACATCGTCGTCGGAGATGCTGGTCACCTCTTCCTCATGCCAGCCGGCCGGGAAGTAGGCATCGTCGGTGTTGAGCATCAGGTTCTCCATCGCGGTCTGGATCTTGGGGTTGACCGTTGCCTCGATGGTGTAGCCGCCGGTGTAGAGCATACTCTGGGCCGTGGACTCGTCCACGCCCTCCTTGGCCATGATGTCCTTCACCACCTCGTTGAAGAGGGCATCGGTGAAGTAAGAGGTGGTGGAGCTGCTCTTCTTCGTGTTGTCCGTCTCTGCCAGACCAGCGGCTGGGCAGCGGCGTTGCGGTAATCATCCTCCGAGATGACACCCTGCTGCCACATATTGTAGAGCAGGAAGTTCCGGCGGTTGATGAGGTTCTCGGGGTTGGTGTAGGGGTTATAGTTGGTGGGGTTCTTGGTGATGGACGCGATGGACGCGCACTCCCAGAGGGTCAGCTCGCTGACATCCTTATCGAAGTACTCGTTTGCCGCCGTCTGGACGCCCTGGATGGTACCGGTGAAGCTGATGGTGTTCAGGTAGGCTTCCAGAATGGTCTCCTTGGAGTAGCTGCGGCTCAGGATGAGGGCGCGGTAGATCTCGCGCAGCTTGCGCAGTGCGCCCTCGATGCCGCTGGCGCTCTTGTCGCTGGTCAGGTTCTTGATGAGCTGCTGTTCCAGCGTGGAGGCGCCCTGCTTGGAGCTGTAGATAGGCAGCAGGTATTCATTGATCATCGCGCCGATGGTGCGCTTGAAGTTGACGCCCGGCTCGTTGTAAAAGTCTTTGTCCTCGGTGCAGATGAATGCATACTGTAGGTTGGTGGGGATCTGCTCGAGGTCCGCCCAGACGCGGTGGCTGTTGGAAGAGCGCAGGGTGGCGTACTCCACCTGTGCGCCGGTGTCGGGGTCGGTGGCCACCACAAGGCTCGACTGGCTCAGTTCGATGTTGTCGAGGTCCAGCAGGTCGCCGTCACTGGCCGTAGCCTGCACCACATAGTACACAGCGCCCACTGCCACCAGACTGCCCGCCATAATGCCCAGACAGAGGAGGGTGACGATGGTCCGGCCCAGGAATCCGAGAACGGGATGGCCGTGCTTTTCTCCCTGCTCCTGCGGTTCGCGGGGCTCACGGACCCGCCGGTTCTGCTCCCGGAGCGCACCATCACTGTGGAGTCTCCGTCTTTCATTGTTTGAGATAAGGATCGCCTCCTATCGCAATTTTCACTGTTCTGCATCTCAAAGCATCCTCTGACGATGCCGTTCGCTGTTCCTGCTGCGGCCAGACGGCCCGCAACCATAATAATACATTATAGTCCGCACCGCCCGCTTCCGCAAGGGGGAAATCGACCGGATACGATGTTAGTATAGCACATCTGCCCCGCCAAAGTACAGCATCCGGGTGTGAAAATTCTGCATTCCTGTCTGAGGCAGTTTTCTTTTGCACATACTACCGTCTGAAACACCATTTCAGCCGAAAGGAGTCCACTGCCATGCGCAAGGTCTGGCTCTGCATTTTCTATGCGCTGTGCATTTTTACCATCGTGTTCAGCCTGTTCTGGATGGCCCTGCCCAGTCTCCCCTTCCCTGCCGACTCCGGCGAAGAGACGCCGGCCTCCGAGCCGGGTCTGGCCGCGCAGGGCTCCGCCGGGCAGAGCGGCACCGACTTCTACCTCTGCGACGAGGGCGGGCGGGTGGTCGTCTACACCTGCTCCGACAACGGACTGCCCGACAAGCGGCTCCTGCGCACCGGCATTTATGTCAATCTCCTGCCCGAGGCCGATGCCCTCCGGCTCAAGCAGGGCCTCTACGTCACCGGCGAAACGGCCCTCCGGGCGCTGCTGGAAGACCTGGGTGAATAAACAAAAACAGTGCAGACCACCCCGGGGAGGTCTGCACTGTTTTTATCCTTTATCAGAATCAGGCTTCGAGCTGCTCCAGCGGGACGAGGTAGTCCTTGCGGCACTGCTCGTAGTTGAGCATATATTCCTTGGTGGGGTTGTGGTGCATCATGTTCTTGAGGGTATGGGAGTCGTAGTCCTCGCCTGCCTCCATGCCCACCAGACGGGCGGCGATGTTGGAGCAGTGGTCCGAGATACGCTCTACATTGTTCAGCACATCGAGATAGACGACACCGGTATCAATGGAGCAGGCACCCTCCTTCAGACGCTTGATGTGCTGCGCACGAAGCCGCTCCACGAGGATGTCGATGACCTGTTCCAGCGGCTCCACCTGGCTGGCGGTCCGGGCGTCGTCGAACTCGAAGGCGTCCGTGGTGAGGGTCAGTATCTTTTCCAGCGCATTGTCGAGAAGCTTCAGCTCCTGCTGTGCCTTCTCGCTGAAGGTGACTTCCTTGTCGGTCAGCTCCTGCGCTTTTTCTTTGATGTTGACTGCATAGTCACCGATGCGCTCGCACTCGGTGACAAAGTTGAGCAGCTCGGTCACCTCATGGCTCTCCGCGTCACCCAGCTCCTGGTCTGCCAGCTTAATGAGGTAGTTGGAGATATCCACCTCCATCCGGTCGATGAGGTTCTCGCGGACATCGATGGCACTCACGACGTCTTCGTCCATCTTGAGCAGCAGCGGGGTGGCGAGGCCGACGTTGCGGGCTGCGCGGCGGGACATCTTGACCACCGCGTTCTTAGCCTGCTGCAGAGCCACAGCCGGGCTCTTGAACAGACGCTCATCCAGCACAGGCATACTCAGCTCCTGCGCCTCCTCCGCGCTGTTCGGCACGGTCATCATGGCCAGCCTGGACAGCACGCCGCTGCAGGGCAGGAAGAGCAGCATCGCAATGACGCTGGTCATGGTGTGGATGTTTGCGATGCTGCTCTTGTTCATCACATCGCCCCACATGGGGATGCCGATGGTGAACTGGACTGCATAGACCAGCGCCAGCAGGATGACGCTGCCGATGATGTTGAAGTACAGGTGGATGAGGGCGGCGCGCTTGCCGTCCTTGGAGGAGCCTCCGATGGTCAGCAGCGGGGTGAAGGCCGTGCCGATGTGGGCGCCCAGCACGATGGGGATGGCCGAGCTGAAGGTGACGAGGCCGGTGCTGGAAAGCGCCTGCAGGATACCCACAGAGGCCGAAGAGGACTGGATGATGACCGTGACCACCACGCCCACGAGAACGCCGAGGATGGGGTTGGTCATGGTGACGAACAGCTCCTGGAACGCTGCGCTCTCACGCAGGGGAGACACACCGGTGTCCATCAGGCTCATGCCCGTGAACAGGATGCCGAAGCCCAGCATGATCTGGCCGATGTTCTTTTTCTTCGCGCTGCGGATGAACACATAAAAAATGCAGCCGATAAACGCCACCACCGGCGCAAACGTCTTGGGCTGGATGAGGGTCAGGATGAGGCTGTCGCCCGAAATATCCGCCATGCGGATGAGCTGACCGGTGACCGTAGTACCAATGTTTGCACCCATGATAACGCCTACCGACTGCGTAAGGGTCATGATGCCGGAGTTGACGAGGCCGACGCAAATGACGACCGTACCGGCCGACGACTGGATGACGCCGGTGATGAGGGTGCCGAAAATGACGCCCTTGATGGTGGACGAAGTCAGTTTCTGCAATACGCCCTGCATCTTGCCGCCGGCCAGCTTTTCGAGGCCGGCACCCATGATCGACATGCCATACAGGAACAGCGCAATACCGCCCAGCAGAGAGGTGATGTGTGTAATGTCCATAAAACAATGCTCCTAAAATCTTCCTATTGCTCCATTGCACAAGACGGCCGTGCTTCGCTCTCCATACGCAAAATGCCGTCCTTTTTATTATAACATCGAACCCCCCGGCTCAACAAGCATTATTTTACAGGAAAATCACTTTTTTGACCGGAATTTTAAGATTTCCGGGCCTTCTTAGACGGTTCTTTTCTTGAATTTTACATTCATTTTACATTAGTATTTTCTAACTCCCGTCCGGTGCTTTCCGGTATTTCCGGGAATGCATCAGGCGGCATCCAGCTCTTCCATCGCCTCCCGCAGGGTGTCCGCCGAGAACAGGAACGCGCCCGCCCCCGTATACACCTCCACATGACCGCCCACATACCGCAGCTCTACGTCTTTCATTCCTCTTCCCTCCTGTGTCTTTTTGTTCTGACAGGAGTATAGCAGAATAAAAGTCCAATAAAATGTACCTTCAGGCAGTTTTTTGAGCAAAAAGGCGCTGAAAAACTCTCTGTCGGCGTCCTTGCCCTCTCCGCACAGCGATAAACTGTCTCTTTGGCAGAGCGATGCTATCGCTGCGCCTGCTCTTTTCCGTCAGCATCCTTGCCCTCTCAGTCACCTTCGGTGACAGCTCCCCCAAAGGGGGAGCCACTGGCGTGTCGGTCAGCTTTCGCCTGGACGAGCAAAGCACGATGTCCCGGAAACGGTAGTGCTCCGCTGTCTAGGCCAGCGACAGCTTGACAAGGTGCGCTTGTCCAGAAGCCGCTGCCCTCTGTAGCAAGGCCCGCCCTTTTGCGCCATATCGGGCCTCAGGCGTCCAGTAGGAAGTGGCCCGGCCTGCCAAGGGCTCCCCCTCTGGGGGAGCTGGCGGGCGCAAGCCCGACTGAGAGGGCAAGCCCGTCTCCCGAGAGCCGCCATGCAGCGATAAGCAGGTTCTTTGAGAGAGCCAAACTCTGTCCGAACTTCTCCATTCACGCAGGAAAGAGGGCGATTCGCGCAGGTTTTATTGATTTTTCTCCGCAGATGTGGTACATTCAGGGTAATTAGACACCCCCTGTTTTTCACCGTTCAAAGGAGGTTTTTGTATGTTGTCTTATCGTAAGCTTGCGATGCGTGTTCTGGGTCGCCCTCTCCATACGGGGGGCAGCAATTCGCCCCGTCCGGCCTCTCAGCGGGCAGCAGCGTTTGCCCTGACTGCCGCAATGCTCATCACCCTTGCCGCCCCGGCCTTTGCAGAGACATGGTACATCGAAAATGGTGACATCACCGTGAAGGCAAGTGGGACCGAAGGGAAAAATAAGGTCTCACAGGGAAATAATCCGGAGGTGGAAGACACCGACACCATCATCACAAATAGTAACAAGAACACCGCTTCTTCCCACACCGTGACCATCGAGGCCAACGGTAAGAACGACAAGGTCGAGGTCACACTCAAGGATGTGAACATCGACACCAGCAGCCGGAACAACGCCGCCGTGAGTGTGACCGGCAGCGGCAATACCACGATTAAGCTGGATGGCGACAACCATCTCGCCGGTGGTAACGGCATCTACAGCAACAGCAGCGGCAGCCTCACCATCTCCGGCGACGAAAATGACAGCCTGACGGCTCAAGGTGGCGACAGCCGCAACGGCATCTACAGCGTCAGCGGCGACGTCACCATCTCCGGCGGTACAGTCACTGCCACCGGAGGCAATAGCACGGGCAGTTATGGCTCCGGCGGCGACGGCATCCGCAGCGACGGCGGCGTCACCATTTCCGGCGGTACGGTCGAAGCTGCTGGCGGCGTCGGCAAAAACGGCTCCGGCGGCAGCGGCATCTACAGCAGCGGCATCGATCTGTCGGGCAGCCTCGAGCTGACCGCCAAGGCCGGCAGTCCCAACGGCAAGGCCCTCTCACAGAACGGCAAGGAGCTTGGCCTCAACACCATCAAGGACAAGCTGGGCCCGGGCGCAAAAGTCACCACCACCGATGCCGACGGCAAGGTCATCGATCAGGTCCCCATCCCCCGCCCTGTGGAGCCGGAAAAGCCTGTTATCCCCGAGGACTCTTCTTCCTCTTCTGACGGCGGCTCTTCCGCCCCGTCCGCACCCACCTCTCCCCTCCCCGGCCTGACTGTCACCGACAAGGACGGCCAGCGCATCTCCTACACGAGCACCCAGAGCGGCAATACCCTCACCGTCTGCGTCGGACGGTTCACAGCCTCCTTCCGCATCTCGCTGGCCGCCCTGCGTCAGCTGCGGGCTGAGGGCATCGAGACCATCGCCTTCCAGACCGTCCTCTGCTCCACCACCCTCTCGGTGGACGAGCTGCTGGCCATGGGCGGCGAGGACGCCGAGGCTGTCCTGACCCACCGGTCCACCGATTCCAGCCTCACCGTGGGCTGAAGCTCCACTCTCCCCTTCCCACAGGCATAGAAAGGCCCCGCTGCCCTGCACATTTCATGCAGAGCGGCGGGGCCTTTTCCTGTTTTACTGCACCCCGGCAGAGACCGGGACTCGTTTTTCCTGCTTTTCGGATTTTCTGCGCTGCTCTGCGGCGGCAGCGCGGGAGCGGTCGTAGCAATAGCGGATGATGGCCTGACGGCGGACGATGCCGATGAACATTCCCCGGTCATCCACAACGGGGACGAAGTTCTGGTTCATGGCCGCCTCGATGAGCTGGTCCATGCTCGTGGTGACCGTGACGGCCTTGTAGTCCCGCTTGTGGGCAAAATCCCGGATGGGGATGTCCTCTGCCGCCTCAAGGTCGAGGCCGTGGAACTTTTTCAGCCCCCAGAGGATGTCTCCTTCCGTCAGAGTTCCCACATACTCTCCCTTGCGGTTGAGCACCGGGATGGATGCGTAGCGGTTGTTCTCCCATTTTTCCAGCGT
>ERZ773224.4200-NODE-4200-length-11409-cov-2.841377_pt1 | contig 11409 bp, 12 predicted proteins | sample MGYA00580526_ERZ773224 | MGnify/ENA primary metagenome ERZ773224 (study PRJEB29015, sample SAMEA2737743) | human gut metagenome | biome: human gut; feature: human-associated habitat; material: faeces | place: China | collected 2012 ... | reverse complement strand
CGCCAGGTTCATTTTCCCTGTAACTGCCGTCGTGGTTGCCGTGGACATACAAGATGGGCGCAGCCGTAAAGTTCGTAAAATATTCCAGATACTTCTGTTCAAAAAAACGATACAGGTGTTGATCGTAAATCAAAAGTAAATAGGATGCGATAAGTATGTCAAATAAGTTTTACACAGATGAGGAGGCACAAGAATTACAAAAGTTGGATGTATTTACTTATCTGTATAATTATGAACCAAGTGAACTTGTTAAATCTGGAAAAAAAGAATACCGAACGGCAACGCATTCCTCTTTGGTTATCTCTAATGGAAAGTGGATATGGTTTTCTCAAGGAAAAGGTGGGGTAAGTGCAATCAGTTATTTAATGGATGTTAAAGGTATGAACTATTATGAGGCTGTAAAATATGTTGATAAATGTATAAGAGATAGTCCTCCTGTTTATCATGTAAACAAATGTTCAAAAACGAACGATGGTATTTTCAAATTGCCACCCGTTTCAAAAGATAATAAAAAAATGATGTACTATCTAAAAAATAAAAGAAAAATTGATAAAGAAGTTATTCAATTTTATTATCAAAAGGGAATGATCTATGAGTGTAGTTATGATCACTCTGTTGTCTTTGTAGGATATGATGAAAAAGGAATAGAACGTTATGCTTCAAAAAGAGCAACAGATGGTGATTGGAAGATAGACGTATTTAACAGTAATAAGGAATACAGTTTTCAATTGGTGAATAAAGAAAGTGATGTTTTAAATATCTTTGAAAGTGCAATTGACCTTATGTCTTTTCAAACTTTAGAGAAGTTGCATAAAAGAAATTGGAAGAAGAACAATTATCTTTCTTTATCGGGAGTAACAGCAATAGGCAATTCTATTGAGGAAAGTGAATTGCCTATTGCCTTAGGTAAATTTTTAGAAATCAATCCTCAAATTAAAGTTTTAAATCTATATTTGGATAATGATAAGGCAGGAAAAAACAGTATTGCAAAGATCAATTATCTTTTAGGTAAAAGTTATCAAATCTATGATAAAGGACCTAAAAAAATGAAAGATGTCAATGAAGTTCTGACAAGAAAATTTAAGCAAAAAGAAGAATACAGTAGATAGGAAGGTCATGGATCAAATTCGTGACTTTTTATTATACAAGGAGAAAATGATGAAAGAATATGTTGTTGAAATTACAGAAGTATTACAGCATCAAGAAACAGTAAAGGCTCATTCCAAAAATGAGGCAATTAATGTTGTAAGAGAAAAGTATAAAAATGAAGATGTAATACTTAATGATGAAAATATAACGGATTTAAGATTTGATGTTCTTGAAGTCAAGAAAAAACTTTTTGACAGGGAAAGATAGTTTTCCAGCAGGATAATAAATTCATTAAATAGAAGTATTATCCTGTTGATGACTTTTGTAGCAAGCAAGGACTTTTGTACCCAAAGTCAGCTTGTTAGGGACAATCCCTAAGACCCTGCAGGAAATGGAGTAGATAAAATTGAACAAGATCAAAAGAAATAAAGAGATAAAAGTAAGATTGTCTTTGATTGAATTAGAAAATTTAAATAAATGTGTTAAGAAAACAGGACTGTCAAGAGAAGAATATATTCGTACATTGATAAGTGGATATGTTCCAGCACCAAGAATCAGTGATGATGTTAAAGAAATTATTAAGCAGTTAAGAATGATAGGTAATAACTTAAATCAGATTGCAGTTATTGGTTATAAAACTGGAACAATTGATATTTTAAAATATAAGAGAAACTGTTCAGAACTTGAAAAAAATGTTCAATTAATATTAAACAATGTTACTGAACCTACAAGGATGGAAAAGTAAAATGGCTACAACAAGTATATGGGCAGTTAAGGATAATTTGGACAGGGTTTTAAATTATGCTTCCAATCCTCTTAAGACAAAAGAAACGGATAGTGGTTATGAATATAAAGGACTTGAGAATGTTATTGATTATGCTGTCAATGATGATAAAACTGAAAGACAACTTTATGTCAGTGGTTTAAATTGTCATCCCTCAACTGTTCTTCAGCAAATGGAACAGACAAAAAGGAATGCACACAAGGAGGATGGTGTTCTAGCATTTCATGCGTATCAGTCTTTTCTACCAGGGGAGGTTACAGCTGAAACAGCACATCAAATTGGATTAGAACTTGCCCATCAGATGTGGGGAGATGATTTTGAGGTATTGGTCTGCACACATACAGATAAGAAACATTTTCATAATCACTTTGTTATAAATTCTGTTTCATGGACAACGTACAAAAGATTTTTAAATAAGCATTCTGACTATGACAAAATGAGAAGATTGTCGGATGCACTTTGTGAAAAGTATAGACTCAATGTAATTACAGATTCTAAAAAGGGAGTGCACTATTCTGAATGGCAGGCTAAAAAACAGAAAAAGCCTACACGAAGAACGCTTATAGAAGATGATCTTGAACGTGCTATTGCATCATCAAGAACATTCACACAGTTTTTACAATATCTCAAGTCTATTGGATATGATGTGAAAACAAATGTAAAACATATTGCAGTCAAACCACCCGGAGCACCTCGTTTTTTTAGACTTTATAAAGTAAGAGATGATGGAACATACAGTGAAGAAAATATCAAGAAAAGAATCATTGAACAGGATCTGTATTTTGAAAAAAGAACACGAATCAAAAGTAAATATCAATATCATGGAAATATCAAAAAGGCAAAAAAGATAAAAGGAATAAAGGCATTGTATTTCCATTATATGTATCGAATGGGAATTATCCCTAAAAATGTACCTTCTAGAAGAAAGGTACATTTTATTTTTAAGGAGGATCTTAGATATATGGACAGGATTACTGAAGAAACAACTTTTCTATGCAAAAAGAAAATCAATACGATCGAGGATTTGGAAAATTATGAAAGTGAAATAAGTAATAAAATTGAAAAGTTAGTCAAGGAAAGAAGATGCCTTTATAACAAGGTCAAAAGATGCCGAAATCTTGAAAGAAAAGAAATGATTCAAAAAGATATCGAAACAATTTCAAAAGAAATAAAGGATTATCGAAAGGAGGTGAAATTATGTGAAGGTATCAAACAACGTTCCTTAAAGATTAAAGATAAATTGCAAATAGTTAAGGAACAAGAAAATAAAGTACAAGAAAGAAGTTCAAAAGAACGAAAAAGAAATTATTAAGGAAGGAGGAACTTTATGAATGCTGGCGGAGAAACAGCAGATCAAGCAGTGAGGATGACACTTCAGGGAATAGAAATGGCAGCTAATGTAGCTTTAAAGGCAGGTGGAATGGCTTCTAAATCTTTAGCAGTAACGCTTTATGCAATTTTAACAGATAAGAAAAAGGTTAAAGGAAAAACAAGACTAGCTAATATGTTGAAATCTGGAAAGGAACTTAAAGTGTTTGCTGTACATCATTCAGATTTGAAAAAGTTTTGTGAAGAAGCAAAACGTTATGGTGTTCTTTATTCTGTATTAAAAGAAAGAAATAATACGGATGGAATATGCGATATTATGGTACGAGCTGAAGATGCAGCAAAAATCAGCAGGATCGTAGATAAATATGAACTTGCAACTATTGATACTGAAGCAATGAGAAAAGCAGCGCTTGCAAAACAGCCTGATGAATTCAAAGATGTCAAACCATTAACTGAAAAAGAACATGATGAGTTGGTATCTTCTTTATTGGACTCAATGAAAGAAGAACAAAACCCGTCTATGGCTCGAACGAAAACGAGGGGCGAAAATCAGTTCGAGCATATCTCAATGGAGGAAGGTATCAATAAAAGACCATCAGTAAAAAAAGAACTAGATGAGATAAAAAATAGAAATAAAAAGGCTAAACCTAAACAAACAGTTAGACAAAGAAACAGGGTACGTCGTAAACAGCCTCAACGTAAGAAAAAGATAAAAAGAAAGGTAAGATAAAATATGAGTGATATATATAATTTATTAAACAATGCAGCTAATGAGAAAGTTGAAGAAAAACCTAGAATTCCTCCAGAGGAATATGCCAAACAAAAACAACAAAAAAGACAGAATCTTTATGATATGGCTGAGAAGCAAACACATGAAGTTGTTTCTTCTCCACAAAATTATCTGAACTATTTAGAAATGCAATCAAAATTTGGTTATACTGTTACCAATACACTCTTGGTCATGGCACAATGTCCACAGGCAACACTGTTAAAAGATAACAATCGTTGGGTAGAAGAAAAAAAGTATGTAAAAAAAGGAGTAAAAGGAATTGGAATATTAGAGCCTAAAGGTGAGTATCAAGGAAATGATGGCGTGATAAGAACCAACTATGATGTTAAATATGTTTTTGATATTTCTCAATTAAACAGACCATACAGAATGAAAAAACAAAATTTGTCTGTTAGAAAAATCATCAGCGGTTTAGTTTATCAATCACCTGTTAAAATGCAAATGGTTGACAATACTGAAAATGGTTCGCTAGTACAATACTCTCCAGATAATCAAATGATCTACTATGCAGACGGGATGAGTCCGACAGATTTAATGGAGGGTTTAGCAAGAGAATATTGCTATGTAGAATTTGAAAGCCAATATGGAAATGTTGACAGAACAGAGGATGCCTTTATGGTAAAAAGTGCTGCCTATATTCTTTGTAAAAAATTGAACATTCCAGTTTCAAACGTTGATTTCGCAAATGAAGTAAAAAATTATTTTGAAGGAATGGATTCTCGAGATACCAAAGAAGAATTAAGCAATATTAAAAGTATTGCAGATGAAGTGAGCAATCGAGCTGAAAGAGGAATCTATAGATTGCAACAGGAAAGAGATAATGCAAACAGAGGAGAAGAACGTTAATGGGGTTATTTAAGAATAAAGAGCCAACGGTTTTGATTAGAGTAACGGACTTTGAAAGAAGAATAATTATTACTGCTTTGAGAAATTTAAGAGACAAGCAAATAAAAGAAAATAAGGATTATGATTATATTGAATCGATTATGGACAAGGCAGCAATAGCTGATATATCCAAATCAAAAAAATCATATGAGGAAAGATAAACAGGTTGAACTTGTTTTTTATTTTGTAGGAGCAGTATTTATAGCGTGGCTTTCAGTTCTTGTTGCTCCTTGCATCCATGAGGGACTATTTGATGCAATCATTTACTTAAATGAAGCAATGAATAGCCCTTTTTCTTTTGAATTATGTCAGGATACTCTTAAATGTATCTTGATATCTGAGTCAATCTATTCTTTTTCATACTTGGCTTATTACTATAACAGGAAGAATTACAGAAGAAATGAGGAGTATGGTTCGGCAAAATGGGCGAATAATAAAGCTGTCAATAAAAAATATACTGAAAAGGATTACTCTTCCAATAAGATACTTTCGCAGAATGTTCGTATTGGTTTAGATGGCAGACGACATAGAAGAAACCTAAATACTTTAGTTATTGGTGGAAGTGGAGCAGGGAAAACTCGCTTTTTTGGTAAGCCTAATTTGATGCAATGCAATACATCTTTTGTGGTTCTTGATCCAAAAGGTGAACAACTCAGAGATGTAGGAAATCTTTTAGAAAAAGAAGGATATGTTATCAAAGTTGTTGATCTTATCAATATGAACAGATCACATTGTTATAATCCATTTCGCTATATCAAGGATGATAAGGATGTTTTAAAGCTTATAACCAATCTTATAAGAAATACTACACCTAAAGGTAGTCAGACAAATGATCCCTTTTGGGAAAAATCGGAAACGGCTTTATTAGAAGCTCTTTGTCTTTACCTTTTACATGAAGCACCAGAAGAAGAACAAAATTTCACGATGGTGATGGAAATGATTGCAGCTGCTGAAGTAAAAGAAGATGATGAAGAATATCAAAGTCCGCTAGATGAATTGTTTGAAAGATTGGAAATAAGAAATCCAAATTCATTAGCTCTCAAGCAATATAAGATTTATAAACAGGCGGCAGGGAAAACTGCTAAATCGATTCTTATTTCTGTAGGTGTGCGTTTATCAGCTTTTAACTTGGAAAGTATTGCTAGTTTAACTGCAACAGATGAGTTGGAACTTGATTTGGTGGGAGAAAGAAAAACAGCAATCTTTGCGGTTATTCCAGATAATGATTCAACATTCAACTTTCTTATCGGTATGCTTTATACGCAGCTTTTTCAAATGTTGTATTATCAAGCGGATATTGTTCACGGTGGTGCTTTACCAGTACCCGTACATTTTCTTATGGACGAATTTGCGAATGTGGCTTTACCAGATGAATTTGATAAATTACTTTCCACAATGAGATCACGACTTATTTTTGTTTCAATCATTATACAGAATCTTGCTCAAATCAAAGGACTTTATAAAGACAGTTGGGAAAGTATCGTAGGAAATTGTGATACATTATACTATTTGGGTGGAAATGAACAGAGTACACACAAATTCATGTCAGAATATTTGGGAAAAGAGACACTTGATACAAATACTTACGGTAAATCAAGTGGGAGGTCAGGGAATTATTCAACAAACTATCAACAGGCTGGAAGAGAATTACTTACACCAGATGAGGTTAGATTGTTAGATAATGATTATGGATTGCTTTTTATTAGAGGAGAACGACCTGTATTTGATAAGAAGTATGATATTTTGAAACATCCAAGAATAAATGAAACTACGGATGGAAATGCAAAACCATATCTGCATGGTAAAATCAAATATTCAATTGATGACTGGCAAAATATTTTATTGAGCGATAGAGAATATGAATTATTAAGTGATGAAGATATGGACAACTATTTTAAACAATTAAATAGTAAATAGGAAAGCAGCTTTAGAAATAGAGCTGTTTTCATTTTGAAGGGAGAAAAACAAATGAGAAAATATTTAAAAAAATACAAAAAAACAATGAAGATATTTTTTGTTTATGCACTCAATTTAATGAATTTCAAGGTAATTCAAGTTTATGCAGATGGAGATCCATTAACAGTTGTTAATAATCTTTCAACTTTTGTTTTTAGTTTAATTAGAGCAATTGGAATGATCATTTTAGGATTTGGAATTGTACAGTTAGGATTAAGTTTAAAAAGTCATGATCCATCTCAAAGAGCAAATGGATTTTTAACTGTAGCAGGTGGTATCGTCATTACCTTTGCAAAAGAAATTTTAAATACAATTACAGGATAGTGATTTTAAATGGGTAAGGCAGGTGATAGATATTGGGTAGTATTATTGATAACTTAACAAACGCAATCAATACATGGAATGAGAAACTCGCAGAAATATGGTTGTTACTAACACAGACACCTCAAAACTTTAAAGGCGGAAATATTTGGAATGTGATTGTGAAGATACATGGAGGTTTGCAAGCCATTGGACTTGCCCTTCTCGTTCTTTTCTTTGCGATAGGAATGGTAAAGACATGCAGTAATCTAAACGAGATAAAGCGACCTGAGCAGGCAATTCGTTTGTTTTTAAGGTTTGCAATTGCAAGAGGTCTGGTTGTTTATGGAATGGAATTAATGACAAAATTATTTGAAATAGTGCAAGGCGTAACCTCTCAAATTATGACAACAGTAGGTGTTGGAACAGCAACATCTACTACTATTCCTCAAGAAATCATAGATGCAGTAGAGGATTGTGGTTTTTTGGAAAGTATACCTGTTTGGGCGGTAACACTTTTAGGTGGCATTTTCATTACGATTTTGTCCTTTGTCCTCATACTTACTGTTTATGGTCGTTTCTTTAAATTGTATATGTATACGGCCATTTCTCCTGTGCCACTTTCTACTGCTGCAGGAGAAAGTACACAGTCAGTAGCGATAACATTTATTAAGTCTTATGTGGGTGTATGTCTAGAAGGAGCAATTATAGTTTTAGCCTGTATTATTTTTTCACAATTTGCGGGGTCCCCACCAGTTGTAGACAGTGAAGTGAGTGCGATTTCCATGTTGTGGAGCTACATTGGAGAGCTTATTTTCAATATGCTGATTTTAGTTGGTACGGTAAAAATGTCAGATCGAATAGTTAAAGAAATGATGGGATTGTAATACTTTAATCTAAAATGTTGAATATATAGTATTATAAGGGTATAATATTACTAGAATATTACTATATTGGAGGTGCTTATTATGAATATTCGTCCATCTGCAGCAATTAGACAAAATTATAATGAAATTGCAGATCTTTGTAGGACAAGTCAAGAACCTGTATATCTCACAAGAAACGGTGAAGGTGATTTAGTTGTTATGGATATGGAGACATTTAGTCGTAGGGAAAAAATGTTAGATTTACGTGAACAACTTCTTTCTGTAGAAGAAGATAGAATGGCAGGAAATAAAGGGTATACAATTGATGAATTAGATAAATACCTTGATGATATTATTTCAGGAGTATAGAAAATGGAATATGAGAAATATAAAGTAATTATTTCAGAAAAGGCAAAAAATATGCTTGCATCAAATATTGCTTTTATTGCTAAGGTAAGTGCTGATGCAGCAACAAAACAAAAAAAAGCGGTTATTGATGGTATACGATCATTAGAGCAAATGCCCAAACGCTATCCTTTTTTTAACGAAGAATATATACCACCAAACAAATATAGAAAAATGTTTATAAAAAAATGGTATTTGATTTTATATCAAATTCAAGAAGATGTTGTATATGTTGATTATATACTTGATTATAGAAAAGATTATCAATGGTTAGATAAGTAAAGAGTTAATGGCAAGAGAAATTTCCTCTTGCTTTTTATTTGTGAAAAAAGAGGAAGGAGTAATATGGAAGTAAAAATTAATAAAGAGATAAGAGAATATACGGAAGGCATTTTCTTGGGATTATCCCTAAGACAATGCCTTTTTTCTTTTTTAGCGTGTGTAATGGCAGTTATATTTTATTTTTTATTTATTGATCGTTTAGGAATGGAGATAACAAGTTGGTTGTGTATGATTTCAGCTGCACCATTTGCAGCATTTGGATTCATTAGATTTCAAGGAATGAATGCTGAACAGATTGTTATATGTGCAATCCGCTCACTATTGATTAAACAGCATAATTTGATATTTAAACCACAAAATTTATATTACGAATATTTAAAAGAATTTTTAGAAATTAAAAGAAAGGAGTCTATTGATCCAAATGATAAAAAGCTACGAAAGATTAAAAAAACAAAACAAAGAAAAAATAAGCGTTCCCAAAAGCGCACAGGATCTAATTGATATTGATACCATCTATAAAGATGGTATTTTTTGTTCTAAGAACAAGTATTCTAAAACATATAGATTTAAAGATATTAATTATTCAATTGCTTCAAAGGATGAAAAGGTTGGATTGTTTTTAAATTATAGTGAATTGCTTAATTCATTAGACAGTTCAACAATGACAAAGATTACAATCAATAATAGAAAAATTAATATAAAAGAATTTAAAGAAAAGATTTTAATTCCATTAAGAAATGATCATCTTGATAAATATCGAAAAGAATATAATGATATGTTATTAGAAAAAGTATCTGGAGCAGATGGAATTACTCAAGAAAAGTATATAACAATAACTGCCTTTAAAAAGAATGTAGAAGAAGCAAGAAATTTCTTTTCAAGGGTAACTGTGGAATTATCATCTCATTTTTCTAAATTGGGTTCTCAATTAGAAGAACTTGATGCTATTGAAAGATTGAAAATCCTTCATGATTTTTATAGAAACGGACATGAAGAACAGTTTTCATTTGATATGGATGTTTCAATGAGAAAGGGACATCATTTTAAAGATGCTATCTGTCCACAAATGCCAAAGTTTCATGATAAATATTTTCAATTAGGAGATAAGTATGGAAGAGTTATGTATTTAAGTGAGTATGCAAGATATGTAAAAGACAGTTTTATTTCAGAACTTTGTTCATTAAATAAAAATCTTATGTATTCAATGGATATTATTACAGTTCCAACAGACGAGGCAGTAAAAGAAGTTGAAAGAAAATGGCTCGGTGTTGAAACTAATATCACAAATTGGCAAAGAAGACAGAATGCTAATAATAATTTCAGTGCTGTAATTCCTTATGATATGGAACTTCAAAGAAAAGAAAGTAAAGAGTTTTTAGATGATTTAACAGTAAGGGATCAACGTATGATGTTGGGGTGTATGACAATCGTTCATTTAGCTGATAGTCTAGAAGAACTTGATAATGATACAGAAGCACTTATGGCAGTTGCCAGAAAGTATATGTGTGAATTGGATATATTGTTTTTTGCAAGTAGACAGCTAGATGGCCTATCAAGTGTTTTACCAATTGGAACAAATAAACTAAATATTGTAAGAACATTACTTACAGAAAGCATGGCTGTCTTTATACCGTTTAGAGCACAGGAAGTTGTTGATGATGGTGGTATTTGGTTTGGACAAAATGCTATTACAAATAATTTAATTATGTGCAATAAAGAAAAATTGATGAATCCTAATGCCTTTCAGTTAGGAGTACCTGGTTCTGGAAAATCCTTTTTAACAAAGGAACAAATCGTATTTTTAGCTCTTGCAACTCAAGATGATATTATTATCTGTGATCCAGAAGCAGAGTATTCACTTTTAGTTAAAGAGTTGGGAGGAGAAGTTATAACGATTGCAGCAGGAAGTGAAAATCATATTAATGCAATGGATATGCTGGAAGGTTATGGTGATAGTGGTAATCCAGTTGGAGATAAGTCACAATTTATCATGTCTTTATTTGAACAGTTGGATAGAGATGGAATTAAACCAGTAGACAGGTCAATTATTGATAGATGTGTAACTTTGGTATTTCAGGATTATTATCGAACAAGAAAAATGCCTACACTTGTTACGTTGAGAGAGAAACTGTTAGAACAACCTGAAATAGAAGCAAGAAGTTTGGCTTTGAAACTTGAACTGTTTACAGATGGATCATTGGATGCATTTGCACACCAAACAAATGTAAATACTTCAAGCAGAATTGTATCGTATGATATTTTTAAGCTTGGAAAACAATTAAAGACAATGGGGCTATTAGTAATCACAGACGCAATGATTAACCGTGTTAATGAAAATTGGCGAAAAGGTAAAAGGACACACATCATTCTTGATGAATTTCATGTGGTTTTTGAAAATGAAGAGAGTGCTTCTTTCTTTATTGGTGTTTCAATAATTCCGGTTTCAGAATGATTTCATTTGCAGGTATTTTCTTTAAAAGAGAGTGGGATAATGCGCAGAAAGCACTGTACCATTCTTCCGGATCCTGTTCCTTAAAACCATTCTTTTCTATTGTATGGAGCACCTGGCTTCCTGTAAAAACAGGTTCTCCATCGTCACGTACAGCTACCGCCTTTACTGCGGTAGTTCCAATGTCAAAGGTTGCAACTAACATAATTTTACCCCCTAAGTCAATTCTTTCCGGCCCCTATTTTCTGGATCACAACTGCCAGTATAATGATAC
>ERZ773224.4198-NODE-4198-length-11413-cov-2.780683_pt1 | contig 11413 bp, 10 predicted proteins | sample MGYA00580526_ERZ773224 | MGnify/ENA primary metagenome ERZ773224 (study PRJEB29015, sample SAMEA2737743) | human gut metagenome | biome: human gut; feature: human-associated habitat; material: faeces | place: China | collected 2012 ... | reverse complement strand
AGCTCCTTATAGTGGATGGGCCAGCTCTCCGGCAGCTTCCCCTTGTCCCAGTGGCCGCCGCCGCTGGAGGAACGGCTGTACCGCCCGTTGGCCCTCCGCCAGCCGGGATGACTGTGATCCGTCTCCCAGATAGCCTGAGGGTCCGGCCGCACCAGTATCTGTTTATCCCAGCGCTCCAGCTTCTCTCCGCCGCCGCAGTCCAGCAGCTCATAGTCCTTCCAGCCATCTGCGATCCACATAATAGGGTATACCTCCGCACATTAAATCAGTTTATTATACAATGAACCGTCCCCGCCGTCAATGCGGCATGACCATTTTTCACCTTCCAGTTCTTGAACAAATCTTGAACTTTTTCCTCCGCCTCTCCCCTGCCCGAAGCATGACAAAAGTGTCACTTCCAGTCCTTGACAACCTGTCTCTCATATGGTATCCTATGTGTACTATAATCTCTAATACACATAGAATCTTCATACAGAGAAAGGATGCTTCCTTATGGATACCTTGCGAATGACCAATTACATCATCGCCGTTGTTTTCTTTGTCTGCTATACCTATCAGTTCCTGTACATTCCCGTTCCGTGGCTGCTGGCCAAGCGCAAGGCTGCCAAGGCGGCGGCGCTGGAGATGGTCACCAGCGTGCTCATGGCTTTGCCGCGCATATCCTGATAGAAGCTGTTGCCGGTGTCCTCGTCGCCCTTGCAGCTCGCGTAGCCGTAGAGCTTTTCAAGCCGCACGGAGAGCGCATCGTTCAGGCGGAACCACTCCAAAAGCGTCTCCGCGCTCTCACCGAGTCTGCCGCGGAACGCTTCGATCTGCTCCGGCACGGCCTTGAGCGCTTCATACTCCGCCTGCCATGCCTCGTCGCTTTCAAACACGTCCCTGAGATTCCAGGTCGATTCCTCCGGCACTTCGCTGCGCGCCGGGATGGGTCTGTCTGCCATTCGGTATATCCTCCTGTTGAAAGTTTAGAATTTCTTTTTCGGGAGCTTGTGCTCCTTGCCGTCCGCGCCGATGACGTAGACGTTTTCCAGCGTTTCGAGCGTCCCGCGCCGCCAGTCGGCCAGATATTCCTCGCGCAGGGCAAGGCGCTCCGCCGTTTCCTCGGGCGTGAGCGCACGCTCGCGCGAAATGCGCGTCAGCTCGCTGATACGGTTTTTCTTTTCTTCGGTCATGGTCACATTGTCCCCAATTCGTCCAGATTCTTTTCAAACGCGCCGAGGCAGTGCTCCATAAACCAGTCTGCCTCCGGGAGATGCATCTCCTCAATGGCGCGGCGCGTCTGCTCCTCGGCGGAGAGAAATTCGCGGTTGCCCGCCTTGCGCTCTTCGATGCACTGGCGCAGCGCCGAGAGCTTGTCGGCTGCCTTGACGAGCTTTTCCTCGTCCTCCGATGATGTAAATGCGCTCTCGTATGCCCCGCGCAGCTCCTCCGGCAGCATGGCGAGAAGCCGCTCGTCCGCGGCGTGCTCGACCTTTTTATAGGCGTCGCGGAGCGTGCGGTCGTGGTACTTGATCGGCGTCGGAAGATCGCCGGTTAGAATTTCGCTCGCGTCGTGGTAGACCGCAAGCACCGCGAGACGCTCGGCATCGCATTCCTGCCCGAAGATCTCGCGCCGGATGATGCCGAGCGCGTGGGCGTACACCGCCGTTTCATGGCTGTGCTCCTGCACGTTTTCCGGGATGCTGCTGCGCATGAGCCCCCAGCGGGAGATATACCGCATGCGCGACAAAAGGGCATAAAAACCCGTTTCCTTCACCATTTGTTGCTCACCTTCTCCGCAAAGCCGGGAAAATCCGCAAACTCCACCACGGTGCCGTTATCGAGAACGGCCTTTCCGGTAAACTTTCCGAACACCTGGTGCTGGTCGGACTTGATGAGCTTCACGTCCGCGCAGCTCGCGCGGTCGAGCACCGGCACAAAATCGGCCTCGAAGCGCCCGTCGTCGGACGTGAACTTCCAGGGCTCGGTATAGCGCTCTTTTCCCTCGGCTTCGCCGGGGATCTCAAATTTGATGCCGCCGAGCTTGTGCGCGGTACCGGCGTGGAAGAGCATGTTTTCGCTCGCCGCGCTCGTATCGCCGAAGCCGTAGCCGAGATTCCAGCCGAACGGCGTTCCGCTCGGCAGCACATACGCCGCGCTGCTCCAGTACCACGTATTTTCATACGTCCACACGCCGCGGCCCCAGTCGAGCACGGCGAAGCTGTCGCTCGGCTCAAAGGTATACGTCTTGCCGTTATAATTAACATACCCGCTCGCGCGAAAGCCCACGATCTTCTGGTTATAGTAGAAATGGCCGGGCTTATCAAAGGGCGTGGCGATGACGAGCGAGTCCTCCGGGCATTCGGTGAGCTCGACGCGCGCGGAGAGGGCGCTCTCGCCGAATTTGTTCATGTACGCGATGAGGACGCGCTTCTCCCCCTCGTGGATGAAGTGGATACCGTAGCCGCGTGCGGCGGAGTGCACGTCGCCGGTGACGCTCGTCTCCGGCAGGTGCTTTTTGCCGAGCGGCAGGAAGGACATCGGGCTTTTCGTGATCTCCCAGCCCTCCTCAAGATCGAGCAGACTCACGGAGTCCAGTCCCATATAGCCGTTATCCGCCACGGTGAGCGCGAGAGCGAATTTGCCGTTGTTGACGAGATAATAATCCCATTCCTTGATGCGCAGGGGCGAGACCTTCACGTCCGCGCGGCGGTATTCCTGCACGAGCGCGCGGGAAAAGCCGGGGCGGGCGAGATCGCCCTTTTCGTTGAGCAGCGCGCCGGGGGTCGTGATCTCGGTCTGTCGGTCCATTCAGATGCCCTCCTTACGCTGGGCGCGGATGTCCCGGCCCAGAAATTCCAGCTTTTGGTATTCTCCAGTGAGCCGCGAGGCGAGCGCCGCGCCGTAGCGCGTCTCGATGCCGGAGCGGTCGAGATTCGTGGAGACGATCGTCTTCTTCCCGGCGCGCAGACGGCCGTCGAGCAGGGCGTAAAGCGCGCTCTGCGTGAACGCCGTCGGCATTTCGGTGCCGAGATCGTCGAGAATGAGAAGATCGCAGCTCATAAGCTGGCGCACGCGCGATGCGGCGTCCGATACCTCGTCCGTATCGCGGGAGAATTTCTCGCGCTCAAACGAGGCGAGAAGCCCGCTTGCCGTGTCGTACGCCACGCCGCAGCCCTTTGCGGCCACAACGCGCGCGATGGCGGCGGAGAGAAATGTTTTCCCCAGCCCCGGCTCGCCGGTAAACAGAAGATTTGGCGACTGCGCGCCGAAGCTCTCGGCATAGGCGCGGCAGACGTGCAGCACGCGCTCCATCTGCGCGCGGGGCGAAACGCCCGACGCAGGAGCAACGGGGCTGTAGTAATCCAGCCGGAAGTTTTCAAACGTCTCGTCCCCCTGCTTCAAAAGGGGCGCGAGCTCTCTGGTCTGCTCGGCGCGGTAGAGCTTTTGGACGCATTCGCAGATCTTCCCGTCCGTCCAGCCGGTATCCCGGCAGCGCGGGCAGGAATAGATGGGGTCGAGATAATCCTTCGGGTATCCGTTCTGCACGAGAAGCGCCGAGCGTTTTTCCTGCAGAGCGAGGCTTTCCTTTTCGAGCTCCTGCGCGGTGCGGGCGCTCTGGCGCATGGCGACGCGCACCATTTCGCTCAGATTGGCGCAGAGGGCCGTGTCGATGCGTCCGATCTCCGGGATCTTCGCGGCGATCTCGCGGCGGCGGCGATCCTCCTCCGCGCGGTTTTCCGCGCGCAGCGTCTCCTGTTTGGCGCGGGCGCGCGCCAGAAGCCGTCCTTCCATATCCTCTTACCCCCCGATGTTTTTCAGAATTCTCTCCAACCGATCGAGATCGTCCCCGCCGGTGCGCCGCGGCGCGTTTTCCGCAGCGGGCTTGGCGCGCGACGATGCGCGGCTGTCGCCCTTCTCGATCTGCTCGGCGGTGAAGAGCTTTTTCTCGTACCAGCTCTTCACGATCTTGTCCATATACGCCCAGGCGAGCTTGCCCGTGCCGACGACGGTGCGATCGTAGGCGATGGCGAGCGCCTCCGCGCCGTAGCCCATCGAAAGCCAGCTTTCGATGTACTTTCGTTCCGTGGGCGTCAGATCGCGCCCCGTGAGCGAGAGAGCGTGGCGGACCTTTTCCATCTCCTCGTCGCGCCGGGCGAGCGCAGCGAGATATTCCTCCGCCTGCGGCGCGGTGAGGATCTCGCGGTTGGCCCAGTAAAACGCCTCCTTCTCGATAGCGCGCATCGTCGGGAGCCGCCCCTCGCCGTAGCGGCGGCGGAGCTTATCCGCGCAGTGGTGGATGAGCAGCAATATCGTCTCCGCCGTCATGCCGAGACGGTCGTAAATGCCGAAAAGCGTGTTGAGATCGGCGCTCGAGAGCGTGTGGCCGAGCACGCGCTGGCACTCGCCGAGCAGCGCGCGGAACGCCCCGTCATCGGCGCTGCGGCGCAATATGTCCTCCGTGCGGTATACCGGCAGCTCGTCCGGACCGGGAAGCGGCACGTCCCCGGCGGTGAGAAGTCCCGCCCCGGAGAGCCGGCGCGCCGCCGCGGTGATCTGCTCTCCCGTGCGGGAGAGAGCGCGCGCCGCCGCGGCGGTATCGAGCACGCCGCCGGAGCGCAGAATATAAAGATACAGCAGCGCGCACTCCCCGTCGCCGAGCGCGAGGAGCTTTTCGGCGTCCTCCGCCGGGAGAGAGAGCGTGTTCGCGCCCTGGATACGATAGCGTTTTCCGTCCATGTTCGTCCTTTTGGGGTATAGTCCCCCATAATCTATGTGTATCGGATATTATATCATAATGTTTCTACTTGAAGCAAGGGTGTTCGTTGTGTTATAATCTTATTTTGAAGAAGTACCGTTTTCCCGGTACCGTGTTTACGAGGAAGAAATTATGGTCGAACTGCTCGCTCCCGCCGGGTCGCCGGAGGCCGTCACCGCCGCCGTGCAAAGCGGCGCGAACGCCGTATATCTGAGCTTTGAGGATCTGACTGGTTGCCGCCGGACGGAGAACATTCCGAACAGCGAATTTGAGTCGGTCGTGCGCTACTGCCGCATCCGCGGCTGCCGCGCGTATCTCGCGCTCAACATTCCCGTCCGCGAGGACGAGCTGAACAAAGCCGCGGGCCTTGCCCTGCGCGCGCAGCGCTGCGGCGTGGACGCGATCATCGTCCGCGATCTCGGCCTTTTCCGCATTCTCCGCTCGCTTCTGCCGGAGATGCCGCTTTTTGCCGACGCGCATCTCGGCTTCTATACGCCAGAGAGCGCGGCCATCGCGCAGCGGCTCGGCTTCCGGCGCGTTTTCCTGCCCCCCGATCTCCCGCTCGAGGATATCCGCCGCATGGCGCAGTGCCCGATCGAGACGGCCGTATGGGTGCAGACGCCGCTTTGCGCCGCCGCGTGCGGCACGTGCCGCATGAGCGCCTTTGCCGGGCGCGAGAGCGCCGAGCGCGGCCTTTGCAGCGAGCTCTGCCGCGAGCAGTACACGCTCGGCGGCCGCTGGGACACAACGCCTCTGAGCTGGAAGGACCGCTGCATGCTTCCCGCGTGCCGGGATCTCATCGACGCGGGCGTAGCCTGTCTCGCCATCGGCAGCCGCGAGCGCCGGAGCGAGTATGTCTCCGCGTTCACGGACGTGTGGGCGACCGCCATCCGCGAAAGCCAGCTGCCCGCCGAGCCGGAGCTGGAGCGTCTGGAGCGCGTGTTCCTCCCGTGGGGTGCGGCGAAAAAAGATCTTTACGAAACCGCCGAAGCGCCGGAGAAGATCCCCGGCGAGACCGAGGCCGTCTGCGCGGAGCAGCGCCGGAACTATACGTCCGGCGAGGCGCGCCGCGTCGGCGTGAGCTTTGCGGTCGCGGCGAAGGACGCGCACTCGAGCGTTATTCTCGGCGCGCAGGATACGGACAAGACCATCGCCGCGATCGAAGGCCCCGTGCCGGACGATGCCGGCGACGTGGAGCTCACCGAGGACGGTCTGCGCGAGGCGATGTACCGCACGGCCGGAACGCCGTTCCGCTGCACCGAGGTGCGCGTGCAGTCTCCCGCGGGAGAAAAGCTCCGGGTATCCGGCATCGAACTGGACGAGGCCCGCCGCCGTCTTTTGTATAAGCTCTCCGAGGAGCGCGCCAAGCTCCCGGACCGCAAAGAGGGCGATTTTCCCGAGACGCCGCGCATCGCCCCCGCGCCGCACCTGCCCGCGATCAACTTTTCGTTCCAGACCGCCGCGCAGATGACGCCGGAGCTGGCCGCGCTCTGTCCGGAGTGCGTATACGTCCCGCTCGAGCTGCTCGCGGAAAATCCGTCGGTCGCCGATGCGTTCCGCGAAAACGGCGCGGAGATCGTCGCCGCGCTCCCCTCCGTTGCGTTCGGCGAAAAGGAGGAGAGCGAGCTGCGCGCGCTTCTTGCAAAGGTGCATGAGAGCGGCGTCACGCAGGCGCTCACCGGAAATCTCGGTCTCGCGATGATGGCGGGACAGGAGGGTTTCCGCATCCGCGGCGACTTTGATCTCGCCGTGATGAACAGCTATACCCTTTCCGGCATGGCGTCGGCGGGCTTTCTCTCGGCGATGCTCTCGCCGGAGCTGACGTTTGCCGACATCCGCGAGATGCCCAAGTGCATGGACGCCGAGCTCGCCATATACGGCCGTCTGCCCGTCATGGTGACGCAGACCTGCCTTTTGAAGGCAAGCGCCGGACGGTGCACCTGCACCACGCCCGGCCAGATGGCCGACACTCGCGGCGGCGTATGGCCGGTGACGAAGCACTTCGGCTGCCGCAACACCGTTTGGGCGGCGCGCAAGCTCTGGCTCGGCGACGTGACGCAGGAGTGGATCGATCTCGGTCTCTGGGCGGTGCGGCTGTGCTTCTCCACGGAGAGCGCGCGCGAATGTCTGGAAGTTGCCGAGAGCTATATCCAGGGCACGCATTATAAGCCCAACGGCATAACGAGAGGACTGTATTACCGTGGCGTACTGTAACAAACGGCTGATCCTCGCCTCCGGCTCGCCCCGGCGGCGGGAGCTGCTCGATAAATTCGGCATAAACTATGAGATCCTCCCCGCGCAGGGCGAAGAGAGCGCGCCGCCGGAGCTCACGCCCGGCGAGCGGGTAAAGGCGCTCGCCGCGCAGAAGGCGGAGGAGGTGGCGCAGCGCCTAAACGATCCCGCCGCCGTGATCCTCGCCGCCGACACGCTCGTGGAGTTGGACGGCGAGGTGCTCGGAAAGCCCGGCACGGCGGAGCGGGCGCAGGCCATGCTGTGCGCGCTCTCCGGGCGGGAGCACCGCGTATGGAGCGGCGTGTGCATCCGCGAGGGCGAAAAGGTGCTCGCGGAGAGCGAGTGTACCTCCGTCCATTTCCGCGCTCTCACCGATGCGGAGATCCATGCCTACATCGCCACCGGCGAGCCGCTCGACAAGGCGGGCGCTTACGGCTATCAGGGGCTCGCGAGTCTCTTTGTGGAGCGCATCGAGGGCGATTTCTTCAACGTGATGGGACTTCCGGTCTGCCGTATGGGGCAGATGCTCCGCGAATTTGACATTTCTCTTCTCTGATTTTTTTACTCGCGCCCGGGACGTTCCCGGGAGAACAGGGGGTCAAGCCTTGAAAACTTATCTGAAGCAATACGGCGTGCGCATGGCGATCATCATCGTTGTGGCGGCGCTTCTCATAGGCCTTGCCGCGCGCCCGAAGGCGGACGGCAGCTCCGGCGCGGTGCCGGAGGCGGCCAACGCCCTGCGCATCCCCATTCAGGGCGCCGTGGGCTCTGTCGTGGAGTGGATGCGCGGCATTTACGGCTACATCTACCGCTACGATAAGCTGCTCGCGGAAAACGAATCGCTCCGCCGCCAGCTTGCCGAGGCGCAGGAGCAGGTGCGCTCGAGCCAGGACGCGCTCGAGGAGAACACCCGTCTGCGCACGATGCTCGGGTATCTCGAAAAGAACACGACGTTCAAGACCGAAGCCGCCATGATCACCTCGTGGGACGCCTCCAACTGGACGAGCGCCTTTACGATCTCCAAGGGCACGGACAACGGCATTGAGCAGGGCGACTGCGTCATCACCGAGTCCGGCATGCTCGTCGGGCAAGTGTATGAGGTCGGCAAGAACTATGCCTCCGTGCGCACGACGATCGACGTGAACATGGACGCGGGCGTGCTCGTGGGCGAATCGTCCATCGCCGCGATGATCGTCGGCGACTATGCGCTCATGAAGGAGGGCTGCTGCAAGCTCAGCTACTTCACCGACGATGTGACGCTCTTCACCGGCGACAGCGTCGTCACCTCCGGCCGCGGCGGCGCGTTCCCGTCCGGCATCATCGTCGGCACCGTCACGGAGCTGCGCAGCGAGGCGGGCGGCCAGTCGTATTACGCGGTCGTCAAGCCCTCGGTCGATCTTTCCGTGCTGTCGCAGGTCTTCATCATCAAGGATTTTGAGGTCATCGAGTGAAACGAAACAAGATCAATTTCCAGCTTTCCGATATGAAGCTGGACGAGCTCTGGCTGAAGACACGGCGCGGCGTTTTGTATGCGCTGTATCTCATCGGCGCGCTGCTCGTGCAGAACGTGATATTGAGCCACGTTGCGCTCTTCGGCGTGCGGGCCATGTTTCTGCCCGCGCTCGTCGTGGCGGCGGCGCTCTTTGAAGGCGGCTGGGGCGGCGGGCTGTTCGGTCTGGCCGCGGGCATTCTCTCCGATCTCTTTTTCGGCTCGCAGAGTGTTCTCTTCACCGTTCTCTTCCCCGTGATGGGCTTCATTGCGGGCTTTCTCGGCGATTTTTATCTCAACAAGCGCCTTTTCACTTACTGCATCCTGGGCGCGGCGGCGCTCTTTCTCGCCGCGTTCGCGCAGATGTTCAGTCTGCTCTTCTACGAGGGACAGAGCAGCGCCGCGCTCTGGGTAACGGCGCTTCTGCAGACGCTCTGGAGTCTGCCGTTCCTCTTTCCCTCGTACTATCTCTGCAAAAATTTCCCGTGGCGCTCGTCGCGGGACGTGCCTACGCCGTATAAATAATCTCACCCCCTCCGCATTTTGAAAGGAACTTTCCATGCAGAAAATGGTAAAACCCATCCGGCTCGTTGTGCTCGCCGTCGTCTTTGTGCTGCTGCTCGGCGTTTACTTCGTCGCGCTTTATAAGCTGCAGATCATCGGCGGGCGCGAATACTACGCCGTAGGGGAAACGGAGACGAAAGAAGACATCACCATCGCCGCGGCGCGAGGGAACATTCTCGACCGCTACGGGCGTCTGCTCGTGTCCAACTCGCTCTGCAACAACCTGTCCATCAACGTAACGGAGCTCTTCAGCCAGGACGACCCGAACGCTGTCATTCTCGAGCTGTGCAGCGCCGTGGAGCGCTTCGGCGACACCTATACCGACACGCTGCCCATCACGAAGGCCCCGCCCTTTGAGTTCACCGAGATGGACACGCTGCAGAAGAGCATGCTCGACGCCTGGCTCAAGGCGAACGACATGCCGCTCGACTCCAACGCCGTGGAGATCCTCGCGGCGATGCGCACGCGCTACAGCGTCGGCAGCGAGTATAACGCCGAGGACGCCCGGCGCATCGTCGGCGTCCGGTACGAGATCAACGACCGCTTCAACATCAACACCACGCCCTACGTTTTCGCCGAGGACGTTTCGATGCCGCTGCTCACCTATCTCATGGAGCAGGACATCCCCGGCTTTGAGCTCTCCTCGTCCTATGTGCGCGAATACAAAACGCAGTACGCCGCCCACCTGCTCGGCTACACCGGCAAGCTGACGGCGGAGGAATGGGCGACCTACGCCGGCAAGGACTACTCGCTCGACGCCTACGTCGGCAAGGACGGCGTGGAATACGCCTTTGAGGAATATCTCCACGGCGTGGACGGCGAGGCGGAGGTCTACTCCAATCTCGACGGCGTCACGCTCCGCACCAAGTACACCAAGGAGCCGCAGCCCGGCGGGCATGTCTATCTGACGCTGGATATCGGCCTGCAGGAGGTGTGCGAGGAGGCGCTCGCCGCGCACATCGAGTCGATCAACGAAGATCGCGCCCGCATCATTGCGGAAGCCGAAATGTACGGCACCGAGAGCACCGAAATGATCTCCGGCGGCGCGCTGTGCGTCGTGAAGGTCGATACCGGCGAGCCGCTCGCGCTCGTGAGCTATCCGACCTACGACGCCGCCACGATGCTGGAGAATTACGAAACGCTCGTCGCGGACGAGAACGCTCCGCTTTATAACCGTGCGCTCATGGGCGTTTACGCCCCCGGCTCCACGTTCAAGCCCTGCACCGCTACGGCGCTGCTCGCCGAGGGCATCATTTCCCCGACGCGCACGCTGAAGACCGAAGGTCAGTTCACCAAGTACATCGACGACGGCTACGCCCCCGAGTGCTGGATCTACTCGACCTACAAATACACCCATGGCGAGATCAACGTCGTGCAGGCGATCACCTACTCCTGCAACTACTTCTTCTACTATTTCGGCGACGAGCTCGGCATCGACAAGATGGCGTACTACGCCAAGCTCTACGGTCTCGGCGAGCACACCGGCATCGAGCTGCCCGAGGTCACCGGCCAGATGTCCACCCAGAGCTTCAAGGAGCAGTACACCGGTATCTCCTGGTTCCAGGGCGATACGCTGCAGAGCGCCATCGGCCAGTCGTTCACCGAATTCACGCCGCTGCAGATGGCGGAGTATTGCGCAGCCATCGCCAACGGCGGCACGCGCCACAGCGCCTCCATTCTCAAGGAAGTGCGCAGCTACGATTACTCCAAAACGCTCTTCCAGCGCGAAACGGAAGTGCTCAGCAAGCTCGATATCGATCCCGAGATCTTCGGCTACATCCAGTACGGCATGTACGGCGTGCTCTATGACGCCGCGAGCACGCTCAAGGAGCATTGGCTCGACAGCAGCATCGTCGCCGCCGCCAAGACCGGTACGGCGCAGCGCGGCGAAGGTCTCGTCAACAACGCCATGTTCATTCTCTATGCCCCTTACGGAGATAATCCCGAGATCGCCATCGCGATCGCTGTGGAAAAAGGCGGCGCGGGCGCCACGCTCTCGCCGGTCGCACGAAAGATCGTGGATTATTACTTCACGTTCCAGTCCAGCGCCAACACTGTGGAAAATGCGTATTCTCTGCTGAAATAATCCGAAATTTCCGTTGCAAATAGCGCTTTTTGCGGTTATAATTTAGAAGGTTTTATCTGCCCAAATCATCAAAAATATACGGAGGTGCCAAAGCATGAATATCGCTCTTCTCGCCCATGACGGCAAAAAGGAGCTTATGGTCCAGTTCTGCATTGCCTACTGCGGCATTCTCTCCGGTCACGACATCTGCGCCACGAACACCACGGGCAAGCTCGTTTCCGAGGCGACGGGGCTGCCGGTCACGCTGTATCTGCCCTGCACGCAGGGCGGCGCGCAGCAGATCGGCGCGCGCATTGCCTACAAC
>ERZ773224.4191-NODE-4191-length-11429-cov-8.004924_pt1 | contig 11429 bp, 9 predicted proteins | sample MGYA00580526_ERZ773224 | MGnify/ENA primary metagenome ERZ773224 (study PRJEB29015, sample SAMEA2737743) | human gut metagenome | biome: human gut; feature: human-associated habitat; material: faeces | place: China | collected 2012 ... | reverse complement strand
GAGGGCGACCACATCCGCATCGATACCCGCACCGGCGAGTATATGGAGCGCGTCTGATCCTTTTAACGCCAAACCGGGCTGCGGGCAACCGTCTGCCCGGTTTTTTAAAACTCCGATTTTTTCATTTTAAGGAGGGCATTCGTATGGAACTGAACAAAAAGGCAGCCTATCTGCAGGGCCTTGTGGACGGCCTGGGCGTGGATGAGTCCACCAAGGAAGGCAAGATCATCAAGGCCATGAGCGCACTGCTGGGTGAAATGGCCGAGGTCATTGAGAGCGTGGACGAAGATCTTTCCCGCGCCTACGACCAGATCAACGACCTGAGCGATGAGCTGGAAGATCTGGAAGCGGATCTGTACGAGGAGGACGAAGACGGCGAAAGCGAGGACGCTGAGGATGAGGACACCGATGGCGACGACGATGCCAAGGATGATGACATCGCCAGCGAGCCGTTCTATGAAGTGGCCTGCCCCAACTGCGGCGAGACCGTTTACGTCAGCGAGGATGATCTGGATGCAGGCGAAGCCAACTGCGCGCACTGCGGCGTGACCTTTGAGGTCGCTCTGGAAGGGGACGGCGAAGAGGATGCCGAGGATGGCCCCGTGCAGTACGAAGTGACCTGCCCGGACTGTGGCACCACCGCTGTGTTTGAGGAAGACGAACTGCTGGACGGCGCACCCAAGTGCCCGAACTGCGGCAAACCCCTCGACTTTGAAGTGACCGAAGAATAAACAAAAAAGACCGCTGCACTCCGGTGCGGCGGTCTTTTTTGTTTACTGTGCGTTTGCCTTCTGCAGCCAGATGCTGCCGATGTCCAAAGCGTTGTACAGGCCGATCTTGGTGGTCTGACGCATCACGCGCTCCTGCGGAGCCTTGGTGGTGTCGGTAGAGAGCAGCATCAGGTGGACCTTGTCTGCAACCTGCTGGTCGCCCACAGGCTTGGTGGTCATGATCTGCAGATAGAGCACATATGGGTCGGTCATATTGCCGTAGTACAGCTCGTTGTCCTTGCGGACGAGGGGCTTGCCTTTATAAGTCAGTTTTGGAGTAAATGCCATCGTGAAAGCCTCCCTATCAATAGTAGTTCAGTTCAGTATAACACATCTATGGTACAGGATGCAAGCTTTTGACCCGATAGAAGGCGGGCTTTTTGCACACAATGGCATGCCTGCGTGCAAAAGAATCTGCAATTTTAGGCACTCTGGCAGAAAACGGGTCTTGCCGGAATGCACAGATATGGTATACTATGAACGAGAAAGCCCGCAGCATAGCCCGGGCAGAAAAGTGAGGGAGACAGCATGGCAGACTATCAGGAATACCGGCGGCGCGTGCTGCGCAAACGCTGGCGCAGGCGGTTCATGGCGGCAGCTCTGCTGCTGCTGCTTTTGCTGGTGGGAGCCATCGGGATGTTGTGGAAGAGCCTGCACCGGGAACAGCGGCCCTCCGGCGTTGGGCAGAACACCATCCTGCAGGAGGTAACACAGGATAATACTTGGAACACGGCCTCCTACGCGGTGGCGCGGCAGCTCACGGTGCAGACGCTTGCAGACAGCGCGGCCACTGCGCTGGATTTCCGTATGGCGGCGCTGCCAAAGAGCAGCACGGCTGTGGGCAAGGAATGGTTCAATGACGTGAGCTTTGTGGGCGACAGCCTGACGCAGGGCATGCAGCTGTACGAAGAAGGAATGCAGAACGCCATGTTCTGTGCGTACAAGGGTGTTGGGCCGAACGTGATCGTCAACGGCACCACCTGCAAGCGCGCCGACGGCGTGGCTGAGGTGCCGCTGGAAGCGTTGACCGCCCAGCAGCCCAGAGCTATTTATGTTCTGCTGGGCACCAACGTGCTGGGCCGCGATACCGATTATAGCAGCTTTCTGACCTATTACCGGCTGATGCTGGACATGCTGAGCCAGACACTGCCAAATGCAAAGATCTATGTGCAGTCCATCACGCCGGTGCGGCCGGAAGTATGCCAGAAGTCCGGACATGAGGGCTTGAACCGCGACCGCCTGTGCCAGATCAACAATGAGCTGGCAGCCATTGCGCTGGAAAAGAACTGCTATTTTCTCAACCTGTGGGAAGTGCTGGCAGATGAAAACGGCGACCTGATCGAAAGCTACGCCCAGCCGGACGGCTACCATCTGAGACCCGCCGGGTATGCCGCATGGACGGATTATCTGTGCAGCCACACAGAAGGATAAAAAATAAGAGGTTCGTTCACTGAGCGAACCTCTTATTTTTTACTTGAAACTTAGAACAGGCCGGTGATCTTGCCGTCGGCATCCACATCGATGCTCACAGCGGCGGGCTTTTTGGGCAGGCCCGGCATGGTCATGATATTACCGCAGATGACCACCACAAAGCCGGCACCGGCAGCAAGGCGCACCTCGCGCACCTCCATGGTAAAGCCGGTGGGGGCACCGGTGAGCTTGGCATTGTCGCTGAAGCTGTACTGGGTCTTGGCGATGCACACGGGCAGGTTCCCGTAACCCATCTCAGTCAGCTCGGCCAGTGTCTTGCTGGCGGCGGCGCTGTAGTTCACACCGTCGGCCCGGTAAATTTTGGTGGCGATGGCGTTGATCTTGTCCTTCAGGGGCATTTCCAGCGGGTAGGTGTACTGGATGGGACGATCCTCCAGCACCTCCAGCACCTTCTCGGCCAGCGCCTTGCCGCCCTCGCCGCCCTTGGCGAATACCTCGCTCAGCACGCAGGGAACACCCTGCTCGGCGCACACCTGCTCCACGTAGGCCTGCTCTTCGGCGGTATCGGTGGGGAAGGCATTGATGGCGACCACCACCGGCAGGCCGAAGCCATTTTTCAGGTTGTCGATGTGGCGGATGAGGTTGGATGCACCGGCCTTGACGGCTTCGAGGTTGGGCTGGCTCAGGTCGGCCTTTGCCACGCCGCCGTGGCTCTTGAGGGCACGCACAGTGGCCACCAGCACGCAGGCAGAGGGAGCGATACCGGCGTAGCGGCACTTGATATCCAAAAACTTCTCTGCGCCCAGATCGGCACCAAAGCCTGCTTCGGTGATGGTATAGTCGGCCAGAGAAAGGCTCAGCTTGGTAGCCAGCACGCTGTTGCAGCCGTGGGCGATGTTGGCAAAGGGACCGCCGTGGATGATGGCGGGGTTGTTTTCCAGCGTCTGTACAAGGTTCGGGTCCAGCGCGTCCTTCAGCAGGGCGGTCATGGCACCGGCAGCACCGATCTCACCGGCAGTGACGGGCTTGCCGTCGTAGGTGTAGGCGCATACGATCTTTGAAAGACGCTCCTTCAGATCGGAAATGCTGGTGGCAAGGCAGAAAATTGCCATCACCTCGCTGGCAACGGTGATATCAAAGCCGTCCTCGCGGGGGGTGCCGTTCACCTTGCCGCCCAGACCGTCCACGATGAACCGCAGCTGGCGGTCGTTCATGTCCATGCAGCGCTTCCATGTGATGCGGCGGGGGTCGATGTTCAGCGGGTTGCCCTGCTGGATGCTGTTATCGATCATGGCAGCCAGCAGGTTGTTGGCTGTGCCGATGGCGTGCAGGTCACCGGTAAAGTGCAGGTTGATATCCTCCATGGGCACCACCTGTGCGTAGCCGCCGCCGGCTGCGCCGCCCTTGATGCCGAATACGGGGCCGAGGGACGGCTCACGCAGGCAGAGCATGGTCTTTTTGCCCAGAGCGTTCATGGCATCGGCCAGACCCACGCTGGTGGTGGTCTTGCCCTCGCCCGCCGGGGTGGGGCTGATGGCAGTGACAAGGATCAGCTTGCCCTGCTTTTTGGCATCGTGGATCAGGCGGTGATCGATCTTGGCCTTGTAGCGGCCATAGGGGATCACGTGCTCATCGGAAAGGCCCAGCTGGGCGGCGATCTCGGTGATGGGTCTCATTTTGGCTTCCTGTGCGATCTCGATATCGGTTTTCATCAGACATCCTCCTTTGGAAGTCGTTTTTACAAGCATTGCACGCCGCCTGAACGGCCTTTTTGCTCGCATCCTGCGTTGCTTTCCCTTGCAATCCGTCAGGATTGCTGCGAAAAATCGCCTTGTCTGCGGGCAAAAAATCCCGCCATTCAACGCACCCTGCTTATAAAAACAACTTCCGACAACAAAAAAGGCAGCTTTGCGCAGCAATTGCGCAAGGCTGCCCAGACGGTCGGCATTGACTCTCCCGCCATCCCTGCACTGTGGTGCTCCACAAGGTTCCGTCAGCAGAGATACGGTCTCTATGCAGTAAAGATAGCACAATGCCGGGGTGTTTGTCAAGGAAAAACAGCGTCAAATATTTTGCGTTCTACAGCCTGTTGTGGTATACTTATCATGGTTTACTATGAAAATTTAGAAAGCAGGAATCCCTTTTATGCTGCAAAACCCTGAATTGCATTATCTGGATAACGCCGCCACCACGATGGTTGCTCCCGAGGTGGCGGATGTAATCGACAAGGCCATGCGGGAACACTGGGCAAACCCGTCCAGCCTGTACGGCCCCGGTGCCCGCAGCGAGGAAGCGCTGAACGCTGCCCGTGCCGCTGTGGCCCGTACACTGGGCTGCAAGCCAAAGGAGCTGTACTTTACCTCCTGCGGCAGCGAGAGCAACAATCTGGCCCTGCTGGGCGCGGTGCGCACCCGCACTTTCGGCAAGGGCATCGTGGTGTCCGGCTTTGAGCACCCAAGCGTCCAGCGCCCGCTGGAAGAGCTGGCGAAGCAGGGCTACAATGTCACGGTGGTCAAGCCCCGCCCGGACGGCACATTGGATATCAACGAAATGCTGGAGCATGTGGACAAGAACACCATCCTTGTGGCCTGCATGATGGTGAACAACGAAGTGGGCACCCGCAACGATGTGGAGCGCCTTGCCGCCGAGGTCAAGCGCCGCAACAGCCGCACCATCGTCCATGTGGACGCGGTGCAGGCGTGGATGCGTGTGCCCATCAAGCTGACGAACATCGACACCCTGTCGGTGAGCGGCCACAAGATCCACGCTCCCAAGGGCATTGGCGCGCTGTATCTTTCTGACCGTCTGGTGCAGGCGTTCCGGCCACCGTACCTCGGCGGTGAGCAGGAGCGCGGCCTGCGCCCCGGCACCGAAAACCTGCCCTACGCCATGGGTCTTGCCGCAGCCGCCACCCGTCTTGCCAAGACCATGAAGAGCCGTGACACCGCTATGAAGGCTCTGAACCAGCGTCTGCGGGACGGCCTGAAAGCTTTCCCGGAGGTAGAGCTCAACAGCCCGGAGAACGCGGTGCCCGAGGTGCTGAACTTCAGTGAGAACTGCATCAAGAGCGAGACCATGCTGGCATGGCTGGCCGAAGCACAGGTGTATGTTTCCTCGGCAAGTGCCTGCGGCCGCGGCCAGCCCAGCCACACGCTGGCAGCCATGGGCAAAGACCCGCTTGCCATCGACACGGCCATCCGCGTGTCCTTCTGCGGCGACAACACCCCGGAGGATGTGGATGCTTTCCTCAACCGCTTTGAGGACGGTATGAAGCATTTGCAGAAGATCAGAAAGTGAAAAAAACAAATCCTACGATCAGGAGATACAACATTTATGCATGAAATCATTATGGGCTATCAGGGTGAAATGTCCCTGAAAGGCCTCAACCGCAACCAGTTCGAGTCGGCGATGATGAAAATTCTGCGCTACCGGCTCAAGACCGTGGGCAAGTTCAAGGTCTACTGCACCCAGTCCACCTTTTACATGGAGCCTGAGGAAGAGGACGTGGATATGGACCTCGCCTTTGACCGGGTGAGCAAGGTGTTCGGCCTTGCGGCGCTCAGCCGCGCCGTGGTCTGCGACAAGGACTTTGACACCATCTGCCAGACCGCTGAGGATTACCTCGGTGCCAGTCTGCACGACATCCGCACCTTCAAGGTGGAAGCCCGCCGCTCCGACAAGACCTACCCCATGACCAGCCCGGAGCTGATGCGGGAACTGGGCGCTTACCTGCTGGGCAAGCACAACTACCTCAAGGTGGATGTGCACGACCCGGATTTCAAGGTGATCGTAGAAATTCGTGATTACGGCGCGTATATTCACGGCCCGAAAATACCCGGTGAGGGCGGTCTGCCCGTGGGCACCAGCGGCCGTGCATTGAACATGCTGTCTGGCGGCATCGACAGCCCCGTGGCAGCTTACCGCATGGCAAAGCGCGGTCTGGCACTGGACCACATCCACTTTGCGTCTCCGCCGTACACTTCGGAACGCGCAAAGCTCAAGGTGAAGGCACTGGCGCAGCTCACCAGCATCTATACGGGCAGCTCCAATCTGTTCGTCGTGCCCTACACCAAGCCGCAGGAGTACATCCGGGATAATGCTCCGGATGTGCTGTTCACGGTGCTGATGCGCCGCAGCATGATGCGCATTGCCAACGTTATTGCCAAAAAGCAGGGCTGCGAAGCCCTTGTTACCGGCGAGAGTCTGGCTCAGGTAGCCAGCCAGACCGTCAAGGCTCTGCAGTGCACCGATGCTGCGCAGGATCTGCCCATCCTGCGCCCGCTCATCGGCATGGACAAGACCGAGATCGTGGAGACGGCACGCCACATCAACACCTTTGAGACCAGCATCCTGCCCTACGAGGACTGCTGCACCATCTTCACCCCGCCGCACCCGAAGATCCGCCCGGAGCTGGCCGAAATTCTGGAAGCCGAAGCCGCCATGCCCGGCCTTGCCGCGCTGGAAGCCGAAGCAGCAGAGAGCGCCGAGCGCATCCGCATCCGTATCACCGATCAGGTCGAATTTGAGGGGTGAAAGCCGTGACAGCAGAGATCATCAGTGTGGGCACCGAGCTGCTGCTCGGCAACATTCTCAACACCAACGCCCAGTACCTCAGCCGGGAACTGGCGGCTCTGGGCATCACCGTCCAGCGCGAGAGCACCATTGGCGACAACCACGGCCGTTTGGCGGATTTCGTCAACGAAGCAAAGCAGCGGTGCGACCTGCTGGTGTTTACCGGAGGCCTTGGCCCCACCGCAGACGACCTGACCAAGGAGACGGTTGCTGGCTGCTACGGCGACATGCTGGCCTTTGACCCGGAAGAATGGCAGAAGATCGTGGATTTCTTCACTCGTACCGGGCGCAAGACGACCCCAAACAACCGCAAGCAGGCCATGGTGCCGGTGAACGGCCACAAGATCATCAATAACCACGGCACTGCCCCCGGGGCATGGTTCGAGCAGGATGGCCACTGTGCTGTGCTCATGCCCGGCGTGCCTCACGAAATGAAGGCCATGTGGGAGGAGAGCGTGCGCCCGCTGCTGCTGGCCCGCCAGAACTGCACCCTGCATTCCATCACGCTGCGGGTGCTGGGCGGCGAAAGCGATATCGAATACCGTGTGAGGCATCTGCTGGAAAACGCAAATCCCACCGCCGCCATCTACTGCAAGACCGGCGAGTGCGAGATCCGCATTACTGCCCGGGCAGAAACCGACAGTTCAGCCGAAAAAATGTGCCGCGCATACGCCACAAAGTTCTATGATCTGCTGGGTGATGCGGTGTATGATGAGGATGTGACCGGTCTGGAAGAGACTCTGGTGCACACCCTGAAGAAAAAGGGGCTTACCATTGCCACGGCAGAAAGCTGCACAGGCGGCATGATCGCCCAGCGGCTGACCAATGTGTCCGGTGCAAGTGAGGTGTTCGGCTTCGGCTTTGTTACCTACTGGGAGCAGGCCAAGGCAAAGATGATCGGCGTAGACCCGGCGGCGATCGCAAAGTACAATGTGGTGTCCGCACCGGTGGCGGCACAGATGGCACTGGGCGCAGCCGAAGCTGCCGGGGCCGATATCGCTGTCAGCGTCACCGGTCTGGCAGGCCCCAACGGCGGTGATGCCGTCCGCCCGGTGGGCACGGTGTATCTGGGTGCGGCCTGCGGTGAGACCGTCTATGTAAAAAAGCTCTTCGTCTCCCGCCCCGACCGTGCGCTGGTGCGTGCCCGCGCGGCACAGGCGGCACTGGAACTGGCGCTGCGTCTGGCTCAGGGCAAAGTTCCTGCAGATACACAGGCACTGGCAAAAAGCGCCCGGCATGACGATGCGGCTCTGACGGCACTGGACAGCACCTTCCTCAAGGGTTAATACGAGCGGCCCCGGGCCGCGGGGGTGAAGCAGTTGATACACGAAGAAAAAACGCAGACCACCTGTGTGCTGCGGTTGTTTGGCGCACCGCTGTGGGCAGTACAACAGGCAGTGCAGCAGACAGGACTTGCTGCCCAGTGCCGCAGCCGCGGTGCAGAAACACTGGCTGCGCTGCAGGCAGAAACGCCCGCGGCATTGAGCAAGGCGCGGAAAACGCTGGCAGACCGCTTTGCGGCAGAGCTGTACGGAGAAGGGGAGATGACCCTTGTTCATGCAGCGGTGCAGGCGCTGGAAACGCACCGCAGGCTGCTGGTGTGCTGCGATGTGGATGCAGGCACTCTGCTGGAAGCCCGGATGGAAACGGTGGCCGGCGCAGAAAAAGTGTTTGATTTTGGAGCCGTGAGCTATGCCGATGCAAAGGTGCGGGAAAAGCTGAGCGCAAAGGTCTGCCGGGTCAAGGGCGGGCCGGTGCCGGCAAAACTTACCCGTGTGCGGGCAGCGCAGCGCCTTGTGGGTGCAGACTTTGCAGCCGGGTGTCTGGAGCGCGCCGAGGACACGGTGCTGTTTCTGGGCAGCCGGAAAGGCTGCTGGGTGCGCACGGTGGCCAATGCAGATACGCCTGCTTTGTGGCTGCTGGATATGATCCGCCGGGCGGCTTCCGGTCTGCCGCAGGCGGCGGGAACGATCTGGCAGAAGTATGGCAGGGCCATCCCGGCAGATGCCCTGACGGCGCAGCGCCTGCCGGACAAGCCGGAGCCGGATGCACCGACAGCAGCGCCGCGCAAACGGCACAGGGTGCGGAATGCCCTGATTTTTCTGCTGATTCTGGCACTGGCCGCGTTTGCCGCTGCGTGGTATTACACCGGCGGCGACCTGACTGCACTGCCGCAGAGACTGCAGAGCCTTGGGGCCGACAGCCTGCCGCACGCAGGGGCAAAACTGATATAAAAAAGACCCCGGAGGGTGTGAAGCTTCCGGGATTTTTTTGTTTATAAAGGCGATTTTTAAGAGATGCAGCGTGCTGCTCCGAACCCATCCGTGAAAAAGAACCTCCGGAAAATCCGCAGATTTTTCGGAGGTTCAAATAAATGATAAATTTTCCGAATGGTTATGCCTTGTGGTCGCTCAGCCACCGCAGAGCCATATAGACATAGGCCGCAGAACCCGTGTACAGCACACTGTCGTCAAAGCGTACCTTGGGGTGGTGCTGGCCGTAAACATAGCCCTCCTTGGCGTTGCCGGCGGAGAGGAACATGCCCACGGTGGGCACTTCGTGGCTGACAAAGGCAAAGTCCTCGCTGCCGCCGCCGGGCTTGCCGCCGGTGAGGACGGTCATATCCATGGCACCACGGCCCAGCAGTTCAGTCATATAGGTCAGGGCATTCTTGGCAAGAGGCGTATCCACCACCATGCAGGGGCAGTGGTCGCTGAACTCCACATCAGCAGTGCAGCGATAGGCTGCCGCCACGCCCTGCGCGATCTCGGTCATGCGCTGGTGGATCTGCTCGCTCACGGCACCTTCGGGGTCCACCGTGCGGATAGTGCCCCACATATCGGCAGAATCCGGGATGACGTTGGATGCCTTGCCAGCTTCAAACCGGCCCGTGGTGAACACGCCAAACTTGGCGGGGTCCAGCTCACGGCTGTTGATCTCCTGCAGGGCAATGTGGATGTGGGCCGCTGCGGTGATGGGGTCGATGCAGGCGTTGGGCATGGAGCCATGGCCACCCTTGCCGTGTACAGTGATGTGGTACTGCTCACAGCTTGCCATGGTGATGCCGCCGCCCGGCACCAGCACGGTGCCCACGGGCAGGGGCATCCCGGCCAGAACATGGAACATGACCGCGGCATCCACCTTCGGGTTTTCCAGCAGGCCGTTTTTCAGCATGTCCAGCGAACCCTGAAAGATCTCCTCTGCAGGCTGGAATTCCAGCTTGATGGTGCCCTCGATCTCGTCCTCATGTTCTTTGAGCAGTTTTGCCGCACCCAGCATCATGGCGGTGTGCATATCGTGGCCGCAGCCGTGCATCTTGCCCGGAACCTCGGAAGCAAATTCTTCGCCGGATTCCTCCTGAATGGGCAAAGCATCCATGTCGCCGCGCAGCAGGATGGTCTTGCCGGGGCGCTTGCCGCCCGCTAGCGCGAGTACGCCGCACTTGCCGCAGTCCTGCGGGGTGTAGCCCATCTCGGTCAGGGCTTTTTTGACAAGAGCCTTGGTCTGGGGCAGGTCAAAGCCTACCTCCGGGTGGCGGTGCAGGGTGCGCCGCCATGTGCGCAGCTGGGTTTCCAGCTCCTTTGCGGATTCGAGCAGTTTTTCTGGTGTGATCATTCCAAAATCAACTCCCTCTATTTTATCAAAAACCTCCCAGACCCTGCCTTATGGCAGAGCCTGAGAGGTTTTTTACTTAGTTTTCGTTCGTCGATGTGCCTTCCGGGTGGTACTTGGCGCAGGTGCACTTTTTCCACTTCAGGCCGCTGCCGCAGGGGCAGGGGTCGTTGCGGCCAATTTTGATGACACGCACAGGCTGGCCGTGGGGTGCACCCTTGGCACCGGGTGCACCGTTGCCGGGCACAAAGCCTTCGCCGGTGGGCTTTGCCACCTGCTCACGCTTGGGGGCAGCACCGGCCTGACGGATCTCGATGGTCAGCAGCATCTTCACACTGGACTCACGGATGGAATCCACCATCTGGTCGAACATGTCAAAGCCCTCGATGCGGTACTCCACAACGGGGTCCTTCTGGCCGTAGCCGCGCAGCGCAATGCCCTGACGCAGCTGGTCCATGTTGTCGATGTGGTCCATCCACATGCGGTCCACGCACTTGAGCAGGCAGATGCGCTCCAGCTCACGCATGATGGGAGCACCGTAGCGCTGCTCCTTGTCGGCGAGGATCTTCATGCCGCGGTCATAGAGCTGGTCGGCAATGCCCTTGCGGGAGATATCGTCAAAGTCGGCCACGGTGTAGTGGAGGTCTTCCTCGGTGGTCAGCCAGCCCAGATAGTGGCGGCGCAGGGCACCAAAGTCCCAATCGTCCTTCACATCACCGGCCAGGAACTGGTCGCAGCTGGAATCGATGTTCTCGCGCAGCATCTTGTGCATTTCGGTGCTGATATCCTCGCCATCCAGCACCTTGCGGCGCTGACCATAGATGATCTCGCGCTGCTGGTTCATCACGTCGTCGTACTTCAGCACGTTCTTGCGGATCTCGAAGTTGCGGCCTTCCAGCTTTTTCTGGGCGCTTTCCAGCGTGTTGGTGATCATGCGGTTCTCGATGGGAGTGTCCTCATCGATCTTGAGGGTATCCATCAGGCTGGAGACGCGGTCACCGCCGAACAGGCGCATCAGGTCATCTTCCAGGCTCAGGTAGAAGC